>Ga0255188_1000099_pt1 | contig 34660 bp, 31 predicted proteins | sample Miss_Cont_RepB_8_FD_188427 | JGI IMG/M metagenome (GOLD analysis project Ga0255188, IMG submission 188427) | Freshwater microbial communities from Mississippi River, Louisiana, United States - Miss_Cont_RepB_8h | ecosystem: Environmental > Aquatic > Freshwater > River | place: USA: Louisiana... | reverse complement strand
GTAGTTGCTGAGAATCGTGCCCGCTGGCCCGTAAACACTCACAGCACCAAACGAGTTCGGCCAGGGTGGACCACCGAAACCGCCGACGTAGAGCGTCGATGCGTCTTTGAACGCCAGCGAAATTGGCCCGTTGATGACGGAGAACGCTCGTGTTGCAATCCCGTTCGAACTGATGTGTGTAATCGCATCTTGCTGGTGGTCTGTTACGTAAAGACCCGGCAAAAAGGAGGTTTGACCTTGCGCATGGTGCGGCACCCAGAGGAGTCCCGCAAGAGCCAGAGCGGTGATGAAATACTTTGCCATCATGTGGATTTGATCACGCGCCAACGGCTGGTGCTGGCGTTTCGCTTCAATTCAGTTTTGAAGTTAGCAGAGCGAAAGAGATAGCGCCGGCAATCAAGCAGAGTCCGCTGTGGTGAAGTTCGTTTTTTGAGCAACGAGACTGAAAGGCACCGATGTAGTTTCCGAGATCCCCTTCCAGACAATCAGGTTCGTAAGTTTGGTCGAAATGTTGAAATTTCTCGTTGGAAGAATAGTGCTTTCGAAGCAACGGAATCACTTCACTCCTTTCCCAAGCTGTGGTCACGTCGTTATGTGTTATGTCTGTAACCTTGGCATCGAGTAGGTGCAGAATGACGAGTTGGAGGTGGATCAGCTTTTCTGTGTTCATGTGGGTATCAGGAATTCCGGGTTTTCGTTGTTGGGCCGCCGGGTCCTCAGGCTATTCAGCAGTGGCACAGTGGTCTTTACCCGTTGCATCAACGTAAATCTTGGTGCTGGTGCGGCAGTCTGGCTTCAAGCACGTAACGGTTTGGTATTCGGTCCCGTTGAGGTCCTGCTGGATGCCCACTGTTTCATGCGCGGTCAATTCACGGCACGTCGGACATTTGTGTAAGATCATTGGCTTCATTCGTTTATGGAGTCTTTGGTTTCTCAGAGCTTGCCTCATCTCCCCTCCGGCGTAGGGCGAAGGCGGAGAGAGAGCGCGATGCGCGGCATCGGCCCGCTCGCACCTCGAATTTCGGCCGGCCAGCAGGTCGGCCCTACTAGGTTTAGGTGGAGACGCGCCGAAGGAAGGAAGCAGACTAGATGATGTATCCAATGAATCTGCTTTCTCACGTCAGTGGCTACTGAGTTCATGGCCGACGCGGGAGTCACGACTGATTGTTCTGATTGGTTCAGCGGGCGTGCCAAGGCACGGATTGGGTGCGGGATTAGGAGCCGGATCGGGATTAGGATTAGGAGCAGGAGCCGGTTGCTCACCGGGCTCGAAGTGATAGACCACGCCCCAGCGTTCGCACTTGGTGCGGCGGCTGCCGGCGGCGGGGTCTTTGCGGTCAATGGCATTCATCGTTCGCTGTATTCCTCGCTCATCTGCTTGTCGCCGTGCTCGGGGTTGGGGATGAGCTTTTGGTTCTTGGAGTCCACCACGAAGTCGAGGTATTCGAGGGGAATTTGGCCCAGCAGGTTCGGCACGTTCTCGCCAATGTCCACGACATCGAAGTTGCCGTAGCGACCTTGCAAGTCCAACCGCACGGGCTCGTAAACGGAGCGCTGCTTCGGTCCGTTGGTAGTCTGGGAGATGATTTCATCCACCTTCTCCAGGCCGAGCGCTTTGATGACGCTGGGCTTGAGGTAGAGGCGGGTTGCGCCGGTGTCCACGAGGGCTTCGACTTCCACCGTGCGGGGCTTGGCCTTGGAGAGCTTGCGCTTGGTCAGAACGAGGTCGCCCTGATTGGTGAGCTTGAGTTTGACGATGACTTTTCCCATGGACGGAAGGTGCGGTAGCTTGGAAAGCGCGTCAACGCGGTTCACGGATTCGGTGCGGGTGCGGGATTAGGAGCCGGATCAGGATTAGGATTAGGAGCCGGAGCCGGTTGCTCGCCGGGCTCGAAGTGATAGACCACGCCCCAGCGTTCGCACTTGGTGCGGCGGCTGCCGGCGTCGGGGTCCTTACGGTAGAAGAATTCGACCGTGTCACAGATGTCCACGGCCAGGGCTTGCGCCTCGGCATAGAGGGCCATGAGCTCCTCGCGTTCGCGGTCGGTCTTGACCACGGCCTGCTCGCGCTGGTTGCGCAGGGTGAGGAATTGCGTGCGGAGAGTCGCCACTTCCGCCGCGCTGGGCAGAGCCATGGGCACATAGGCGGTGTCTTCGGCGGTGTCGCGGGCGGCCTCGCCGGTGACGACGGCTTCGGCGGCTTCCATGACGGCGACTTGGTTCGAGAGGTCGGGGATGGTGGTGGAGCCGATGTCGCGCCCGTAGTAACCGCGCGCTCCGGCGGCAAACGCACCGCGCGCGATGCCCATGTCGAGCACCTGATGGAAGTGGCTGACGAAGAGGGTGAGGCGCGCATACACCTGGCTGAACTGGCTGCTCAAGGGAGCCTGCGCGGCGAGGGCGAGGTCCACGTCGCTGGCTTCCTTGAGGAGCTGGTTGAGAAAACTCTCATCGTCCGTGTCGTCGAGCCTGGCCCAGTGCTCGGCACTGATGGCGCGGTCAGCGGCGACCGGGGTGTTCTTCCAAGCATCACGCGCGGCTTTGAGCGTGCGGATGACGGCGGGCATGGAGTTGGGGAGGCGACGGGAGGGCATATCGGGTCTGGGGTCTGGGGTTTAGGGTCTTGGATCTGGTGGATAGGGAATAGGTGATGGGGAATGGGGGCGGTGTTCAGTCCAGCTTTTGTGCTTCTTTTGCCGCTTTGTGGCTAAATGGCTGTGTTTGTGTGGGTTGCGCTGGAAATGTAGGGCAAAACTGGTCGGACGGGGTGGTTTTGTCGGGCAAAATGGGGGTCGGCGGAGCTGGCAGACGGGTTTGGGCGTGTCGGATAGGGGGCGTCCGGTCGAAAAGCAGGGTTCCGGGCTTCAAGAAGGCACTTTCCGGTCGGAAAGTGGCCATCCAACGTGTCAGGAAGGCATTTTCCGTCAGGACGGCACCCTTCCGGCGAGCGGAAACCGAGGCGTTGAGACGGACAGGGTCGTTCCGGAAGACGGAAACTTGGCTGACAGGACGGGCAGTGTTGGTCCGATGGGCGGAAACCGAGGCGGCAGGATGAATTCGTGTGCCGGCGGTTTGTAACCGCCGCCTTGCGGTTCTGAAAACCAAGCAGCGGGACGGGGAAACCGTGGCGTCTGGACGGCGATTGCAAATCGCCGGCACGGGGGACGGGCACGGAATGAGGGGAACCAATTGGAGACTCGTCACCTCGTCTCCTACGGGGAATGCGGCTACGTGCGGAAGTGCGGTTACAATTTTCCCCGGGAATCTCATTGGCAAAGCGTGATAGTTCATACGGAAGGCAAGGTGTTCGAGTCAAGCTTTGAGATGGGAAAACAGCGTCCTTGGGAACGTGATTCACATCGGCTTTGAAGACCCTCGCCCCGGCGGCGTCTGTAGCGCGTGATTCGGAAGGATTCCATGTCGAACAACAAACCGTGCGGCTGGCTGGGCGGCTCAGGGAAGTCATTGCTGAACCTGTTGGTGGCGCTAACGAATGCCGCGCTGGTCGGCGGTGCGATGGCGGCCACCGGGGATTTCGCCCAAGCGGTCCAGCCCTTCCTGGAGCAGCATTGCAACCGCTGCCACGACGCGAAGAAGCAGAAGGGCGAATTCCGCGTGGACAACTTGTCCCGGGATTTTCTGCAAGGCGGTTCCGCGGCGAAGTGGGCGGAGGTGATGGACCGCATCAGCTCCGGCGAAATGCCGCCCAAGGCGGAACCCAAGCCGGCGGCGGCCGAGGCGGCGAAGGTGGTGGAGTGGCTGGCGGCCCGGTTGAAGGAGGGGGAAGCCGCGCGCCTCGCCAAGCGGGAACGGGTTTCCTTCCACAAACTCACCCGTGAGGAATACGCCCACACCATTCGTGATCTGCTAGGCGTCACGTTCGACTACGCCGATCCCACGGGGTTGTCCGAGGATGACACGTGGAACGGATTCGGGCGCATCGGCTCGGTGCTGTCCGTGTCGCCGTCGCATGTGGAGAAATATCTTGCCGCCGCGGACACCGTGCTGGCGGAGGCGTTCCCGGAGGCGGTGGTCGAGAAGGGGAGAAAGGCGGCTCTGCCCAAGACCTTTGGCAAGCGCCTGAAGGGCATTGATCTGCGCGGTGTGAGCAATCAGGCGGAGCTGGAAGCGCAAGGGCTGGCGGACAAGGTGCGCGTGGAGATGTGGCCGGGCCATGATCTCACCCGTGCCAGTCCGGGTAACATCCCCGTGGCGGGGCTTTACCGGATGCGGGTGCAGTTGAGTGGATTGAAGCCGAAGAACGGCCGTGCGCCGCACCTGGCAGTTTATGCGGTGAACCTGGACCGGATGCTGCATGAGCAGGACGTGGTTGCGCCGGAGGACAAGCCGATCATCGTGGAGTTCACCACGCACCTGCCGGCGGGCAACGTCAACGTCCGCTTCGGCAACGAAACCCCGGGGCCTTCCAATCTCCCCCGTTCCGGGCGCGCGGGAAACCGCGCCTTCTTCAGCACCAAGGACGGACGGCTCCCGTGGCAGATGAAGCTCACGGACGAGGCGGGCGAACCGCTTTATCCCTTTCTGATCGTGGACTGGCTGGAATGGTCCGGTCCCATCGCCGAGGAAGGGCCGACCTTCGCGCAGCGCGAATACCTGCCGGCCGAACTGGGCGGGGCGCGAGAGAAACTCACGAAGCTGGCGGAGCGGGCGTTCCGTCGCCCGGTCTCGACGGAGGAGGTGGACCGCCTGGTGAAGCTGGTGGAGAGCGAGGTCAAGAGCGGGGAGGGGCTTGAGTCCGCGATGAAGGCGGCGTGTCAGGCGGTGCTGTGTGCGAAGGATTTTCTCTACCTGGTCGAGGGACGTGGCGGGGACACTCCTGTCCCCGGCCAGCCGGCCAAGCAGGGTTTAACGGCGGACAAGAATGTCCGCCTTACGCAGTGGGAACTCGCTTCGCGGTTGTCGTATTTCCTGTGGAGCACGATGCCGGACGAGGCGTTGTTCGCGGCGGCGCGCGGCGGAAAGCTGCACGAGCCGGGCGAGCTGCGTGCCCAGGTGCAGCGGATGCTGCGCGACCCGAAGGCCGCGCGGTTTGCCGAGGCCTTCCCGCGCGACTGGCTGCAACTGCGCAGCGTGGGGATGTTCCCGCCGGACAAGAAGCTTTACCCCGATTACGACGCGTATCTGGAAAAGTGCATGATCGGCGAGACCACGGCGTTTTTCCGCGAGGTCCTGCACAAGAACCTCAGCCTCCGCGAGTTCCTCGACTCGAACTGGACGATGCTCAACGCCCGCCTGGCAGATCACTACAAGCTGCCGGAAGTCGCCGGAGATCAGTTCCAGCGCGTGTCGCTGCGACCTGAGGATCATCGCGGCGGCCTGCTGACGCACGCGGCGATTTTGAGCCTGACTTCCGATGGCACGCGGCATCGCCCGGTGCATCGTGGCAAGTGGGTGATGGAATCCATCCTTGGCAAGTCGCCGCCGCCACCGCCCGCGAATGTCCCCGCCATCGAGCCCACCCCGGCCACGCAGCCGAAGGCGACGCTCCGCAACAAACTCGACGCCCACAAGCGCAACGAGAATTGCGCGGCCTGCCATGCGAAGATCGATCCGCTGGGACTCGCCTTCGATAACTACGATGCGATCGGCCGCTGGCGCACGGAGGAGATCGTCGGTGACGGAGCAGGTGCGAATCCGAAGGTGGACGCCAGTGGCGAGTTGATCGACGGGCGCAAGTTCACCGGGGCAGCGGAGTTCCGTAAGCTCCTCGTTGAGGATCTCGACAAGTTCAACGCCGCCTTCATCGAGAAGCTGGCCATTTTCGCCCTGCGCCGGGTGATGACGGTGGATGATCGCGACGCGCTAGCCGGCCTTGCGAAGCAAAGCAAAGCGGCTGACTATCGGCTCGTCGCAATCGTCGAAACGCTCGTGTCGTCCGAGCTTTTTCAGAAACGCTGAACGGCCCATTTTCAAACTATGAGCAATGTTCTCTCGCAAAAATGGCTTCTCAGCCGCCGTCACATGCTGCGCGGTCTCGGGGCGACCATCGCCCTGCCGTTGCTGGATTGCATGAGCCCGCTTCGGGCTGCGGCCATCGCCGCCAAGCCGCGCCGCAGTGTTTTCATCTACATTCCCAACGGCGTGAACGTGCTCACGTGGCAGATTACGAAGGCCGGGCGCGACTATGAGCTGAGCACGCCGCTCAAGTCGCTGGAGAAACACCGGGAAAACATCACGCCGATCAGCGGCCTGCACCATCCCAACGGCATCGGGCAGGCGCACGAGTGCCAGAAGGTCTGGCTCACGGCCGCGAAGGTCAGCCAGGAGGGCGGCGCATTCCGCAACACCGTTTCCGCCGACCAGCTCATGGCGGAGGTCACCGCGCCGCTCACGCGCTTCAGTTCGTTGGAGCTGTCCATCTCACGCGGCACCACCACGCTCGCCTGGTCACGCGACGGCGTGCCGCTGCCAGCCGAGGATAATCCCAAGGCGGTCTTCACCCGCCTGTTCGGGGCCGAGCCGGGTGGAGTGGATGTGCAACGCCGCCGGCTGAACCGTCGCCACAGCGTGCTGGATCTGGTGCTGGAAGACGCCAAGCAGCTCCGGCGCGGCATCGGCGGCGAAGACCGCATGAAGCTTGATGAATACCTGACCGCTGTCCGCGAGGTGGAAGTCCGCACGGAGCGGCTGGATTCCTGGCTCAACATCCCGAAACCCGTCGTGGACGGAAAGACCGCCGCCAATCTCACCCGCAACGTCTCCAAAACCGAGGCGGGCGACTATTACCGCACCATGTATGACCTCATGGTGCTGGCACTGCGCACGGACATGACGCGCGTCATCACCTACATGAGCGGCAGCGAGAGCCATGGCTTGGCGATTCCCGAAATCGGCATTCCGCAGACGCGCCACGAGTTGTCCCACCACAACGGCGACCCGGAGCAGATGGCCCGCCTCAGCCGGAGCGACGCCTTCATCACCGAGCAGTTTACCTATTTCCTCGATCAGTTGCAGGCGGTGAAGGACGGCGAGGAAAACTTGCTCGACCGCACCATGGTTCTCTTTGGCAGCGGCATGGCCTACGGCCACAGCCACGGCAACGCCAACCTCCCGACCATTCTCGCGGGCGGCAAGTCCCTCGGCCTCAAGCACGGCCAGCACATCGACTACAACCTGCCGAAGCTTCAGCAATACGACCTCGCCAACGCCGCCGGCCACTACGCCGTCTGTAGCCGCCCAGTCAACAGCAACGCCCGCCTCACGAACCTGCTTCTCACCATGTTGCACAAGATGGAGGTAAACACGGAAAAGTTCGCCGACAGTCTCGGGCCGGTGTCGGAAGTGGTGTGATGGCCGGGCGGGAGAATTGACAATCCTCAGCCAACCCACACCTTTCCGCCATGATCGCAACCGTCCAGGCTCCCGCCGCGTGGGTTGAAACCATCGGAGCCTTTCGCCTCCCGCCGCAAACCGACCGGCACTTGCAAAGCCTGATGGACCGGAACACGGAAGGCTTGTTGCTGCCCGCCGAACGGGAGGAACTGGCCGCGCTGGCCGCCTTGAGCGAGGAGATTTCTCTCCTCCGCGCGCAGGCGTTGCAATTGCTCGGGCGCCCGCCGGAATGAACCTGCCGGCCGACCTCGTTGCGACGGTGCGGGCGCGGGCAGGAGGCCGATGCGAGTATTGCCGCATGAGCCAGTCGCTTCAGGGAGCCAGCTTCCACATCGAACACATCCGGCCGCTCGCCAAGGCTGGTGTGACCACGGCTGGAAATCTGGCGCTCGCCTGCCCGAGCTGCAATCTGCACAAATCAGACCGGCTCATCGCCCCGGACCCTGAGTCAGGGCAGGTGGTCCCGCTCTATCACCCGCGCACTCATTCTTGGGCGGCACACTTTGCCTGGCGCAGGACAACACTCATCGGCCTGACTCCCGCGGGCCGTGCAACCGTCGCGGCACTTGACCTCAACCATTCACGGCGCTTGCGCGTGCGGGAGGCGGAGGTGAAGTTTGGTTTGTTCCCGCCACCTTTACCGTCATGAAACTACCTTCACGCTCTGTCGTCCTGCTCGCGGTTTGGACTTTCGCGCCATCGCTCTTTTCGGCCGAGGCCCCGTTCCAGCTAAAGCCGGGTGAGTTTCCGCCGGAAGGCTCGGCGCACTACATCGGCGGGGAGCTGATCGCCCTCGACCACGTCAACCGCACCGGCGTTCTGCGCCCTGACCGCACGGATGCGCAAAAGCGCGGCGATTGGGACCTGCCGCTCCCCTTCACACTGCTGCCCTTTGGTTCGTTGAGCTACCACGGGGCATCGGCGGAACTGAGGGACATTCCCATCGGCACGCACCTGCATGGATGGTTCTATCAGACGCCGTCCGAGCCGAAGGAGCAGAAGGATGCCAAGAGTAAGCGCGCCGCAGCTAAGACTCAGGTGCCCAGGTATGAGCGCCTGAGCATTGAGGCTGCCTACAACCTCGCCTTCAGACTGGAGGACGATTTCAGCCATCTGGCGCGGATTCAGCGCGCGTGGCGTGTGGACGCGGTGGACTTGGAAAAGAACGTTCTGACCGTCACCGGCATCACGGCAGGCAAGGCCGATGCGAAGGTCACACTCTTTCAACTCGTGCCCGGCACGCGGGTGTGGAAGGGGCGCGGGTTCGGCAGCATTACCGATCTCGCGGTGGGGCAGTCCGTGTTCATCAACCTCACCTACGCCACGCTCAAGGGGCCGGGGCGGTGCAAGGACATCTGGCTGGATGCCGAGAGCCGCGCGCTGGCCACGGCGCAACAGCAGGAGCTTCACAAGCAGAACCTACGGGAGCGTGGGTTCGCCGGGTGGATTGATGCGGTGGATAATCAGCAGGCCATCGTGACGGTCACGCTCTTCAGCGCCTTTGATCCCAAGCTCAAGGAGTTGTTCCGCGTAACTCAGACGACCAACGACGTGGTCACCGCCGCGACCGCCGAGGACAATCTTCGCACGTGGGACCAAATCAACGATCGCAAGCGGGGCACCTTGCTTGAATCCAAGGAAGTTCCCGCCGCTCCCGGGAGCAGCGGATTGCAGGTGAAGTTCAAATCCGAACTGCTGATCGAAGGTTTCCGTCCGAAGCGCGTCATTCGGCTCTGGCCGGGCGGCTGGCGGGTGGATGATCTGCCGCGCGAAGAGCGGATTTACCAGTGAGCTGGCAACACCCTGACCAGGCAGTCAGGCAACGATTCGGTTCTTCACCATCACGGCGGATCGCTTATGCCGCTCTGTTGCCGCGCTGAGTTTAGATCAGTTCCGAGATGGGGCTGCCACCTTGGGTGACGATGGGCACGGGGCGGCCTTGGCGGTCAATCCAGTGCGTGCCCGGATCGATGCCGAGATGGTGGAACACGGTGGCGGCGAGGTCAGAAGGACCAATTGGGCGGGTGGCGATGTCTGAACCCCGGCTGTCCGTGCTGCCGATCACTTGTCCGTGCTTCAACCCGCCGCCGGCCATCACCATGGACATCACCCGGGTCCAGTGATCGCGGCCGGCGTTCTTGTTGATCACCGGGGCGCGGCCGAACTCTCCCATCATGAGGATCAAGGTGCTGTCCAGCAGTCCGCGGCTCTCCAAGTCGGTGACGATGGCGTGCAAGGTCTGGTCCACGCGGGGCAGGAGCGGCCGGAGGCCCTTCTCAATGCCACCCCAGCGAACTTCGTCGCCGTGGTGATCGAAGTATCCCCAGGCTCCGCTCACCAGCACGAAGGTGACGCCGGCCTCGACCAGCCGGCGGGCGAGCAACGCTTTCTCGCCCATGCTGGTGCTGCCATAGGCCGCACGCACGGCGGCGGATTCTTCATCCAAATTGAAGGCCCGTTGAGCCCGCCCGGACGTCAGCACATCGAACGCCTGCTGGGTGTAGCGGTCTGCGGCGGCCACGGCCGGGCTTTCGTCGAGCGAACGCTTCAGCCGGTCCAGATTCTCCTGCAAGGTGTGGCGGTCGCCGAGGCGATCCACGGTCAAGCCCTCGGGCAGGGTCAGGCTGCCGGCGAGTTCCTTGCCGTTGACGGGATCAAAACCGTTGCCCAACTGCCCGGCACCCCAGACATCGGACTTCCATGAATCCGCCAGGCCGATGAAGGCTGGCATACCGGGGGTATTGGGACCACGGAACTTGGCGGCCACGGAACCCATGGAGGGATAGCCGCCGCCGTCCTCGCCATCGTTGGTGCGCTTGGCGAGGGGATTGCCGGCCTGCATCGTGATGGGAGTATGGTTGCTGCTGCTGCAATCCACCGAACGCAGGATGGTCAGCTTGTCCATCAGCTTCGCGGTCAGCGGCAGGTGCTCGCAGACATGCACGCCGGGGAGCTTGGTGGGGATGTGGCCGAAGGGGCCGCGAATTTCACGCGGCGCGTCCGGTTTGGGATCCCACATGTCAATGTGGCTTGGCCCGCCCGAGAGCCAGAAGAGGATGACGCTTGTCTTGCGGGTGGGCCGACCAGCGGCGGTGGCTGCCGCCCGGCTTTGCAGCAGGGCCGGAAGCGAAAGTCCGGCCAAGCCTTTCAAACCAGTTTGGAGGAAGCCGCGTCGCGAGGAGCCCACCCGCAGCACGTCACCCGAACGGGGACCAAACCAAGGCAGGAGCCCGCGCTGGGCGTGTTCGACACGGTTGCATCCGGGAGTCATGGCGCATTGGTGCGCTTCTGGGTCCGGGATGTCAAGGCGGCTGTCTCGGGAGACCACCGCGCGCGGGCAGCGAGCCTTACCGGCCGCAGCACTGCTTGTATTTCTTGCCGCTGCCGCAAGGGCAGGGGTCGTTGCGGCCGACCTTGGGGCCGGTGCGAATGGGCTTGGCCTTGGACATGGCCTCGGTCGCCTCGCTCACCATGTCGGAGGGCTTGCTCTTGACGGGCGGTTCCGCACCTTGCTGGCCCGGCTCCCCGTGGCTGGCAATCTGCGGGAGGTTCCGGAGGAAGTTCTCAAACGCCATCATGCTCGAGGCGCTGCGGAAGATGTTGTGGCACATCTCGGTCTTGATGTTGACCATGAGCTCATCGAAGAGCTTGAAGGCCTCCATCTTGTATTCGATCAGCGGATCGCGCTGGCCGTGGGCACGGAGCCCGATGCTCGTGCGCAGGCTGTCCATGTTGTAGAGGTGCTCCTGCCAGAGCTTGTCGATGGCGGTCAGGACGATGTAGCGCTCGACGTTCTTGAGCGCCTCGGCGTCCTCGTAGCGGATCTTCAGATCGTAGGCATCGCGCACGGCCTTGGCCACGTGATGGCAGAGGGCGAACTGTGCGGCGCTTAGGCCGTCAAAGGCTGAACCGGGCACCGGGACCTCGCCGCCCGCCTGGGCGACCTTGAGCATGTCTTCCTCGGACATGCCGATGGGGAAATTCAAGTTCACCCAGTCGGCCAGCGCGCGGATGTTCCACGCTTCCGCGTCGGTCTCGTTGGAGGTGAACTCGTCCACCTTGGCGATGACGACCTCCTCCATGATGTCCATGAGGCGGTCGCGCACCTCGTCGCCGTGGATGATCTCGTTGCGGAAACCGTAAACGATTTCGCGCTGCTTGTTCATCACGTCGTCGTATTCGAGCGTGCGCTTGCGGGCCTGGAAGTTGTGCTGCTCGACGCGCTTCTGCGCGGTCTGGATGGAACGGTTGAGCAGCGGGTGCTCCAGCTCCTGGCCTTCCTCAAGGCCGACGCTTTCCATGACCTTCACAATGCGGTCGGAGCCGAAGAGGCGCATCAAGTCGTCTTCCAAGGCGATGAAGAAGTGCGAGGAGCCGGGATCGCCCTGACGCGCGCAGCGGCCGCGCAACTGGCGGTCAATGCGGCGGGACTCATGCCGCTCGGTGGCCAGCACGTGCAGGCCGCCGAGCTCGGCCACGCCGGGGCCCAGCTTAATGTCCGTGCCACGACCGGCCATGTTGGTGGCGATGGTGATGGAGCCACGCTGGCCAGCGCGCGTAATGATCTCGGCCTCCTGCTCGTGGAACTTGGCGTTCAGCACCGAGTGGATGAGCCCGGCGCGCTTCAGTAGGCGGGAGAGATGCTCGCTGGTTTCCACGGCCACGGTGCCGACCAGAATCGGGCGGCCTTGGGCATGGATGCTCTGAATCTCGCGGAGCACGGCCTCGAACTTCTCCCGCTTGGTTTTGTAAACGGAGTCGTTCTGGTCCTTGCGGGGGCAAGGCCGGTTCGTCGGGATGACGAGCACGCCGAGCTTGTAGATGTCGAAGAACTCCTGCGCCTCGGTTTCCGCCGTGCCGGTCATGCCGGCGAGCTTCAAGTAGAGGCGGAAGTAATTCTGAATCGTGATCGTCGCGTAGGTCTGCGTCTCCTCCTCGATGATGGCGTTTTCCTTCGCCTCGACAGCCTGGTGCAGGCCATCGCTCCAGCGGCGGCCCGTCATCAGGCGGCCCGTGTTCTCGTCCACGATGATGACCTTGTTCTCCTGGACGACATACTGCACGTCCTTCTCATAAAGGCAGTAGGCCTTGAGGAGCTGGCTGATGACGTGGATGCGCTCCGCCTTGGCCTCGAAGGCAGCCTGCACGGCGGCCTTGGCCTCCAGACGTTTGCGGGCGTCCTTCTCGGGGCCGCTGTCAATCTCGTGAAAGGCCGTGATGATGTCCGGCATCATGAAGGCATCGGGATCGTTGGGGGAAAGGTGCTTGCGACCCTTCTCAGTCAAGTCCGCCTCGTGGCTCTTCTCCTCCATGGCGAAGAACAGCTCCTCCTTCTGCTCGTAAAGATCCTTCTTGGACTGGTCGAGGTGCAAGTCCAGCTCGGCCTTGTTCATCAGCTTGATGTTCTCCGGCTCTTCCAGGATGCGGGCCAGGCCGACCGCGCGCGGCTGGCCGAGCTTCACGCGGTAGAGCAGCAGACCGATTTCCTTCGCCAACGCCTCGGCTCCTTGTGGCTGGGAATTGTCAGCCGGGCGGAGTTTCTTGATCAACTCCTCCGCCTCGCGCAGGTAGCGTTCGCAAAGCTGTTGCTGCGCGCGCACCAGACCTTCGATGGCGGGCTTGTAATTTGAGTAAACCTGGTTGTCCCGGGCCACGACCGCCGGGCCGCTGATGATGAGCGGCGTGCGCGCTTCATCAATCAGGATGCTGTCCACCTCGTCCACGATGGCGAAGTAGTAACCGCGCTGCACCTGATCGGCGGCGGTGGTCGCCATGCCGTTGTCGCGCAAGTAATCGAAGCCGAACTCGGCGTTGGTGCCGTAGGTGATGTCGCAGGCGTATTGCTGGCGGCGGACGGAGGGCGGCTGGTCGTGGACGATGCAACCGACCGTGAGGCCGAGGAAGCGATAGATGGAGCCCATCCACTCGCTGTCGCGCTGGGCCAGGTAGTCGTTCACCGTGACGACGTGGACCCCGCGCCCGGAGAGCGCGTTGAGGAAGGTGGGCAGGGTGGCGACCAGCGTCTTGCCTTCGCCGGTGGCCATTTCCGCGATCATGCCCCGGTGCAGGGCGATGCCGCCGATGAGCTGCACGTCGAAGGGCACCATCTCCCAGCGCAGGGCGTGCTCGCGCACGGTGACGTCGGAGCCGCACATCCGGCGGCAGGCATTCTTCACCACGGCGAAGGCCTCGGGCAGGATGGCCTCCAGCTCGCGCGCCAGCTCGGCGTTGTCCTTGATGGCGGAGAGCTTGGTCTTCCACGCGGCGGTTTTGTCGCGCAGCACCTGCTCGGGCTGGGATTGCAGCGCGGTCTCGTGCTCGTTGATGCGTTGCACCAGCGGCCAGAGGCGCTTCAGTTCGCGCTCGTTCTTCGAGCCGAAGATTTTTTTGAAGATAAGTCCGAACATGTCAAATCAGGGGGGCGACGCTACGGGAAGGCCGAGGGGGCGTCAAAGGGGAAGAAATCCACCTGCCAGTGGACGCGGTTGGTGACTTTCGGCTGGTCGCTGGGCGTCGGGAGTGGGTAGCTTCCGCAACTAGCAGCAGACAGCCCGCCACATGAAGCCAGCAGTTCATTCGTTCACCTTGGTTTGTGCTTTCGGCCTGATGGTCTTGTCGGCCGGGGCGCAGCCGGGGCCGCAACGGGGTGAACCTGTCGGTCGCTCGACAACGCCCTCCCGCAATCAGACGCTGGCCGTGAAGTCGCCTTTCCCCGTTGGCGTGCCCCTGGGCAACGCCCAGCTCCCCGTTCCGACGGTCAGCGTCCAGCCCCGGCAGTTCAATCTCGACACGGCACTGGGCCGGCTGTTTGCGGACTTCAAAGCCATCGCCGTGGGCGCGGAGTTCGAGTTGATCCTCACGAATGGCGGGCGGGCTGAGGTCATCACCCTGCCCATGTCGCTGCATGTGGTGGACTGGCGGGTGCGCACGGAACTGGACATCAGTTCAGTGCCGATGCGGATCGAATCCACAGGGCCGTTCGCGCCCTTCCGGCAGATGGGGATCACGCGGTTGACGCAGCTTACGTTGCCGGCGACGCGGCTCACCTATCAGCTTTTCCCGGAGGCCAAGGGCTTCGTCACCCAGCCGCTCGCGGCGGAGGACATGTCGGTGTTGGTGAAGCTGGAAAGGAAGCTCGTCGGCAAGGAGACGCTCAACAACGTGACCTACGACAAGTCGCTGGTGACGCTCGTTTACCCCAACGTCGAGCGGCGCGAGGCCCAGGTCTGGCACGCTCCAACCGCGGGCCCGCATCCGGCGCAGATCCGGTTTGTCTTCAATGACAGCATGGTCACAGTGCGGGTGCGGAGCGTTCACAATCTCCTGGAGCAGCACACGCCGGAGGCGCAGCGGCAGCAGTCGGCCCTCTTCGAGCTGCCGCAGGATTTCACGCAGTTTCCGGATGTGGGGCAGATGCTTCAGACGGTGTCCGCCCGGCGGGCGCAGCGGGCTCGCTGATCCCCGGCCGAGGTTTTTGTGTTTTCAAAGCGCCCGCCTTCCGCTTGAGTCTCGCGCCTGCGAACGACATGGCGACTCCTTTTCAACCTCAAAAGTTCATAGCCCACACCATCGCCGAGCTACCCCGCTCGGGCATCCGGGAGTTCTTCGATATTGTCCAGAGCCAGAAGGAAGTGATCTCGCTCGGCGTGGGCGAGCCGGACTTTGTCACCCCGTGGCACATCCGCGAGGCGGCCATCTACGCGATGGAACGGGGCAAGACCACTTACACCTCCAACCTCGGGCTGCTCAAGCTGCGCGAAGTCATCGCCGCACACCTGGGTCCGCGCTTTGGGGTGCAATACAATCCAAAGAACCAGGTGCTCATCACGGTCGGGGTCAGCGAGGCGCTGGACCTAGCCCTCCGTGCGCTGCTGAATCCGGGCGACGAGGTGATCTACCACGAGCCGTGCTATGTGAGCTATTCGCCGAGCATCGCGATGGCCCACGGGGTGCCGGTCGCGGTGAGCTGCCAGGCGAAGGACAACTTTGCGGTGCGGGCCGAGGCGATTGAGCGCGTGGTCACTCCTCGAACGAAGGCGTTGATGCTCAACTTCCCGACCAATCCCACCGGCGGGACGATGACGCGCGCGGAGCTGGAAAAGATCGCGGCGCTCGTGCAGCGCCACAATCTCGTGGTCATCACGGATGAGATTTACAGCGAGCTCACCTTCGAGGGGGAGCACGTCAGCATCGCCTCGCTGCCGGGCATGGTGGAGCGCACGATCTTCCTGCATGGCTTTTCCAAGGCCTATGCCATGACCGGCTTCCGCATCGGCTACGCCTGCGGGCCGGCGGAACTCATCGAGGCCATGATGAAGATCCACCAATACTCCATGCTCTGTGCCAGCATCATCGGGCAGGAGGCGGCGATTGAAGCCATCGAGCGCGGCGAACCCGACACGACTGAGATGCGGGAGCAATACAAGCTCCGCCGCAACTTCATCGTGAAGGCGTTCAACGACATGGGCCTGCCGTGCCATTTGCCCCGGGGCAGTTTTTACGCCTTTCCCTGCATCGCGAGCACCGGGTTGGGCTCCAAGGATTTCGCCTTCCGTCTGCTCGAAGAAGAGAAGGTTGCCTGCGTGCCGGGCAGCGCGTTCGGAACCAGCGGCGAAGGGTATTTGCGTTGCTGTTTCGCCACGGCCATTGACCAGATTCAGGTGGCCACGGATCGGATGGCGCGGTTTGTCGCGCGGGTGCGGAAGGGTTGAGTAGTGCGGCCCGCCGAACGGTTCAGCGCAGGGAGCGAAGCAGTTGCTCCACGCGGTCCAGATCGATGCCACGCGGGCGTTTCTCCATCAGCCATTCCAAGTCCAGCCGCCCACCGGCCTGATCTTCGTTCTGGAGGCGCAGGAGGGCACGCGCCACGCGCTCGCCGGCGGCCTCCGGGGCGAGGGCCACGATGAGTTCCTGATAATTGAGCATGGCTGCGTTGTCGTTGGCGCGGCGGGCACCCGTGATCAGGTTGCGCAGCATTCGCACGATGATCGAGTGTTTGGAGGCGGGCTGGAGGTCCTCCTCGGTGATGCGCAACTCCCGCTCGCGTTCCGGAGTGACAATCGCGCCTCCCTCGAACACATCCAGAATCTGGCGTTCGCCTTTGCCCGGCGTGTGCAGCACCATGAAGTGGCCGGGCACGGGTGCGGGGGTGATGGTGTCGAGGCCGATGCGCCGGGCGAGTTCGAGAAACACCACGGACAACGTGATCGGGATGCCCTCGCGGTCGTCCAGCACCTCGTTGATGTAACTGTTGGCCCGGTTCTGGTAGTCGCTGCGGCTGCCGTGAAAACCATTTTCCTCGAACAGAAATTTCTTCAGCGCGGCGAGCTTGGCGGTGGCGTCCGGCATGCCCGTGAAGCGCCCGGCAATTTCCCGGGCCATGTCATCGAGCTGACGGCGGTAGGCGGTGACATCTAGTTCCTCGTTGTCGAGCTTGGCCAGCAGCAAGGCGGCGTGGAAGAGGTCGATCTTCGCTTCGGGCTGGTCGAATTCACGGAGCAGGTCGGCCTCAATCGCCTTGCGGTGGACGGTGCGGGCGAGCTTGCGGAGGTGGGCGACTTCTTTCTCCAGCCGGTCCGCGCGGGCTACAAGGGCGACGCGGCTGGCAGCGGCGTTGGTCTGGAGGGTGGAGAGCAGTTGCTCATCCGGCAATTGATTGGCCGGCAGGCTTTCCAGGCGTTGGGACAGTGATTTGTCCAGTGCGGCGGTGGAGGCTTCGGCCGGGATGGCTTTGGCCACCTGGAAGTTTTTGAAGGTGGCCTTGGTGTCGCGGAACTTGGCCAGCCCCACCTTGCCCCCGCGCAGGTGCTGGTCCGCCGACTCGACGACGAGCTGGTCGTTGACGTAGCAGAGCAGGCGGTCGGCTTCGACGCGAACCTTGATCGTGTTCCAATCGCCCGAGCGGTAGTGCGGCGTGCTGGTGCTCTTCAGAATGGCCCAGGAGTAAACGGTGGGGCCGTCGAAACGGGTGAGGCGAAGCTGGCCTGCGGTGGGGTAGAAGCCGTAGTGCAGGTCGCCGCCGTCCGCCGCGAAGACCAAGCCCGCCGCACCGCGCTCATCGTCGAGCTTCACCGTGACAGCGACCTCGTAGGGCAGGGTGGGGACATCGCGCTGGTTGAGGCAGAGGGCGCGTCCGCCAAAGCCCTTGCCAGTGCCTTCGACCTGGATGCGGCCAGCCTTCTGCGACCAGCGGGCTCCCTGAAGTGGCTGCCACTCGCGCGGGTTCAGGTTGCCAATGGTGAGCCAGCGCTCCGTGGGCACCGGGTTGGGCTTGGCGAGCAGGGACTTCAGCGCGTTTACCGGCATGGCGAAGCCGAGGTTTTCCGTAAGGGCGGACTTGAGGGTGATCACCCCATGCACCTGACCTTGCAGGTCCAGCAGCGGACCGCCGCTGTTGCCGGGTTCAATCGGAATGGCGAGCTGGATCATTTCGTTGCCGCCGGTCACTTCCCCCAGCTTGATTTCCCGGCGGGCAGAAACGACACCGGAGACGATGCTGAAATCCAGCCCGCGGGGATTGCCCATGGCGACGATGGACGCGCCCTGTTCCAAGCTGTCCGAGTCACCGAGCGGCAGGGCAGGGAGGTCTTTGGCATCAATGCGGATGAGCGCGAGGTCCAGTCGGCGGTCCCAAGCGCGAATTTCGGTCACGTCGAAAGTCCGGCCATCCGCGAACTGCACGGTGATGGGCCGAGCTTCGCCGATGACGTGCAGTGCGGTGGCGATGAGCCCGTCGGAGGAAACCACGAAGCCCGCTCCGGTGCCTTCGACTGAGCCATCCCGGCCCTTGAAGCTGACAGTGACCAGCGACGGCTTCACGCGGCTGGCGATTTCCTTCACGGAGAGCGGAGGCGGTGCTGTCGGAGGTTGCTCGGCCGGCGGCGCCACCTTTTGTTTCCCGGCCGGCACGGCGGACTTGCGCGGCGCGTTGAGCAGCGTGCCGGGCTTCGCCTGGGCAGGCAGCGGCCTGGGGTTGGAAAGCGACAGGCAGAAGAGCAGCCAGAGAGGGAGGAGGGTCGCGCGCACGGTCACGGAGGCTTGGATGGGCGGAGTGGTTGAAAATTCAGCGGCGAGTTCCTAGGCTGTCACCGGCATGCCCAGCACCATCGAACTCCCGGACGTGGTCCGCGAAGCGGAATCGAAGACGACTCCCCGACTCGATCCGGGCTATGTCGTGATCTGCTGGGATGACCCGGTGAACCTGATGGAATACGTCACGCATGTCTTTCAGCAGGTGTTTGGCTGGAAGAAGGAGAAGGCCGAGTTCCACATGTTGCAGGTTCACAAGCAGGGCAAGAGCGTGCTGGTGCGCGAAACGATGGAGCGCGCGGAATTCTATGTTCACCAGCTCCAGAAGTATCAACTGCACGCGACCATGGAGCCCGGAGAATGATGCTCCACCCCTGACATGAAACTTGTCGAAGCCAGCGCGGACCAGTTTGTTTTCCGCTTCACCCGCCGGGAGCGCGAGATGCTGGCGCACATCCTCCGGCAATTTCCGGTGGGAACCGGACCGGTCGGACCTGTTTCCCGGCAGGGCGACCCGGACACGCTGGCCGAGCGGGAGGCGCTGTTGGCGGAGGCCATGGCCGAGCAACGCCAGCAGGACCGCCACTTGGTGGACGCCTTTCTGGGTGAGCAAGGGCGGTTCGCCGAGGTGAAAGGCGGCTTCCACCTCCGCCTGTCCGCCGCGCAGATGGACTGGCTCCTCCAAGTGCTCAACGAAGTGCGGGTGGGCCTGTGGGTGAAGGCCGGCCGCCCGGAACAGCCGCGGTCCATGGTGTTCGGAGGGCTTTTGGAGCCGGCGCTCAGCATGGAATTGTGTGCCCATTTCCAGATGGTGCTGCTCGGTGCTTTGGGCGGAGCGGCAGACTGAAGGCGGGGCGTTGACCAACTTCACCCGCCATGGGGCCAGCACTTCTCAATGACCGGTTGTGGTTTCCCGATCCGCGATCAGCCGTCAAACGCGGCCCGCACGCCGGACTGGTGGCGGTGGGCGGCGACTTGTCGGTGCCTCGATTGCTGCTGGCTTATCAGAGCGGACTCTTTCCCTGGACGGCGAATCCCGTGACTTGGTGGTCGCCGTCACCGCGCGGGATCATTGAGCTGGACCGGTTCCACGTCAGCCGGAGCCTGGCCCGCACGCTGCGCCAGTGTGGTTGGGAAATCACGTTTGACCGGGCGTTCCGGGAAGTTGTCCTCGCCTGCGCCACCGCTCCCCGGCCGGGCGGGTGGATTAGTTCGGAATTCGTGGCCGCCTACACCGAGCTGCATCGGGCCGGCCATGCACATAGCGTCGAGTGCTGGCAGGCGGGGGAACTGGTGGGCGGAGTCTATGGCGTGGCGGTCGGCGGATTGTTTGCGGGCGAATCCATGTTTCACCGCGCGAGCGATGCTTCCAAAGTCGCCTTGTTCCATCTCGTTCAACGGTTGCAGCGGGGGGGCTTCAGTTTGTTCGACACGCAGATGGTCACGCCCGCCACCCAAGCCGTGGGGGCGGCCGAGATCACCCGGGAGGCATATCTGCGACGGCTCGGCGAGGCGGTCGTCCGGCCCGCGAAGTTCTGCGTCCCACCTGCTTGAGGCGCGCAAACCGCAGTTGCCGCCGCCCGCCACCTCGCGCAAGCTGTCCCGCGACATGCCCGACGCGCCGCGAATTCTCTACTGCCACTGCCAATACGCCCAGGTCGTCCCGCCTGAAGTGAAGGAAGCCGTGCTCAAAAAGCTCTCCGACTCCGGCGTCGCCTTCGACGCCGTGGCCGACCTCTGCGAAATGAGCGCACGGCAGGACCCCTCGCTCAAACGCCTCGCCGACGGCGGCCCGGTAAAAATCGCCGCCTGCTTCCCGCGCGCCGTGAAGTGGCTCTTCCACACCGCCAAAGCTGACCTCCCGCTCGACACCGCCGAAGTGCTGAACATGCGCGTGCAAACCGCCGAGGATGTTTGCGCCGCCCTCTTCAACGGCGCGGTTCAGCCGAACTTGCCCAAAGGCAAAGTCACCGCCACCGACGCCCCAAAGGTCGCCGCCCAACCCTAGACCCCAGACGCCAGACCCTATCCCCTATGAGTCTCACCACCGCCGCCACCCTCCGCGTCGTCCTCTACGAAGGCACCGACTCCGCCCCGCTGCCCGCCTCCGACCGCTTCTCCGCGCTGACCGCGCTGCTGGAGAAGGGCTTCGCCGTCACCCGCGCCGTCGCGGGCGGACGCGTCGCACCGCATGAGCGCGGGTCGTTGCTCGTGCTCGGCCAGTTCGCCGGGCGCACCCCCGAGGCCGAGGGCGTGACCGCCGGCACCACCGTGCGTTTCCAGGACATCACCGGCCTCGACGCCCCGAGCATCGCCGAGCGCGCCGAGGCCGTGCAGACCGAGACCGGCGCCGCGCGTCACGGCGAGTGGAAGCCGTGGTTCCCGGTCATTGACTACGACCGCTGCACGAACTGCATGCAGTGCCTGAGCTTCTGCCTCTTCGGCGTGTATGGCGTGGACGAGCAGAACAAAATCCAGGCGCAGAACCACGACAACTGCAAAACCAACTGCCCCGCCTGCTCGCGCGTCTGCCCCGAGGCCGCCATCATGTTCCCGAAATACAAGGCCGGCCCCATCAACGGCGATGAGGTGCAAGCTTCCGACCTCGGCAAGGAGAAGATGAAAATCGACATCTCCTCGCTGCTCGGCGGCGATGTTTATTCCCAACTCCGCCAGCGCAGCGACGCCGCCAAAGCCCGCTTCAGCAAGGAGCGCGACGACAAGAAAGCCCTGGCCGAGCGCCAGAAATGCCTCACCAAACTCGCCAGCGCCGCCAGCGACATCCCGGCGGAAGTCCTGATGAGCCTGCCCTCCCCCGAGGAAATCATGCGCCGCGCGGAAGAGGCGAAGGCGAAGGCCCAGGCGGCGTTGCAAAGGCAGGCGCTATCGAGCACTGTCCAAACATGAGCACAGCCGAATTGAAAAGCTACGTGGACGAACGCTCACCCGAAGAGCGGCGGTGGCTGGCGCAATACCTATGGAAAACCGAACGCGACGTGGACACCCACGCGCTCGCCGAACTGGCCGGGCGCATGGATGAGATGGAAGCAGGGAAGAACACAGTGTCCTGGGCTGAGGCTGCCGCCCGGTTGGACAACTTGGACCGGCAGGGCAAATGATCGCCGGGTGATGCGGTGCATGGAGAATCGCGGGCGTTCTGATGGCGGCACAGTTGCAAAGGCCGACGGGGTAACATTAGACTTCGGGAAACCAACAATGGACATCAACGAGCAGAAGCAGCAGTTCAGTTTTGCCTACGTTCGCGCCGTTGCGAGCACGGCTGGGCTGGCCGTGTCCCGTCCGGATATTGATGACGACAGCGTTGATTTGATAATTGGGCAGAAGGGCGGCGGGCGCACCATTCGATCGCCGAAGTTGGACGTGCAGGTTAAATGCACTGGCGGGAACGCCGTGCTCAACGGCGAGTTAAGCTTCGACTTGGAAATCAAAAACTACGACGAACTCCGTTACGAAGATTATCCTTATCCTCGTTTGCTGATCGTTGTCACAGTGCCTCCGACTGTCACGGATTGGCTCCACCAAACCGAAGATGAGCTTTGCCTGAGAAAATGCGGATACTGGCTGTCGCTCCGCAGCTTTGAGGCCGTGGCGAATTCGGCAACCAAAAGAATCCACATTCCCAGAACTCAGCAGTTCACCGTCGAACAACTGAAGGCCATCATGAACAGAATCGCGGAAGGGGGACTGCCATGAGAGTGAGCATTCGAGACCGCGAATCATTGTTGGCTATTCCGCCTTTAGAAGTCGTTGCCTATCTGCGGGCTGGAGGCTGGAATCAAGAAAAGTATCACGCGGGCAAGTATGGCGTTTGGACGCGTCAGGATGGCGATGGGCAGTCCTACGAAATCGCGATTCCGCTTTCCAATGAGAGTCCTGACTTCATCCAGCGAGTCGCGGAGGCGCTGGCCACCCTCGAGTCCATTGAGAAGCGCGGGCAGCAGGAGATTTACCGGGATTTGCAGACGACTTCCTCGGACGTCATCCGGCTACGAATCGGCAATGGTGAGCTGGCGTCCGGCGACATCCCCTTCGAGGAGGGCGCGCAAGTCATTGAGCGCGCCAAAGAGCTTTTGGTTTCGGCAGCGTGTGCGGCGGTTCAGCCAAAGAAGGTGATTCCGAAACGCAAACCCGACCAAGCCTTGGAATATATGCGGAAGCTGCGGCTCGGCCAGACCGAGAGAGGCAGCTATGTGGTCACCATTCATTCGCGGGTGCCGCCGCAACTTGGCCAAATTGATTTCGCGGCACCTGAGCCTTACGAGCGGAAGGTCACATCCGTCTTGGGGCAATCACTCGTCGCTGCCAAATCCGCCGCCGAGTCCGCGACTGCGAGTGGCACGCTCAAAGCATTTGAGGACGCCATCCCGTTGGGAGTCAGCGCTAATTTTTGCGAGTCACTGGCTGGTTTGTGTGACTTTGGCGAGATACGTCGTCGGCTAGAGGTTGGCCTAACATGGGCGCGAAGCAGGCCCGCAACCGCCACGGCACCGAGTGCTGTCACGTTTTCTCCAGATTGTGTGCAGGTCTTCAGCGAGGTGGCACGTGTCTTCAAGGACACAACCCCGCAAGAGGATTTTCAGTTGTTTGGACCCGTGATTGAGTTGAAGCGTCTCGAAAGTGCCCAGAATGGACGGGTGACTGTCCTAGGCATTGTGGGTGAAAAACCGCTTAGGATAGTGATGGAGTTCGGCGACTCTGACTATCAGCTCGCTACCAAGGCGCACTCGGAGCGATTGCCGGTTCGGTGTTCGGGCATTTTGGTTCGCGATGGCAAATCGTATTCGCTTCGTAACCCGACCAACTTGTCGCTGGCTGAATCGGGCGAAAGTTGAGCGTGGTTTGGCGTTTCTTCCCCATGCTCCCCGCCCTCGCCTTCCGCACTCTCCGCTCCGCCGACAAGCGCTGCATCGCCAAGTTCGTCTGGAACTTCGGCGTGAAGGGCATGCTCTCCGTCGAGCGCTTCAAGCGCCGGCTTAAGCGTGGCGAGACGTTCCCGCCGTTTCTCTACCTCTCCATCATCAACTCCTGCAACCTCCGCTGCCAGGGCTGCTGGGTGGATGTCGAGGAGAAGGACTCCATTGACCTCGCCACCCTGAACCGCACCATCGAGGACGCGCAGGCGCACGGGAACAGCTTCTTCGGCATCCTCGGCGGCGAGCCGTTCATGCACCCGCAGCTCCTCGACTTGCTCGCGGCGCACCCGGACTGCTACTTCCAGATCTTCACCAACGGCCAGTTCATCACCGAGAAGGTGGCCAAGCGGCTGCGCGAGATTGGCAACTGCACGCCGCTCATCTCCATCGAGGGCCGCGAGGTGGTCAGCGATGAGCGGCGCGGCAAGAAGGACGTGTTGAACAAGACCTTGCGCGGCCTCGACCACTGCCTCAAGGAGGGCATTCTCACCGGCGTCGCCACGAGCGTTTGCCAGACGAACATTGACGAGCTGCTCACGGAGGAATGGCTGCAGCACCTCATCAAGCGCGGCGTCCACTACGCCTGGTATCACACCTACCGGCCCGTCGGCCCGAAGATGAACATGGCGCTCGCGCTGCGGCCCGACCAGCTCGTGCGCGTGCGCCGGTTCGTCACCGAGATGCGCGCGCGGCTGCCCATCGCGATCATAGACGCCTACTACGACGGCGAGGGCCAGGCGCTCTGCCCCATGTCCACCGGCGTGTCGCATCACATCGGGCCGAAGGGCGACATCGAGCCGTGCCCCATCATCCAGTTCGCCACGGAAACCATCCACGACGAGCGCGGCATCTACGAAACGATGCGCGACAGCGCGTTCCTGAAAGACTTCCGCGAACTCAGCGCCGAGCACACGCGCGGCTGCGTGGTCTTGGAGCGGCCCGACCTGGTGAAGCAGCTCGTCGTGAAGCACGGCGCACGCGACACCACCGTGCGCGGCACCGCCATGGCGGAACTCGACGCGATGACGCCGCGCTTCAGCCAATGGCTGCCCGGCGAGGAAATTCCCGAGAAGCACTGGATGTATCGCATCGCGAAGAAATACTGGTTCAGTGACTTCGGGGCCTACCAAAAGGCCGGACACGCGCAAACCGCCGCCGCGAAGGCGAAGGAGTTGATCGCGTCCGGGCGAAGCTGAGGGCGTCTGGGGGGCAGCGGAGGTTCGCTCGTTGCCGACCGGTGCGCTATTTCTCGCCCTTGGCCGTTTTCACCGCCTCCTTGGCAAACCTTGCGGTCAGCGCATCGGAGTCGCTGGAGGCTTTTTGCAAGGCCGGCAGGCTCTTCGCGGTGGCGATGACCTTGAGGATGCTGCAGGCGTCCCGTCGCACCTCAGGCTTCTCATGCTGAACCAGCTTCAGCACCGCGTCTTCCGCCTCGGCTCCCAAGGCTTTCAGCGAATTGCTTACGTAGAGTGGGTCTTTGCGGTCGGCGAGCAGCTTCGCCAACGGCTCTGCGGCCCGGGCGTCCTTGAGATGCCCCAGTGCCTCAATGGCTGACCAGCGGGCCGGAAACGCGCTGTCCTCCAGTTGCTTGATGAGCGGGGCGACACTGTCCTTGCCACCCCATACGGCGAGCCCCTTGGCGGCGTTTTGGCGGGCGAATTGATCTTCGTCTTTCAAGAAGCCCAGCAGGATGGCTTCGACCTCCGCCCGCGCGTTGTCCGGCTTTACCTGACTGATGCGGTGCAGCGCCACGGTGCGCTTGGCTTTATTATCGGACTTCAAGTCTGCGATGAACGCGGCCCGTTCATCGGCGGAGATGGCCTTGGTTTCCAGCTTGGGCAAGGGAGGTGGCGGTTTCAGCGCGGCGACCAGCGCCTCGCCTTCCAGCAGCTTGACCGTGAGCACGATGGGGACGCGCACCGTTACATTCTCGCTCGTCTCGACGATGCTGCCGGTGAAGGCCAGCTCGCGGAACAGGCCGGCCTGCACATCGAAGGTGTTCGTGCCTTCGCCCTTGATTTCAAACTTTGGCTGGCCGCCTACCGTTGCGAGCGTTTTTAGTTCGTAGCTTTTCAACACCGGGACCAGGTTGCCGGCGGGCTTGCCAACCGTGTAGCTGGTCTTCTCCTTGGCCGGCAGCCGGACCTCCTTGAGCGTGTAAGTCATCGGCGTGCGGAACTGCTTCTCCTCCGTGAGCAGCACACAGTCGGTGGCGTGCTCGAAGTTGCTTTTGCCCGCGGGAGGCAGTTGCTCGATCACGAGGCGGGAGAGCGCACCGAAGGCCTGCGGCAGTTGCGACTCGCCGGTTTCCCGCAGCACGCGGCCGCTGGTGTCGATCTGCACCTCGTTGGGCGTGGCGAACGGCCCGTCGTAGGCACCCAGCCCCGCGAAGCGAAATCCGCCGATCCGCAACGCTCCATCGCCGAAGCCTGGTGGCCCAAATCGGACGGAGGTGCCTTCCTTGGCCTTGCGGTGCGTGCTCACGCTGCCCTTGGCCGTCATGGTGATGCCGTCCTGATTCGCGGACTTGATCGAGTAGGTGAGATTCCCGGTGGAGGTCGCGATGAACTTGGGCTCGGTCGCCTCGATTTTCACAGCATACACGTAGTTGCTGCCGGCCTTGAACTGGTAGCTCAAGGTGGGTGTGGCAGCGGTGACTGGCGAAAGCATCCCGGAGAGCAACGCGACGCTGCCGAAGGTGAAGTGCAGGAGCCGGTGGTGCATGGGGGTGTCCGTTCCCTGATGTGGTGGTTGGCAAGCGACGGATGGTTGCATAGCGATGATGGCTTTCTACTGGAGTCCAGTTTTGAAGTCCATCGGTGACTTGTCGTCCACAGCGTTGCAGTCGGACTACGAAACCGTCCGAGCCCGCACTCGCGCAGCGCATGATCAGTCCTGGGCGCGGTGGCGCACCGGCCGTGCAGGGACAGGGAGGATCCGTCCTGCCGTGATGATGGACAAGACCAGCGGAATGCCGGAGAATGCGCATCGTAAAAACTCAATTGCCCGCTAGCTTGGCGCGTCCAAGCTCCCGAGTTGAACATGATCATGACACGCATTTTGAAACGCTGGGGCTTCGCCGGGTTCTTCAGTCTTGCTGCCGGTTGGGCGGTCGCCGCCCCGGCCCCGGCTGCCTCCGTGCCGGACTTCCAGCGCGACATCCGCCCGATTCTTTCTGACAAGTGCTTTCATTGCCACGGACCGGACGCCGCCGAACGCAAAGGCGGCAAGAAAGGCGTCGGCCTCCGGCTCGATACCGCAGAGGGCATCGTCGCCGATCTGGGCGATGGCCGACGGACGGTGGTGCCCGGCCAACCGCAGCAGAGCCTGTTGCTGCAGCGCGTCACCACGAGCGACCCAGATGACGTGATGCCGCCGCCCAAGCTGGGCAAGAAGGTCACGCCGCGCGAGGTCGAGTTGCTGACTGCCTGGGTGAAGAGCGGGGCGAAGTTCGCGGCGCACTGGGCCTACGAGAAACCAGTGCGGCCGGCGGTGCCAGTGTTCGGTAAATCAGTCTTCAGTGTTCAGTCAGGCAAGGCCAGCACCACGAACGCCAAACTGAATGCTGGCGCACTGAATACTGAACACTTGGCTCCGGTTGATGCGTTCATCTACCAACGCCTGCTCAAAGAGAAGCTCACACCGCAGCCCGAAGCGGACCGTTACGCACTCGCCCGGCGAGTCGCCCTCGACCTGACCGGCCTGCCGCCGACCGTTGCCGAGGTGGACGCCTTCGTGGCGGATAAGGAGCCCAAGGCTTACGAGCGCTTCGTGGACTTGCAGTTGGCGAAGCCGAGCTACGGCGAGCATTGGGCGCGGCTCTGGCTGGACCTCGCGCGTTACGCGGACAGCGCCGGCTACGCGGACGACCCATCGCGCGTCATCTGGGCTTTCCGCGATTACGTCATCAACGCCTTCAACCGCAACCTGCCGTTCGACCAGTTCACCATCGAACAGCTCGCCGCTGACTTACTGGAGAATGCTACCGACGAGCAGCTCAAAGGCACGGCATTCCATCGCAACACGATGACGAACAACGAGGGCGGCACCAACGACGAGGAGTGGCGCATCGCCGCCATCGTGGACCGCGTGAACACGACCTTCGCGGTCTGGATGGGCACCTCGATGGCGTGCGCGCAATGCCACACGCACAAGTATGACCCCATCGCCCAGAAGGAGTATTATCAGCTCTTCGCCTTCCTCAACAACACGGAGGACGCCGACAAGCGCGACGAGTCGCCGCTGCTGAGCTTTTACACCGACGCGCAGCGCAAGCAGAAGGCCGACTGGGAAACGGAACTCGCGGCGGTGGAGACGAAGTTCAAGTCCCCGTCCGCCGAGGTCGTGGCGGGCGCGGACAAGTGGGCGAAGGCGTTTCCGGTGAAGCTGGACTGGAACGCGCCGAAGCCGAGCGCGACCAAGGCGAGTTCTGGCGCAGCCCTCGCCGCGCAGGACGATGGCTCCGTGCTCGTGGCTAAGAACGACGTGGCGAAGGATAACTTCACGGTTGAACTAACCCTGCCCGAGGCACAGAAGCTGACGGCGCTGCGTGTCGAAGCGTTGCCGAGTGACAAGCTCCCCGGCAAAGGCCCCGGGCAGGCGGCGGGGAATTTCGTCCTGACCCGGGTGCGCGCGAGCCTCCTGCCACCCGCCGAGAGCAAGGGACCGACCGCGCGGTTCATTCGGATTGAACTGCCGGCGAAGAATCAGTTCCTCCAACTCGCGGAAGTCCAGGTCTTCAGCGGTGCAGAAAATGTCGCGCTCAAAGGCGAGGCCAAGCAGAGCAGCACTTACATCGGTGCGGCGGCGGCGCGGGCCATTGATGGCAAGACCGACGGCGAATATGACAAGGGCTCAGTAGCGCACACCGAGGCGCAGGACAACCCGTGGTGGGAGGTGGATTTGAAGGAGGCCCGCGCGCTCGAACGCGTCGTGGTGTGGAACCGCGCCGAAGCCGGCGAGCGGCTCAAGGGCTTCCGGGTGGTGGCGCTCGATGCGCAGCGGAACGTGGTCTGGGACAAGGCCGGCAACGACGCCCCGAAGAAAGACGTGGCGTTCGCCATGAACGGCGCGCGCGAGGTGAAGTTCACGGCGGCCATCGCGGACTACACGCAGGCGAACTTCGACGCCGAGAACGTTCTCAACGACGACGCGCCGAAGAAGGACCGCACGCGCGGCTGGGCCGTGGGTGGCGCCACCGGCAAGGCCCACACGCTCACCCTTATCGCAGAGAAGCCGGTGGAAATTCCCGCCGGCTCGCGATTGTCCGTCACGCTGGAGCAGCAGTCCGCCACCGCGAAGGCGACGCTCGGCCATTTCCGTCTCGGCGTGACGTCGGACTCGAAGGCCGCCGAGGTCGCGCGGACGCCGGTCGCGATTGTTTCCACGCTGGCCGCGAGCCGTTCACTGAACACTGAAAACTGGACACTGAATACGTTGCCCCCCGGCGACCGCGCGAAGGTGGTGGACTACTTCGCTCGCACCCTCGCCCCGGAGCTGAAGGCGGACCGCGACAAGCTGGCATCGCTGACGAAGTCGCTCGCCGACCTCAAGCCGAGCACCGTGCCCATCCTGCGCGAGCTGGCCGCCGACAAACGGCGCAAGACGCAGGTGCAGATTCGCGGCAACTGGCAAAACCTCGGCGAGGAAACCACCGAGGCCGTGCCCGCCGCGTGGCATCCGCTGCCCAAGGATGCGCCGCGCAACCGGCTCACGCTCGCGAAGTGGCTCGTGGACGAGAACAATCCGCTCACCGCGCGCGTCGTGGCGAACCGTTACTGGGAAGCCATTTTCGGCACGGGCCTCGTGCGGACGAGCGAGGAGTTCGGTGCGCAGGGCGAACCGCCCTCGCATCCCGAGTTGCTGGACTGGCTGGCCACCGAACTTGTGGCGATGAAATGGGACACCAAGAAGTTTCTCCGCCTGCTGGTCACCTCGCAGGCATACCGACAATCCTCGAAGGTCACCCCCGAGGCGCTGGAGAAAGACCCGGACAACCGTCTGGTCTCCCGCGGTCCCCGGCTTCGGCTGACCGCCGAGATGGTGCGCGACCAGTCGCTCTCGGTGAGCGGGTTGTTGAGCGGCAAAATGTTTGGCCCCAGCGTGCGCCCCACCCGCCCGAGTGCCGGCCTGAACGCCGCGTTCGGCAGTGCCTTGGACTGGACCACCAGCGCCGGCGAGGACCGTTACCGGCGCGGCCTTTACACTGAGTGGCGGCGCACCAGCCCGTATCCCTCGATGGCGACCTTCGATGCCCCGAGCCGCGAAGTTTGCTCCGTGCGCCGCAACCGCACCAACACGCCGCTTCAGGCGCTCGTGACCATGAACGACCCCGTCTATGTCGAGGCCGCGCAGGCGCTCGCCCGCCGCATGGCGAAGGACGGCGGCGCGACCGACGCCGACAAAGCGCGTCATGGCTTCCGCCTCGTGCTCGCCCGGCCGCCCTCGGACAACGAACTGGCCAAGCTCGTGAAGCTCCACACCGACAGCGCTGCCGAGTTCGCGAAGGACAAGGCGAAGGCCAACTCGCTCGCCACCGACCCGCTTGGCCCGCTGCCGGAAGGCGCGGAGGCGGTGAATCTCGCCGCGTGGACGACCGTGGCGAACGTGCTGCTAAACTTGGACGAGACCTTGATGAAGCGATGAACCAACCCGTATTCAGTTTTCAGTGTCCAGTAATCAGTTGTGGCGACACGACCGGTTGGTGGCACTGATTACTGATTACTGACCACTTTCCCCATGAATCCCCACCTCCTCAAACTCGAACATCAGACCCGCCGCACGTTCCTCTCCCGCACCGGCCAGTTCAGCCTCGGGGCCATTGCGATGGAATCGCTGCTCGGCACCAGGGCGGGTGCCGCCCCCGCCGACCCGGCGCGTCCGCTCGCGCCCCGCGCCCCGCACTTCGCGCCCAAGGCCAAGCGGATGATTTACCTCCACATGTCCGGTGCGCCGCCGCACTTGGACATTTTCGATTACAAGCCGGAGCTGGTGAAGCGCAACGGGGAGAACTGTCCGGACCAGTTCCTGAAAGGCCGCCGCTTCGCCTTCACCTCCGGCGTGCCGAAGCTCATGGGCACGCCCCGCACCTACGCCCAGCACGGCCGCGGCGGCATCTGGATGTCGGACGCACTCACGAATCTCCCCCGCGTGGCCAACGACATCACGGTCATCAAGTCCATGACCACGGATGAGTTCAACCACGCGCCCGCCGAATTGCTCCTCTACACCGGCTCCGGACGTCAGGGACGGCCCAGCATGGGCACGTGGGTCACCTACGGCCTCGGCACGGAGAATGAGAATCTGCCCGGCTTCGTGGTGCTCATCAGCAGCGGCGTGCAACCCAGCGGCGGCCAGAGCTGCTGGGGCAGCGGCTTCCTGCCTTCCGTTTACCAGGGGGTCCAGTGCCGCTCCAAGGGCGACCCCGTCCTCTACGTTTCCAACCCGCCTGGCATGGATCGCGAGATGCGCCGCCGCACGCTCGACACGCTGCGCGACTTGAACGAGGAGCAAGCCCGCGAGCTGGGAAACCCCGAGACCGCGACGCGCATTGCGCAATACGAACTCGCCTTCCGCATGCAGACCAGCGTGCCGGAGGTCATGGAAATTTCGCAGGAGCCGCCCGCCTTGCTGGAGTCCTACGGCGCGAAGCCCGGTGATGCCAGCTTCGCCAACAACTGCGTGCTCGCGCGCCGGCTCATCGAGCAGGGCGTGCGTTACGTGCAGCTCTTCGACTGGGGCTGGGACTTCCACGGCACCGGACCGAACGAGGACATCCGTGGTGGCCTGACGAACAAGATGGCGCGCACGGACAAGCCCGTCACCGCGCTCATCGAGGACTTGAAGCAACGTGGCCTGCTCGACGAGACGCTCATCGTGTGGGGCGGCGAGTTCGGGCGCACGCCGTTCCGCGAGGGCCGCACGGCAGGCGGGCAGGTGCTCGGCCGCGACCACTACCCGGATTGCTACTCGCTGATGCTGGCGGGTGGCGGCATCAAGGGCGGGTTCAGCTACGGCGAGACGGATGAGCTCGGCTTCGGCATCGTGGAGAACAAGGTTCACGTCCACGACTTGCAGGCCACCATCATGCACCAGCTTGGGTTCAACCACGAGAAGCTGACCTTCCGCTTCCAAGGCCGCGACTACCGGCTGACGGACGTGCATGGGCATGTGGTGAAGGGCATCCTGGCCTGAGCGTGCTTTCCGCCCCCGGCCCCCTCGACAGGAAAGGGGAGAATCCACGGTTCGAACCCAGCGACTTCAGCCCGCGAACCCGTGCCGGCGACTTGCAGTCGCCGCGTTGCGGGTGGATGCCCAGGTCAGCCCCGAACTACAGCGCCCCACGACCGGCGACTACAAGTCGCCGGCACGGGTTCATGGAGCGGGCGCAGCTTGATGAGGGCTGCGCCATCCCAAACGCGCCCTTGCCAAAAGCCGTCCGAGCCGTTGCCATCCCGCCATGTTCCAATACATCGCGCTCGCGGATCAAAAACCCTGGCAGCCTGGCCCCTACGCGGGCGTTGAACTCAAGGTGCTGCACCGCAATGAAGCCACCGGCGGGTTGGTGGTGCTGCGGAAATTCGCCGCCGGCACGGAGGTGCCTGCGCATGTCCACCCGGTGTGCAACGAGTGGGCTTACATTCTCAGCGGCGAGTGGGTCGAGTCCGACGTGACTTACGGGCCGGGAACCCTCTTTCACGCGCCCAAGGGAGAACGCCACGGACCCCATCGGGCGCGCGGGGAAGTCATCAGCCTCACGATGTTTGATGGGCCGCTGACCATCGCATGAGGAGGGAAGCCAGCATCACCGACCGGGCTGATCAGGGCTCCGCTACGGGGCGAGCACGATCTGCTGACGGGCGGGGTCCATCACGAACTTCTTGCCCGGTGGGGCAGCGGGCACCCGCGTGATGAGCTTGGCGGCGGCCAGTTCGTTGACGTCCTTCGGGAAAGGCCGCCCCGAGGCCAGCCAGAAGGTGAGCGCATTGTTCAAGGCTCGCAAATGGCCCTCTGGCTTGGTGCCGTCCAGATCGGCCTGAAATGGACCCATCGCCGCCGCCGCCTGCTGAGGCGCAAACGTCCCGTCAGCCGGCGCGGGGATGGGGGCTGCCGCTGCCGGCGCTTTGGCGGCTGCCGCGTCCTTGGCGTCGGAGGTGGTCGGACTGGACTTCCGACAGGCAGCGCTGGTGATGGCCAGCAACAGGCAGAGCAGGGCAAGGGGAGTGGAGGAGGGCATAGGATTATCGGGTGTCCCAGATGTTGTTGGGATGGCCTTCGGGGAATGTATAGAGCGGCTTGATGCTCAGCAGTTCATAGCGTCCATCCAGGAAAATGGCACCGACCCCATTATGCCGGTTGGCGAAGAAGCGAACGAACGCAGGCGAGGTTATCTGTGATATGCGGTGGATGTGGCTGGTGCCAAACCCGGTGCGCTCCAGTGTCGGCACATTGTTCGTCAGGTCGGCGAGCGCGCCAGCGGTGCCGTCCGCGAAGGAGTCGGCCATGTAGATGCTTTCGTTTGGCTTGGCCCAAGCGGTCTCGATGGGCCAGGCGAAGCCATCCCCGTTGTTCCCAGCGTTGCCAGTGGCGTTCCGGTAGCTGGCGCTGTCCTGGTAAATGTTACCAATCGAACCGTTGTTCATCAGGCCGGTGTTGGAGGTGTCCAGCGCCTGCGCCTGCGTCACCTGAAACTTGGAGCTGGGACAGTTGTAGAGCTTGGAGGCATCCGCGATGTAAGGCATAAGCATCGGCCGCCACCAGAAGATGTGGTTGGCGATGAAGCCGTTGTAGTCCTGGCTGTAAACAAGGCCGGCCAGGCCCACCTGCTTGAAATCGGCCATGCACAGGGACTTCTTGGCCTTCTGCTTCGCGCTCGCCAGCGCGGGCAGCAGCAGACCGGCAAGGATGGCGATGATCGCGATGACCACCAGCAGCTCGATCAAGGTGAATCCGGCGGGCTTTTCCAACTGCCGGAACCTGTCCGGTGATGAAGCAAAGCGACACACGAGAGGATTGTTTGCGCTGTTCCCTGTGTTCGTCACGCCCAAATCTCATCTTGAGGTGCGCCCCTCACCCACGCCAAAGAGGAAACGCCACGGAGGAAACGCTCGCGTTCGGCGTCGGGCTGCGTAGCTTGGCCCCATTCGACCGATGAACCAGTTGCTCCAGTTTGCATTCCTGATAGTGACGCTCACGGCGTCCGTGTGGGCCCAGCAGCCGCCGGCGGGACCGGCGGAACCGAAGCCTGTGTCGCCGCCTGGCATTCGTGAAATCTCTCCGGGCATCTATCAGGTTGGCGGCGTGAAACTGGAGCGGGAGGCGCGCCGCATTTCCTTCCCGGTGAAGCTGAACATGACGAACGGCCCCATCGAATACCTGCTCGTCACCACGGCCGGCAAGACGCACGAAAGCCTGCTCACCACGGACATCGAGCCGCAGCACTTGCAGGTGGCCATGCTGCTGCTCGGGGCCAAGGGCATGCAGGCCGCGCCGCTCACGAACGCGCCCGCCGGTGGCCCCATCACCCAGGCGCTGGGCGGGCACAACCCGCCGTTGCCTGGCGACTCTGTGTGGGTCGAGGTGTCGTGGAAAAAAGGCGGCCAGTCGGAACGCAAACGCATCGAGGCGCTGGTCTTCAACAAACGTGCGAACCAGCCGATGAGCGCGGGGCCGTTCACCTTCACCGGCTCGCGGTTGTGGCAGGGCAAATTTGTGGCGCAGACGGACGGCTCACTCATCGCGATCATCACCGACCCCGATGCGGTCTTCAACAATCCCCGCCCGAATCGCGATGCGGACGACACCTGGGTCGTCCACGGGCCGAGCGTGCCGAGTGCGGACACGGGGTTGGAGCTCAGCATCACGATGCCGCCGGTGGCGAAGTCCCCGGCGGGGCAGGGGAAGTAGGCCCCGCGCTCGCGCTACTCCAAGGCCATCGCCTGCGCCCGCGCCCTGCACGCCATCGAGACGCGCGGCCTCAAGACCCGCGACCTCCTCCACCGACGCCGCCATCAGCGGCGGCACCTGGGGCGGCTGCGCCTATGACGCCGACGCCATCCTCAGCCGATTGACCCGCTAGCAACTGGGCTCGCGCCCTGTCGCATTTTGACCACCCCCGCCCACTGGCAGGTGCCGCCGCGCCGCTTCTTTGCCTTTCGCGGGTGTCCAAGACTGCCAAACCAGCGTTCATTTGCCTATCTCTGGCGTCAAAGACTGCCAAACCAACGTTCATTTGCCGTTCTCATACCAAGTCTTTATAACAATCGGTAAGTAAAGCTGGTCAAAACCTAGGCGGCAATGCAAGCTCGGGGATGGCAAGAAAACGAACCAAGGTGGCGATGAGCGAG
>Ga0255188_1000098_pt1 | contig 34948 bp, 33 predicted proteins | sample Miss_Cont_RepB_8_FD_188427 | JGI IMG/M metagenome (GOLD analysis project Ga0255188, IMG submission 188427) | Freshwater microbial communities from Mississippi River, Louisiana, United States - Miss_Cont_RepB_8h | ecosystem: Environmental > Aquatic > Freshwater > River | place: USA: Louisiana... | reverse complement strand
GGCCGGCCAACCGTGAAGCTGGCCGAATTCTAATGGCATGTCCCCCTATTTCTGGGGGCTCCCCCTGGGAAAAAATCAGGGGGTTTTCACGGAATCTAAGGGATTCTGGGTGGCGACAGGCATGAGATTGAGCGGGGGTTATTTTTTGAACAAGATAAGACCACGCCTTTAATAAAGGGGACTCTATAGTAAGTAAGTACTTATTTAACATCTTTATTTTGGCCCCTCCACCCCCGTGGAATGAATCCCAGAGGGCAGCTCCACTCCCACTATCGCGGCCTAGGCCAGAGATTGTCAAAGAATATTGACTAGATACCCCCGAATGGCTCCAGTTGTCAAGGACAATAGATGTCAAAGAAAGTTGACAGTTGGGGGCCCGAGTTCTAGAGTCGTCATGGGACAACACTGAACACGGGAGTGGGTTTGATTGGCTGAGCCAAGACCTCTGTATAGCCCAGAAGAACGCCGTCGTCGGGATCAAACGCCTTGGACTGTCGTTCAAGGAATTCTTGCGCCCGTGCAGTTTGTGGTGTTTCTGGCAAGCACGGCCCTGGTGATCCGATTTCTTCTGACCGGCCATGGCGAAAGCCTCGCCACCGCTTCGATCGTGCTGAAGACCTTGCTGCTCTACACGATCATGGTGACGGGCTCGATCTGGGAAAAGGTGGTGTTTGGCAAGTATCTATTTGCGCCAGCCTTTTTCTGGGAGGACGTCTTCAGCATGCTGGTACTCGCCTTGCATACCGCCTACCTGATTGGGCTTCTCGGCGGCATGCTGCCAGTCACCGAGTTGATGCTCTTGGCGCTAGCGGCCTATTTGGCGTATGTGATCAATGCGATTCAGTTCCTGCTGAAGCTTCGTGCTGCCCGATTGCAGCAGGCCCAGCAGGCCATCCCCGAAGGCCTTACCGCATGAACAAAAGCATCATGATGCGGCCGGTCCAGACGCAGTTCCCCACTACCGGCGGCTGCACGGATTCCCCGGTGCTGCGCGAGCGCGGACAACGCGAGGTCTTTTGCGGACTGACGGGAATCATCTGGCTGCATCGAAAAATTCAGGATGCATTCTTTTTGGTGGTGGGCTCACGGACCTGCGCCCACCTCATTCAGTCGGCAGCCGGTGTCATGATCTTTGCAGAGCCGCGGTTTGCGACAGCGATCATTGATGATCGAGACCTTGCTGGCTTGGCGGATGCCAATGAAGAGCTCGATCGGGTGGTGTCGCGTCTCTTAGAGCGTCGGCCCGATATTCGGATGCTCTTTCTGGTGGGGTCTTGCCCCTCTGAGGTGATCAAACTCGATCTGTCGCGCGCTGCGGAGCGTCTCTCACAGCGCTTCTCGCCGGGCGTTCGGGTGATGAATTATTCTGGCAGCGGCATTGAGACCACGTTTACCCAAGGCGAAGATGCCTGCCTTGCAGCATTGGTGCCAAAGCTGCCCGCAGCCGATGCCACAGCCGGCCCCAGTCTGCTGGTGGTGGGCACGCTTGCCGATGTCGTTGAAGATCAGTTTGCAAGATTCTTCCAAGCGATGGGTATTGGCCCCGTTGCCTTTTTGCCTGCGCGTCGATCGACCGAGCTTGCTGCAATTGGTGCCAATACACGCTTCATTCTTGTTCAGCCATTCTTAGGTGATACCGCCCGGGCGCTCGAGGCCCGCGGTGCGCAACGCATTACGGCCCCATTTCCTTTGGGCGCAGAGGGCACCACGATGTGGCTGTCTGCGATAGCCCAAGCCTGGGGGGTGGATGCGGATCATTTCGAGCAGACCGTTCGTCCTGCGCGCGATCGCGCAGCCCTTGCCTTAGCGCGGCAGCGCGAGCGACTGTCAGGCAAAAAGATTTTCTTCTTCCCGGATTCGCAGCTTGAAGTCCCGCTTGCGCGATTCCTATCCCGAGAGCTCGGCATGCAACTCACCGAGGTGGGGTCCCCATATCTGCATCGTCAGCATCTTGCCGTCGAGTTGGCCATGCTGCCAGCGGGTACCAAGCTCTCGGAGGGCCAGGATGTTGAGCAACAGCTGGACCGCTGCCGGGCCCAGCAGCCGGATCTTGTGGTCTGCGGCCTGGGGCTCGCCAATCCGCTCGAAGATGAAGGCTTTGCCACGAAGTGGTCAATTGAATTGGTGTTCAGCCCGATTCAGGGCTACGACCAGGCGGCTGATCTTGCTGAGCTCTTTGAGCGGCCACTGCGTCGCCGCGCGCTGATTGCAGAGAAGGCGGCATGCGCATGATCGCGAGAAAGCTGCGCAGATGAAGCTGACACTCTGGACCTATGAGGGCCCGCCCCATGTTGGCGCCATGCGTATCGCTACAGCGATGCGCGATGTGCACTACGTATTGCATGCCCCGCAGGGGGATACCTATGCGGATCTGCTGTTCACAATGATTGAGCGGCTGCCCCGTCGGCCCCCGGTGACTTACACCACATTTCAAGCGCGTGATCTCGGCAAAGACACGGCCGATTTATTCAAGCAGTCAGTCCAGGCAGCTTACGATCGATTTCGTCCTGCCGCGATGATGGTGGGAGCCTCCTGCACGGCGGAATTGATCCAAGATGATCCCGGCGGCCTTGCCGCTTCGATGGATCTGCCAATTCCAGTGATCCCACTGGAATTGCCGTCATATCAACGAAAAGAAAATTGGGGCGCCGCCGAAACGTTTTATCAAATGGTGCGCGCGATGTGCCGCAATGCAAAGCCGGCCCGTCGGGCCTCAGTGCGGCCCCGCTGCAATATTCTCGGGCCGACCGCCTTGGGCTTTCGGCATCGCGATGATGTCACCGAAATCTCGCGACTGCTGGATCAGATTGGAATTGATGTCGCAGTCGTAGCGCCCCTAAACGCGACGCCGACTGACCTTGCGGCATTAATCAATGCTGATTTCAATGTTCTGCTCTATCCCGAGACTGGCAGCACCGCGGCGGCCTGGCTGGAGCGTGAGTTCGGAATGAAGTTCACGCGCACAGTGCCGATCGGTGTGAATGCAACGCATGAATTCATTCGCGAGGCCTGTGACCTGGCGCGCATTGATCCGCCGGCTTCGGCCGCCGCAACGTTGCGTGCCCGCTGGTATGCACGCTCTGTTGATTCCACCTATCTCACAGGCAAGCGGGTCTTCATTTTCGGAGATGCGACCCATGCGATCGCTGCCGCCCGAATTGCCGCCGAAGAGATGGGCTTTGCGGTGGTCGGACTGGGCACCTATAGCCGCGAATTCGCCCGTGAGATTCGTGAGGCCGCCAAGCGCTACGGTGTTGAGCCTCTGATCACCGATGACTACCTCGAGGTCGAGCAGCAGATCATGGAGTTACAGCCCGAGCTGGTCTTGGGCTCCCAGATGGAGCGGCATATCGCCAAACGGCTATCGATTCCATGCGCCGTGATTTCAGCGCCGATTCATGTTCAAGATTTTCCTGCCCGCTACTCACCCCAGATGGGGTTTGAGGGCGCCAATGTCATGTTCGACACCTGGATCCATCCGTTGATGATGGGCCTGGAAGAGCATCTGATTCATATGTTCCGCGAGGACTTTGAATTCCATGATGGCGCTGCGCCCTCGCACTTGGGACACGCTGCGCCTGCCGCCACGGCGGCGCAGGCTCGGGCCAATGCCCGGCCGGTGCGAGAGGATCCCGCCCAGGAGGCGGGTGCAGTCCGTGTACCTGAGCTTGCTGAAGCCACGGCGGGCGCAGCTAGCGGATCGAACGCTGCAGAATCCACCTGGGCGGCCGACGCGTTGCAAGAGCTCAACAAAATTCCGTTTTTTGTTCGCGGCAAGGCCCGACGCAATACCGAGCGATTTGCAGTCGAGCGTGGCGTTAACCCGATCACCGTGGAAACCCTCTACGATGCCAAAGCCCACTTCAGCCGTTAAGTCATCGGGCGAAACGGCCTTGGCCAGCCCTATTCGGGTGGTGATCGTCACGATGGACACCCACCTGGCGACGGCGACAGCACGAGCCCGCGCACGACTCATGCGGCAGCTGCCTGGCCTACGCCTCACCATGTTTGCGGCCTCCGAGTGGGCCAACGATGATCAGTTGTTGGGCAATTGCATCGCAGACATTGAGCAGGCCGATATTGTGGTGGTGACCATGCTCTTTCTCGAGGAGCATTTCCTGCCGATTCTGCCCGCGTTGCAGGCCCGGCGAGAGCGATGCGACGCAATGGTCTGCGCTATGTCGGCAGCCGAGGTGGTGCGTCTGACACGAATTGGCAAGTTTGATATGGGCAAGCCCGCCTCGGGCCTGACGGCTTTACTCAAGCGCCTGCGTGGCAACAAAGACAAGACTTCAACAGGTGGGCAGGCCCAGATGAAGATGCTGCGTCGTGTGCCAAAACTTCTGCGCTTTATCCCTGGAACAGCCCAGGACGTACGTTCGTATTTTCTCGCCCTTCAGTATTGGCTCGGAGGCTCTGAGGAAAATATGCTGAATATGGTGCGATTTCTCGTGAATCGCTATGCCAGCGGACCCCGTGAAGCATTGCGCGGCGCGGATGATCCTCCACTTCCGATTGAGTATCCCGAACTGGGTGTTTACCACCCAAAGATGAAGTCCCGTATGTCGGATTGTCCGGCGGATCTTCCAAAGGTGGTGGCCCAGTCCGATGCCAAGGGCCGGGTGGGCCTGCTGCTGCTGCGCTCGTATCTGCTGTCAGGAAATAGTGGCCACTACGATGGTGTGATCCGTGCAATGGAGGGGCGTGGCCTGCAGGTCGTGCCCGCTTTTGCTGCGGGCTTGGATGCCCGTCCGGCCATCGAACAGTTCTTTATTGCGGATGGCCAGCCGACTGTGGACGCAGTCGTATCGCTATCCGGTTTTTCGTTAGTCGGCGGCCCTGCTTACAACGATGCGAAAGCAGCAGAGGAAATTCTCGCTCGGCTCGATGTGCCCTATCTTGCAGCCCATCCGGTGGAGTTTCAATCACTGGATCAGTGGGGCGGGTCGGAGCGTGGCCTGCTTCCCGTAGAGAGCACCATCATGGTGGCCATCCCTGAACTGGATGGCGCCACCGCTCCAATGGTGTTTGGCGGCCGCGCTGGCCAGCCCGGAACCGTCTGTCAGGGCTGCGCCGATCACTGTGCCTTCACGGCCGCGCATAACGCACAGGATATGCATACCTGTGGTGAGCGTGCGCGCATGCTGTCATCACGTGTTTTACGCTTGATCGAATTGCGCCGTGCAGAGCGGGCCAAGCGCCGTGTTGCGATTGTGCTCTTTAACTTTCCGCCGAACGCAGGCAATACCGGGACTGCGGCCTATCTCTCGGTATTTGAGTCGCTTTTCAATGTGCTGCGTGCGATGCGCGATCAGGGCTACACCATCGAAATGCCCACTACGGTAGATGAACTACGCGATAGCATCATCCATGGCAATCGTGAGCAGTACGGCAGCGATGCGAATGTACACACCCTGATTGCGGCCGATGACCATGTGCGGCAAGAGCCTTGGCTTGCCGAAATCGAAGCGGCCTGGGGCCCGGCGCCGGGCCGGCAGCTCAGCAATGGCAGCGCCATCTTCGTGCTGGGCCGCCAATTCGGCAATGTACTGGTCACGGTGCAGCCAAGCATGGGCTACGAGGGCGATCCGATGCGGCTGCTTTTTGAGCACGGATTCGCGCCCACCCATGCGTTCTCAGCAAACTATCGATATCTGCGCGAAGGCTTTCATGCCCATGCGGTGCTGCATTTCGGCACTCACGGCGCACTTGAATTTATGCCGGGAAAGCAAAGTGGCATGTCGGGCGCCTGCTGGCCGGATCGTCTGATCGGCGATTTGCCGAATTTTTATCTTTACGCCTCCAATAATCCTTCCGAGGGTGCGATCGCCAAGCGCCGCGCAGGTGCCACATTGATCAGTTATCTCACGCCGCCCGTGGCGCAGGCTGGCCTATATCGCGGACTGATGGATCTGAAATCATCGATCGATCGTTGGCGCCAGCTCACACCCGATGCACCCGAGCAGCCTGAATTGGTGGCATTGATACAGTCCCAGGCGGCGGAATTAAATCTCTCCCCCGCCGAGCCGATCTGGGATCACATGAGCCCTGCAGGCGCATCGCAGTCGCTGGCGGCTATGGAGAGCCAGGCCGGTCGTGAAATTCGAAAACTACTGGATGCAGTCTTAGAGCTTGAATACACCTTGATTCCCCATGGCCTGCATATCGTGGGTGAGCCCAGCCCGCCTGAGGCCCGAGTGGATATGTTGATGTCGATGGCCGAGGCCTCGCATGGCCTGGTGCTGGATCGCAAGGCCGTGGCAGCACTTGTTCACGGGGAGAGTCCGGCCGAGGCGGCTGCGCGCAATTTTGAGCGTCATGAGCAGTTGGTGGAAATCTTCGAAAAGCTCCGTGATGCCAATCAAATGCTGCTGGTCGAGACTGAGGTCGAAGGCATCTTAAAAGCCCTGGATGCACGGTTTATTCGGCCGGCTCCGGGCGGCGATGTATTGCGCACCCCCGAGGTCTTGCCCACCGGCCGAAATCTTCATGGCTTTGATCCATTCAAGATTCCAAGCGCGTATGCCGTACGTGATGGCGCTCGGCAGGCCCAACGGCTGCTGGACCGATACCAGTCGGATGGCCATCCCCTGCCCGAGTCGATTGCGATGGTGCTCTGGGGCACCGATAACTTAAAGACCGAAGGCAGCCCGATCGCGCAGGCCCTGCATCTGATGGGGGCCGCCCCGCGCCTTGACAGCTATGGCCGTGTGGCAGGCGCCATGCTGATTCCTCTGGCGGAGCTCGGCAGGCCGCGCATTGATGTGGTGATTACGCTGTCGGGCATCTTTCGCGATTTGATGCCACTGCAAATTAAGATGCTGGCCGAGGCTGCCTATCTCTGCGCCACTGCCGAAGAGCCCATTGAGGCAAACTTTATTCGCAAGCATGCACTGGCCTATCAGGCTGAACATGGCTGCAGCCTCGAGGAGGCCTCGCTTCGGGTCTATGGCAATGCTGAGGGCGCGTATGGCTCCAACGTCAATAGCCTAATTGAGAATAGCCGCTGGGATGAAGAGGACGAACTGGCGGAAACCTATTCGCGCCGCAAAGGCTTTGCCTACGGCCGTGCCGGCCGACCGATCAAGCAGCCTGCGTTACTGCAAAGCGTACTCAAAGATGTGCAGCTGACGTATCAGAATCTGGATTCGGTCGAGCTCGGCGTGACAACGGTTGATAATTATTTCGACACGCTTGGCGGTATTACGGGCGCGGTGAAGCGGGCCCGTGGCGGCGATGCACCGCCGGTGTATATCGGCGATCAGACCAAAGGCGAGGGCGCTGTTCGTACCCTCAGTGAGCAGGTTGCCCTCGAGACTCGAACCCGGATGCTCAATCCGAAGTGGTATGAGGGAATGCTCAAGCATGGCTATGAGGGCGTGCGACAGATTGAGGTTCACATCACCAACACCATGGGCTGGTCGGCAACGACGGGCCAGGTGCAGCCCTGGGTCTATCAGCAGCTGACCCAGACCTTCATGCTGGATCCAGAGATGCGCGATCGGCTGGCCCGCCTTAATCCGGCCGCTTCGGCAAAAGTCGCGAATCGGCTTCTTGAGGCCTCAGAGCGCAAATTCTGGAAACCCGATGAAAAAACACTGGCTGCACTCAGGCAGGCCGGAGAAGAACTAGAAGACCGCCTCGAGGGGGTCATAGAGGGAGCATCACCATGAATGTCGCCACCGTTCCATTTTCCGAAATCAAACGCACCGGAGGCCGCCCCGATGGCGAGGGTAGCGTCCAAGTCCAGCTCGATCCGTCGCTCAAGATCGGCAATGCCAAAGTCTTTGCGATTTATGGCAAGGGCGGCATCGGCAAAAGCACGACCTCATCGAATCTTTCGGTAGCGTTCTCAAAGCTTGGCAAGCGCGTGCTGCAGATTGGCTGTGATCCAAAGCATGACTCGACCTTTACGCTGACTAAAAAACTCATGCCCACAGTCATCGATGTCTTGGAGTCGGTGGATTTCCATCCCGAGGAGCTGCGCATCGAGGACTTTGTCTTTACGGGCTACAACGGCGTGATGTGTGTGGAGGCTGGCGGCCCGCCCGCAGGCACGGGCTGTGGCGGCTATGTCGTCGGCCAGACGGTGAAACTGTTGAAAGAACATCACCTGCTGGATGACACCGATGTGGTGATTTTTGATGTACTCGGGGATGTGGTCTGTGGTGGTTTCGCCGCGCCACTGCAGCATGCGGAGCGGGCCCTGATTGTGACCGCCAACGATTTTGATTCCATCTTCGCTATGAATCGTATCGTTCAGGCAATCGGCGCGAAATCAAAAAATTATCGCGTCCGACTCGGCGGTGTCATCGCTAATCGCAGCGCGGCAACCGACCAGATCGATAAATTCAATGATCGGATTGGCCTAAAAACCATGGCCCATTTTCCTGATCTCGATGTGATTCGCAGAAGCCGCCTAAAAAAATCAACGCTTTTCGAGATGGAGGATTCCCCAGAGCTTCAGCGTGTTCAGGAGGAGTACCTCCGGCTGGCAGAAAAACTCTGGAATGGCGTGGACCCAATGAATGCTGACCCCATGAAAGACCGGGATATTTTTGATTTGCTGGGATTTGATTGATCCGCCACCCGTGCCGACTGCCATGAACGACGTAAGCCACATCCAATATCTCAAACAGCGCGATCGCGTCGAGCATTATTTCGATCGCACTGCGGCGCAGACCTGGGCCCGGTTGACCTCAACAGCGCCGGTCAGTGGTGTGCGGGCAACGGTGCGCGCAGGCCGTGATCGGATGCGGGCAACACTTATGTCTTGGCTGCCAGAAGAACTCGCCGGCCAGCGACTTCTCGATGCGGGCTGCGGAACGGGCGCGCTCTCCGTGGAGGCCGCCTGCCGCGGCGCCGATGTCGTTGCCATTGACCTCTCGCCAACGCTGGTCGATCTCGCCCGTGAGCGGGCCCGTGTGCAGCTTGCCACCCAACACATTGATTTTCGCGCAGGCGACATGCTCGATGATCAATTGGGTGAGTTTGATGTGGTGGTGGCCATGGACTCCTTGATTCACTATCAGCCGACGGATGTGGTCCGTGTGCTGGCCGGTCTTGCTGCCCGTACACGGCACGCCATTTTGTTGACCTTTCCGCCGCGTAACTTGGCCCTGGCTGCGATGATGTCCATCGGCAAGCTTTTCCCCCGCGGCGATCGCGCGCCCTTTATTGAGCCGGTGGCCTATGAGCGACTCTGCGGCCTGATCCGGCGTGAGCCTGGGTTATCTGCATTTCGCATCGGCCGCACCCAGAAAATCTCCAGCGGCTTTTACACTTCGCAGGCACTCGAATTGGTGAGGATTCAATGATGTCCTCGCGTGCCCTGAACTCCTGGCGCAAGTGGACGCGCGTGAATCCGCGGTTTCTGCCTTTTGCGGATGTCGCGACCCAAGAGCTGCCCCTGCGCCGGCTGTTTCAGTTGTCACTGTTTCAGGTCTCGGTCGGTATGTGCATGGCCTTGCTGATCGGCACATTGAATCGCGTGATGATTGTTGAGCTTGGCGTCGGCGCCTGGCTGGTGGCACTGATGGTCGCGCTGCCACTGCTGTTCGCACCCTTTCGTGCCCTGGTGGGGTTTAAGTCAGATATTCATCGCTCGGTGCTCGGCTGGCGCCGCGTGCCTTACATCTGGCTGGGGACGCTCTGCCAGTTCAGCGGCCTGTCCATCATGCCCTTTGCTTTGATTCTGTTGTCGGGCGATAGCCACTGGCCCGCCTGGGTGGCGCATGCCGCCACCGCGCTGGCGATTCTGTTGGTGGGAATCGGACTGCAAACGACTCAGACTGCAGGCCTGGCATTGGCAACCGATATCGCGCCACAGGCCGCACGGCCCCGCGTGGTCGCCATGATGTATGCCATGCTCTTGGTGGGTATGGTGGCCAGCGGCATTGCGTTTGGTTTCCTGTTGACTGAATTCAGTCAGATCAAGCTCATTAAGGTGGTTCAGGGGGCAGCCGCAGTCGCTGTAGCGCTCAACGTCATTGCCCTTTGGAAGCAAGAGGCCCGAAATCCCGAGCGCACTGCCCAATCGATTACACGGCCAGCCTTTCGCGAGAATTGGAGCCGGTTCTCGAGTCAGCCCAGCACACTGCGATTTCTTTTGGCCCTCGGACTGGGCACGGCGGCCTTTAGCATGCAGGATGTCATCTTAGAGCCCTATGGCGGCGAAGTCCTTGGCCTATCGGTGTCGGCCACGACCGTATTGACAGCCCTCATGGCCATCGGCGCTTTATGTGCATTTGCCTTGGCCGCCCAATGGCTGACACGAGGAATGAATGCTTTTCGGGTCTCCGCCTTCGGTGTTGTCGTGGGGCTAGCGGCTTTTTCTTGCGTGATCTTTTCTGAGCCCTTTCAAGAGCCGCTCTTATTTCGCATTGGTGCAGTACTCATTGGTTTTGGCGGGGGTCTTTTCTCGGTGGGCACGTTGACTGCTGCAATGAGTTTTGAGCCGGCATCGTCGTCTGATTCGTTCGGCAACAGCGGGCTCGTACTGGGGGCATGGGGTGCTGTCACCGCGACCGCCACTGGCCTATCGATGGCCTGTGGCGGCGTGATTCGCGATGCAGTCTCGACGCTTGCGCTGGAGGGACGAATCGGATCGGTGCTCGTGACGGCCGGCACCGGCTATAGCTTTGTGTATCACTTAGAAATTTGTTTGTTGTTAGCAACGCTGATTGTGATTGGTCCAATGGTGCGCCTTGCGGGGCGTCCGCGTGGGCCGGCATCGTCAGCATCAAAGTTTGGTCTTGCTGAATTCCCCGGCTGATCGGACATAAGGAGAGTCATCATGGGAACTGGTGCAATTACTGCCTACATTGATGTCGCACAGATCGTGCTCTACATCTTCTGGATTTTCTTTTTCTGGCTGGTGGTCTGGCTGGTCCGCGAAGGCAAGCGTGAGGGCTATCCGCTGCAGAGTGATCGCCGTGACTATGCGGACATTGAAGGCTGGCCTCCGTTGCCTTCGCCCAAGACCTACAAACTGGCCGACGGACGGGAGTTCTCAGCGCCCCACGATCGGGATCGCAGCGCGGCCCCCCTTGCTGCTCAGCGCACGGCGAATTTTCCAGGCTCCCCGATAGAGCCAACAGGCAATCCGATGGTCGATGGGCTTGGCCCCGCTGCCTGGACGGCTCGAACCGATGCGCCGGATCACATGCTCGATGGTAGCGTCAAACTCCAGCCACTGCGGACAGAGCGCGACCATTCGGTCTCGCTCAATGATGTCGATCCCCGAGGCCTAGAGGTGCGTGGCCATGACGATGCGGTCGCCGGCAAGGTCGTTGATCTCTGGGTGGATCGGGCGGAGACTCTTTTTCGCTATCTTGAAGTGGAGCTGCATCACGGCAAGCGCGTTCTGCTGCCGATTCCGTTTGCGCGCATCACTCAGCGTGGGGTGAAAGTCACTGCAATTACGGGGGCGCAATTTGCCGATGTGCCCACCACGCGACATCCGGATCAGGTCACGCTGCTTGAGGAAGACAAAATCGCTGGCTATTACGGTGGTGGCTATCTGTATTCCACGCCGCAGCGACAGGAGCCGCTGGTATGAGTCTGGACCATCATCACGGGTATCCACACGAGCACGAGCTCGAGCCCCAATACGGCCTGCCTGAGGCGCTGCCCGCCAACGAGCGTTTGCTGTGGCAAGGCGCTCCCAATTGGGCTGCACTGGCTCGGACTGCGTTTCATGTGCGAAAGCTTGCCGTGTATTTTGGGATCATCATTGCATTGCGGATCACCACTGTTTTGTTGGAGGGCGGCGGTCTGGAAATGGCCATGATCTCTGCGCTGTGGCTGAGCCTTCTGGCACTGACGGCGATTGGAATTTTGTCCGGGCTTGCTGTGATTGTCGCCCGCACGACGGTTTACACCATCACTTCTCGTCGGGTGGTGATGCGAATCGGCATGGTCTTGACGGTGTCGTTTAATTTGCCGTTTAAGCGTATCGTCTCCGCAGGCCTGCGTTTACATTCGGATGGATCAGGAGATATTCCCTTAGCGCTAATGCCCGAGGATCAGATCGGTGTTGTTCAGCTCTGGCCCCATGTCCGGCCCTGGCGCTTTGCCCGGACCGAGCCGATGCTGCGCGGTTTGAAGCAGCCCGAGCAGGTTGCCAAGATTCTTACAGATGCCTGGGCAGCATGCGTGGGCGATCGGGCCGCGGTCGCTTCAGGCCAGCGTGGGATTGGCCTTGCCGAAGCAGGCACGCCTCGCGGCGATCGTCCACGACTTGCGGCCGCTGCCGCTGAGTCATCGACCAGCGGAATGCGTCATGCTTGAAGCCCACTCGGCCACCCAATCCAGCGCATTTCAGGCGCCACGCTGGCTGCCGATTGCTGTGGTGGTGGGGCTGGCCGTGCTGATGCTCTCCATTGCCTCGTATCGGGCCACTGGCGTTGCGATTCGCGAGCCAGACGCTGCGGCCGCGGTGGTGCGCGAGCTACGTTTTGAGGATCGTGCCGATGGCAGTGTAGTCGTGATCGATCACCGCACCAATCAGAAAGTGGGAGCAATCGCTGGTGAGGCAGGATTTGCACGCGGTACTTTGCGCGGCTTTGCCCGTGAGCGGCGGCTTCGCGGCGTCAGTGCTGAGCATCCGCTTGAATTGGTGGGGCGTGTTGATGGCCGCCTGACACTCTCGGACCCTCAGACCGGCCGTGTCGTTGACCTTGAGTCGTTTGGCACGAATAACTCTGGCGTCTTCGCGCGGCTGCTGGCCTCTGATGGAGGGCAGTGATGAAAAAGACCACAACCTCCTGCACGGTTGAAATTGCCCATACCTCGCGGGATTTTTATGCCCATGTTGCGCTTGAAGACAATTCCATCCGCCCGGGAGATCAAGTCTTGGTCCACAATCCACCGACCGAGATCCAATGGGGTGGGCGGCTGTGTGTTGAGCGCGAAGCCACCATCTCTCGGGCCAGCTGGTTCGCCCGCTGGTGGACCAAATGGATTGCGCGTTTTGAATTGACCACGCTGTATGAAGTCAGTTTCTCTACGGCCCGATTTTCCAAATCGCGCCGCTATCCCCGGCCTGCCGCACGATCCGACGAGCGGCCTCACTCCACCAGTAAAAGGCAAATCGCATGAATACACTTGCCCATCCTTATCCCGCTAAGGCGATTGATACCAACGAGGCCACCGAGCGGGCCCTAGAGAGCACGGTCTTAAACCCGCGCTTTTACACGACTGATTTCGAGGCGATTGATCGACTGAATGTTGACCACGTCCGAGGCCAGTGGGATGCATTGATGGCGGAGTTTGCAGAAGACCGCAATAAAGATCATTTCCAGCGGCCCGCCGAGACCATGAACCGGGATTATTCCCACCTACCCGATGGCCTATATCAGGAGTTCGTTGATTTCCTGATCTCCTCAGTGACCTCCGAATTCTCTGGCTGTGTGCTGTATGCTGAGATCAAGCGGCGGATCAAGAACGAAGACATGCGCGCACTCTTTGGCTATATGGCCCGCGACGAGAGCCGCCATGCAGGATTCATCAATCAGTGGCTAAAAGATTTCGGAATCGGCGTAGATCTTGGTTTCCTGGCGAAGGCAAAAAAATACACCTACTTTCGGCCAAAGTTTATTTTTTACGCCACCTATCTGTCCGAGAAGATCGGCTACGCCCGTTACATCACGATTTATCGTCAGATTGAGCAACATCCCGAGCTGAAGTTTCATCCGATTTTTGGCTGGTTTAAGGAGTGGTGCAACGATGAATTCCGTCATGGTGAGGCCTTTGCCATGCTGATGCGGGCAGATCCCAAACTCCTACAGGGTGTGAATCTGCTGTGGATTCGGTTTTTTCAGCTGGCCGTCTATGCCACGATGTACGTCCGAGACCATGCCCGGCCCGAATTCCATCGTGCCCTGGGTGTAGATCCCACCGATTACGACTTTCAGGTGTTCCGCACGACGACCGAGATCTCCAAGCAGGTCTTTCCGGTGACCTTAAATCTCGATGATCCGCGTCTGCATCATGGCTTTGAGAAATTGCGCATCATTGCAGATCAAGTCGCTGACGCCCGGGAGCAGGGCGGAGTGCTCGGCCGGATTCGGCAAGGCTGGCATGGCCTGCGGGCCGCGACCGTCTTCTGTCGGCTGCTGGTGCTGCCGGCCCGATATCACACGCTTCCGCAGGATGTTCGGCTCGCGCCGACCTGGTGATGCCTGACGTCTTCGCGGCGCTGCTCTACACCATCTTCGTGTGGTGGTTCAGCACAGGCATCATCCTGTTTCTCAATGGCCTGCCGCGACACACATTCAAATGGACCATGTCGGCCGCTACCGTCATTCTGGTGGCAGCACTTTCGGCCCTACAGCTGACAAGCCATGTCAGTGAGATCTGGGCGGCTTATTGCGCCTTCAGCTGCGCGGTGCTGGTCTGGGCCTGGCAAGAGATTGGATTTCTGCTGGGCTTCGTCACCGGCAGCCGCAAGACCGACTGTCCCGAAGATGCCCGCGGCTGGCGTAAGTTTGGTCTCGCGGCGGAGACTATTCTTTATCACGAGCTGGCCCTGGTGGTGCTGGGCGCCATGGTTTGGCTGGTCAGCCGCGAGGGTGTGAACCAGGTCGGATTCTGGACCTATCTCGTGCTTTGGACAATGCGTCAGAGCGCCAAGCTCAATGTCTATTTCGGCGTGCGCAATTTAAGTGAAGGGTTCTTGCCGCATCACCTGAAGTATCTTCAGACCTACTTCCGGCGTCGGCCGATGAACGCATTCCTGCCGGTGTCGTTAATCCTCTCACTCGCGATTGCAATACCGATTTGGCAGTCAGTGGCCTCGGCACCGCCCGGCAGCTTTTCCGCTGTGAGCCTGACACTGATTGGCACACTGCTCTCCTTGGCCATTCTGGAGCATCTGTTTCTGGTGCTTCCCGTACCGCTTGAAGGCCTCTGGCGCTGGGGCCTGCGATCGCGTTCGGCCGAGTCGTAAGGCAGCGCTCTAGTTTTTGGCCTGACGGGATACTCCCATCACCAGGGCCTCGCCCTCTAGCACACGCTTGCCGCCTACAGAGCAAGTGGTTTCAAGCCGGACCCGATTCTTTTCCGGAAAAATTTCGAGCACCTTTACCTCAGCAGTAATCGTGGCGCCCGGATGCACGGGCGCAAGAAATTTCATCGTCTGGGTCAAGAAGATCGTGCCTGGGCCGGGAAGGCGATTGGCCAGCACCGATGAGATCAGGCTGCCAGTCAGCATGCCATGCACGATCCGTGTGCCAAATCGCGTGGTTTTGGCATAGTCCTCATCAAGATGAATCGCATTGGTGTCCATCGACACTGCTGAAAAGAGAATGATGTCGGTCTCCGTAATGGTCTTGGATTGCTGAGCGGTCTGACCGATCTTCAGATCTTCAATGTAAAAAGCGGGATGGATAATGGACATGAGGTTCCCTGTTGCGGTTGGCGTTATAGTGGTGGCCCAAAGCCGGTGAGAGGGGTTTCGCACTGGTGAGGCCGGTCGTTCCAAAACGCTGTGGATTTTACGATGAAAGAGTTTGTCGAACATTTCTTAGTTGTCCATCTCGGGACTGCGCTGCCGGTCTGGGCCAGCGGCCTGATCTCACTGACCAATGTATTTTTAATTCTGGCCATTGCATGGGCATTGATGTCGTTTTCTGGCCGCCTCATTCGGGTGCTCGATAAAGGCTGGACCGCCCGACATCCGAATCCCGAGGAACGCAAGCGGCTTGAGACCCTCACGCGTGTTGTCCGCTACATCGCCTCGGTGGTGGTGGGAGCGGTGGCCGTTATGCTGGTGCTGGCAGAGATTGGCATTTCGATTGCACCTATCTTGGCGACTGCCGGTGTGGCGGGACTGGCGGTTGGTTTTGGTGCCCAGAGCCTCGTGAAGGACTATTTCACCGGATTTGTAATGCTGATTGAAGATCAGATTCGAGTTGGTGACCTGGTTGAGGTCGGCGGCAAGGCCGGCACCGTCGAGGAGGTCACCTTACGTTATATCCGCCTGCGTGACCTAGAAGGCGCGGTGCACTTTGTGCCCAATGGCGTGATCGCCACCGTGACCAACCGTAGCCGCGAGTTTTCTTACGCCATGATGGATCTACGTATCAGTTATCAGTCGGATCTTGATCAGGTCTATCAGGCCATCCGTGAGGCGGCTGAAGCGTTTGCGCGCGATCCCGATTATGCCGCCCGTCTGCTAAAGCCTATTGAGATCATGGGCGTTGATCAGTGGAACGACTCTCATCAGATTGTGCGCTGCCGATTCAAAGTCCGGCCCGCAGAGCAGCAGGCGGTACGCCGTGGATTTCTCAAATTGCTCAAGCAGCACTTCGATGCCCAAGGCATTCGAATTCCCGCTAAAGAGAGTTAAGCGGATCCAGCCATCCCAGCATGATCATGAGCAGGGTGCCGACAGAGATTGCTGGGACAAGACCATTCTTTTTGCCGATCATCATGGCCAGGGCCGCTCCTGTTGCGAGGAGCCGGTAGGCCAGAGAGGTCTCGGAAAGAACGCCCACTGGCAGCACAATGATGCGCACGACCAAGGCAGCCACCATTGCATAGGTCACGCATGTGATCCAGCCAAATAGTGGGCTGTTCTGTTTGATTTTTCCGGAGAGCATGACGCCCAGGCCGCGCCAGGCATAGGTCCCCAGTGCAACAAAAAATAAAATGCTCCAGGGCCACAGCGCTGATGATTTGGGAATGTTAAAGAGTGTTTCCATCTCGTGCCCCCATCTCATTGGAGTCGCTATTGGCCTGCACTGGCTTTTCCTGCCCCAAGGCGAGATCGAGAAAAAAAGCGGCCGTGCCGCCGATGAGCCCACAAATCAGAATGCTCCAGCCCGGGGCCCAGCCGTACACAATGGGCCCAGACAATCCGCCGATCAGTAGCGCAAGGCGACTTGCTCGGGCCCGTACTTCGGTGAAACTCAGCAGGAAAAACAATGGGTTGAGCATGACCAGTCCGATTGTGACTGGCGTGGGAACATGGCCCGCCACCAAATAGCCGAGCAGCGTAGCAGGGGTACTCACCGCCCAGCAGGTCATTCCAAATCCGGTGAAATAGGCCATACGCCGTGATGCGGGAATACGTGCGAAGTCGCGCATCATGACCGCCCAGCTGGTCATGGAGATGAAATGAGCACTCGCATAAAGCGAGCGTCCGCGATCTCTTTGGGGAATCTGCGGCACCAAAGTCAGCGTCATCGGCAGAAATCGCGCAGCCGTTAAGGTGGCAGCCAGCGCGACAGCAAACCCAGAAGCGCCGAGGGCCACCATCTCCACAAAGACCACCTGACCCGGCAAAGCGTAAATGAAAAAACTAGTTGCTGTCGTGAGGCCAATCGAAAGACCGCTGGCGTGTCCCAGCGCACCGAATCCCAGCATGCCCGCAGCCAGCACCGCCGCGGGCACGCCGATCGCATCCTTGCAGCCCGCCCGAAGTGCATCACGGGTGTGGGACTGGAGTGAGGGTGACATGATTGGATTGTAGGCGCAGCCCCTAAATTCCGGATAATGAGCGGATGGGGACCTCAATGAACCAGCGGAAAATCCGTGTCTGGGACTTACCGACACGATTGTTTCATTGGCTATTGGCGGCCTGTATTGTGGCGCTATTGATCTCGGGCAATATCGGCGGCGAGGCCATGGTCTGGCATGCTCGATTTGGCATGCTGGCTCTCGCGCTTATTGTTTTTCGGCTGTTGTGGGGCGTCTTGGGGCCGCGGTATGCCCGCTTCACGGAGTTCGTGAGTGGGCCGGCCGCGGTTCTCCAGGAAGTTCGCGGCCTTTTCCCGCGAAAACCCGGCCACAACCCGCTCGGCGCACTCTCGGTACTGGCCATGCTTGTGGTCATCGGGACGCAGGCGGGCCTTGGGTTATTTAGCTCTGATGACATTGCATTCGATGGGCCCCTTGCCCGTCATGTCAGCGATGTCGTGGTGGATTTTGCAACCCGCTGGCACCTCCGGCTGCAGTGGGTTGTTCTTGGCCTAGTGATCTTGCACTTGGCAGCCATCTTCTGGCACCAGCGGATCCAACAGCACAACTTGGTGCAGCCGATGTTGTCGGGTGATCAGCAGGTTGAGGACGAAAGCGCAGTGGCTGCAAAGGATGATGCAGCAATGCGGGCCAGGGCAGCGGTGATTTTTGCCCTGGCGCTCACGCTTGTGGTTTATCTTTCGCGATAGTCGTCGTGGCAGGCTCGGCAGGTCTGCTGAGTAGCGCCAAAGACTTTTCGAATTTGTTCGAGATTGCCGGATTTAGCCGCTGTATTGAGTTCAACAGCCGCCTTCATGTAACGCTCCGATGCGGCCTTGAATTTATCGGTCTCTTTCCAGATCGCAGGCTTTGCTTTGCCGCCATCCGTGTCGGGGCCAAAGGCCTCCCAAGGCAGAGTCGACAGCGTTGCAATCACATTGGCGCTTTTCTGGACTTCAGCGGCATTAAACGCAATGTCACCTTTCATCATGGCGCCGATGCGGCCCATATGCTGGCCAGTGAGCTGAAGGGCGCTCTGGCGATACTTCAGGGCGTCTTCTTTTTTTGCGAACTGGGCGGATGCGGTCATTGGGGCTGCCGCAGCTAAGGCAGCAACGACGCCCAGGGAGATGAGTGATTTCATGGAAACTCCTATCAACAAAAGGGGTTGTGAGTGCGATCGAACCTGAAACCCTCGGGAGGCTTTCTGATTACCCTGAATCAGAGGGTTTTGCGGACATGACCCACCACACACCCCAGACGGTAAGCAATGTTCCCGCGATCGTAGTCAGTGTAATCGGTTCACCGAAAAGACTCCATGCCATCAACGCCGTGGTGGGAGGTGTCAGGTACAGCAGACTGGTGACCTGGGTCGCCGCACCCTCTCGAATCAGTACAAACAAAAGCGAAATTGCACCAATCGAGAGGGCAAAAATCGCCCAGAGCAGGGCTCCGATCAAGGCTGGCTGCCAGTCGATGTTGCGGGTTTCAATCAGAAACACAAAGGGCAGGCAGGCAATCGCCGAGGCCCCGAATTGAATGACCGAGCCAGCGCGCAGATCGAAGCTAGGGCAATATTTTTTTTGATAGATGGTGCCAGTCGTGATGCTGATCAGCGCAAAAAACGCAAGCCCCAGAGTGAACCAAGTCAGATTGGTGAGCGATAGCTTGGCGGTGACGACCAAGGCCACGCCGGCGATTCCGAGAATTAAGCCAATCCAGTGCCGTGAAGTGATTTTTTCGGCAACAAGTGAGGCCAACCATGCTGTGATGATGGGCTGAAGGCCGACAATCAGCGCTGCGAGCCCTGCCGACATGCCGTGACGAACTGCTGCCCAGACGCCACCGAGGTAACCAGCCTGCAGCAGCAGGCCCGCAATGCCGATATGAAAGACCTGCTTGCGGCTGGGCCAGACGGGCTGAATCAATAGCACAATCGGCACCATGATCACCAAAACTCCAAGAAATCGCAGCAGCTGAAATGTCATTGGCTCGGCGTGGGGCATGCCGTATCGGGCAATGATGAATCCCGAGCTCCAAAGGAGCACAAAAATCACTGGAATCAGGCGTCGAAAGCTGCTGGGCATGGGTCTTTTTCGTAGAACTTAGGTGATAATGACGTAATGAGTTTTGAATCGTTCGGCCTGCATCCTGATTTGATGCGGGCTATTGCCGAAGCAGGCTACACCAGTCCCACCCCAATCCAGAGCCAGGCGATCCCTGTCGTGATCGAAGGCAAGGATGTCATGGGCGCCGCCCAGACGGGCACCGGAAAGACTGCCGCGTTTACGCTGCCGATACTGCAGCGGCTTATGCCGCATGCTAACAGCAGCGCGTCGCCAGCGCGCCATCCGGTGCGAGCCCTGATCCTTGCGCCGACCCGAGAGCTTGCTGATCAGATCTCGCAGAATGTGACCCAGTATGCGCGTTATGTGCCACTGCGTAGCACCGTTGTTTTTGGCGGTGTTGACATGAATCCGCAGACTGCAGCGCTGCGATCTGGCATTGAGATTTTGATTGCAACGCCGGGCCGGCTTTTGGATCACGTCCAACAAAAGACCGTCTCGCTGGCTTCGGTATCCGTGCTGGTGTTGGATGAGGCGGATCGAATGCTGGATATGGGGTTTTTGCCGGATCTGCAGCGGATCGTGAATCTGCTGCCCAAGGCCCGGCAGAGCCTATTGTTCTCGGCAACGTTTTCGCCTGAAATTCGAAAGCTGGCCAAGACATTTCTTGATGATCATCCGGTCGTGATCGAGGTCGCCGCCCGAAATGCGGCTGCCGAGAATGTATCGCAGGTGGTCTATGTGGTGGATCGTGCCGAGTCAAAGCGCGCTGCAGTGGCCCATCTGGTCAGAAGCCAAGGCCTGCGGCAGGTCATTGTCTTTACCAACACCAAGATTGGCGCTAGCCGTCTTGCCCGTGAGTTGCAGCGCGAAGGCATTCCTGCAGATGCAATTCATGGTGATAAGTCGCAGCCCGAGCGACTGGCCACGCTTGAGCGATTCAAAAAAGGTGAGGTGGAAGTGATGGTGGCCACAGATGTCGCCGCCCGCGGGCTCGACATTGCTGAATTGCCGGCGGTGATTAATTTCGATTTGCCGTATTCGCCCGAAGATTACGTCCATCGCATTGGCCGTACGGGCCGCGCTGGCGCGAGTGGGCAGGCGATGTCACTCATGGTTGCAGAGGATCAACGCCTGCTTGCAGAGATCGAAAAGATGCTGCGCCGATCGATTCCGAAGGAATCCTTGCGGCCGCAGCGTGAGCCTGTTCGGGCAAAAAGCGCTCCCCAAGAAAAAAGCGTTCACCAGGACCCTATTTTTTCTCAGCCCTATCAGCCGAAAGCGGCTGACCCAGTCGGCCTGGCGCCCCCGGCCTCGGGATCCGCAGCCTCTGCTGTCCCTGTGAAGCCTGCCGTCTCGGGCCGGGCCCTGCCGTCGGGGATACGGCGCGCGCCACGCACAGTGCCCGCCCTTTTGGGCGGCAAACAAAAGGCCTGACGCACGACCCTAAAAGGCCTGGGCTGCTGGCTGTATCGGCTGCTGACGCAGACGTGACCAGCTGCCCTGCACGCGGGCAATCCAGCCCTGCGGCATATGAAATTCCAAATGCGACCATGCGAATTCCAGCTGCAGACGTATCACCTCCGCGTTATCGGTTCGAAGCGGCAGGGCCTTGGTCTGCTTGGAGAGTTTTTCGCCCATTTCGTTTTTGACAACGGGCACATGCTGCACCGAGATGGATGAATAGCCCAAGGCTTCGCGCAGCGCCTCATGCCGCGGAGCAGAGTGCAGCAGGTCATCACCACGCAAAATATGGGTGATGCCCTGGGCAGCATCATCCACGACCACCGCGAAGTGATAAGCCCAGAATCCATCAGCTCGGCGAATTACAAAATCATCTCCATCGGGATTACGAAATCGCCAGGCGCACCCCTCGCGATCCTCATGTTCAAAACGCTGTAACCCCTCTTCAGTCTGCCACGATGCCTGCTGCTGCGGCCGGCAATAGCCTGGATAAATAATTTCACCATCGGGGTTATGAATGGTCTTACCGGCCTCAATCGCATATTGAAGTTTTTTCCGAGAACAGCTGCAGAGATAGGCCTGGCCTTGCGCAATCAGGCGCTGCAGTGCTGCCTGGTAGTGGGCCGATCGTGTATTTTGAAACAGCACGCCATCCTGCGCAGTTGGATCCACCCAGTGATCCCAGTGCAGGCCATGGGCCTTCAGCTGCATGAGAATGACGGCGCTTGCACCCGGCTCTTCGCGCGGCGGGTCGAGATCTTCAATGCGGACATACCAATCTTGGCCGTTGGCCCGCGCATCGAGCCAGCTCGCCAGTGCCGTCACCAGCGATCCGAGGTGTAGCGGGCCGGTCGGTGATGGGGCAAAGCGGCTTTTTGCGCGCATGGTTCGAAAGATCTATCGGGCGCCGATAATTTCTTTAAAGCTTTCACGGGCCGCCTGCAGGGTCTGGGCGATCGGCTCTCCCGCATGGGCGATCGATAAAAAGCCTGCTTCGAAGGCCGATGGCGCGAGATACACCCCGCGTTTGAGCATGGCGTGAAAAAAGCGATTGAATTGGTCACGATTGGATTGATTGACATCTTCAAACGTGACCGGTGGCGACTTACTGAAATAGATCCCGAACATGCCCCCCACGCTGTCCGCGCAGAAGTTTTCTTCCCCGCACTCACGGGCAATCGACTGTAGATCCTGCATCAGCTGTGTGGTCATGGCGGTGAGCTGATCAAAAAATCCCGGCGCACTGATGAGTTTTAGCGTCGCTAAGCCAGCAGCCACGGCGACCGGATTGCCTGACAGTGTGCCGGCCTGATAGACCGGGCCAAGCGGGGCGACGCATTGCATGATGTCTTTGCGGCCACCGAATGCGCCCATCGGCATGCCCCCGCCAATGACTTTGCCCAGTGTCGTGAGATCCGGCCGAATGCCGCTTAGGCCTTGAACACCCTGCGGCCCAACACGAAACCCTGTCATTACCTCATCGAAAATCAACACTGCACCATGGGCATCACACGCTGCCCGCAGCGCTTCTAGAAAACCCTTGCGGGGCTTTACAAGATTCATATTGCCGGCAACAGGTTCCACGATGACCCCTGCGATCTGCGGGCCATGTTCGGCAAAGCAGGCCTGAACACCCTCGATATCGTTGTAATCCAGCACCAAGGTTTCCTCTGCAAAGCTCTTTGGCACGCCCGCAGAGGTTGGATTGCCAAATGTCAAAAGCCCTGAGCCGGCCTTGACCAATAGGCTGTCGACATGGCCGTGATAGCAGCCTTCGAACTTGATGATTTTGGATCGGCCCGTGTAGCCTCGCGCGACCCGAATCGCTGACATTGTGGCTTCCGTGCCCGAGGAGGTCAGTCGCATCATCTCCATCGAGGGCAGATGACTGCGGATCCACTCAGCGATTTCAACCTCGGCCGCTGTTGGCGCACCAAAGGACAGTCCGTCGGCAGCGGCCTTTTGGACCGCTGCAATGACTTCGGGATGGGCATGGCCCACGATGGCGGGGCCCCAGGAGCAGATGTAATCCACATAGCGGTTGCCGTCGGCATCCCAGCCGTAGGCGCCCCGAGCCTTCGCAAAAAATCGCGGTGTGCCTCCCACTGAGCGAAAGGCCCGGACCGGCGAATTCACACCGCCAGGAATCATGATCTGCGCCTGCGCGAATAGCGCCTCGCTTGTTTTAATACTTTGTTGCATGGCAGCCGTCCCCATCGGCGTGGTCGCCGAATTCTCCCTGCCTCTATTTTATGTCGATCGGGCCCAGCCTTGACGATGCTGGTACAGTCTTGCTAAAGGAATTAGTGAATTCATGAAAACCTATATGTGTTTAATCTGCGGCTGGATCTACGATGAAGCCAAGGGCTGGCCCGAGGATGGCATTGCACCGGGCACAAAATGGGAAGACATCCCGATCACCTGGGCCTGCCCCGAGTGCGGCGCCCAGAAGTCGGATTTCGAAATGGTGGAAATTTAGGCCTTCTTCTTCACGACAGAGAATCGCATCAGGGTTTTCTGTCGGGCCTGATCGTGATCGACGACTGGCATGGGATAAGTCTTGCCCAAGACAATTCCTGCAGCCTGGAGTGTCAGCGCGGGGGCTGTCCAGGGCGCATGAATGTGCCGGTCGTCCAGTGCGGCGATCTCCGGCACATAGCGGCGAATAAAGGCAGCCCGTTCATCAAAGCGCTCGCTTTGACTGACCGGATTAAAAATTCGGAAATAGGGCTGCGCATCGCAGCCGGTTGAGGCCGCCCATTGCCAGCCGCCATTATTGGCCGACAAATCATAGTCGTTGAGCTTCCAGGCAAAGTAGCGCTCTCCACGTCGCCAGTCGATTCCGCAATCTTTCGTTAGAAAAGAGGCGACGACCATTCGCAGCCGGTTGTGCATATAGCCGGTGGCATTTAACTGACGCATGCCCGCATCCACGAGTGGATAGCCGGTCTGGCCCGCGCACCACGCTGCGAATAGCGTATCGGCCAGTGGCCCCTCGGCCCACTGAATCGCATCGTATTCGGGTTTGAAGCTGCGCGTAACGACATGCGGATGGTGGTGCAGGATCTGCATATAAAAGTCTCGCCAAATCAGCTCCGATAGCCAGGTTGCGGCACCCTCAGAATTTTTTGATGCGGCCTGAGATTGCATTGCAAATCGCACGAGTTCACGAATCGAGATCGTGCCAAAGCGCAGGTGCACCGACAGATACGATGGCCCTTTGGCTCCGGGAAAATCACGGGCTGTTTTGTAAGCATCAATACGCGGCTTGAATTCATTGAGCAGCGTCTGCGCGCCCGTTTCGGCCAGCGGGATTTTTAATTCATGAAGATTGCCCGCAGAAAATCCAAGTTCCTGCAGCGTTGGGCCTGCCTGCTGCAGGGCCTTGGGCAGCGTCGTTTTCGGCCGCAGTCGTTTGGCGAGTTCCGGGCCGATGCCGTGATGACTGGCGGGGCCCGCACCGGTGGCACGTGCTGCAGTAGTGTGCGGAGTCAATCGTTTTAGCCAGGCGTTTTTGTAAGGAGTGAAGACCGAGAAGGGCGTGCCGGCCGCGGTCAGAACCTCGCGGCGCTCAAAGATGCATTGGTCCTTCACCGAGACAACCTCAACACCCTTGTGCTGCAGCCGTTGGCTGACGATCCGGTCACGCTGCAGCGCTTCGGGCTCATCGTCGTGTGCAAAGCAGATTCGGCCTGCCCCGAGGCGCTCTGCCAATTCGGGAATCAGCTCGCGTGGATCGCCATCAGCGATGATGAGGTGGCTGCCTGCTGACTGCAGTCGTTGACCAATTTCGCTGACAGCGGCGTGAATAAAGGCGACCCGACGATCCTCCAGCAGTGTTGACCCACCGGCACCTGGCAATGCGGACAGGATGGTGCGATCAAAAATAAACACCAGCTGCAGACTTTCCGTATGTTGAAGTGCGGCTGCAATTGCGGCGTGGTCTTCAAGCCGAAGATCCCGTCGAAGCCACACCAGTGAGCAGGGCTGTGATTTGTGATCAGACAAGGTTAGAATTTCCTCATGGGCCATCAGTCTCTTTTTCACCATTATCTCGTGGCGATGCCCAGCCTGACGGATCCCCAATTCAATGGCACGGTGGTGTACCTTGCCGAGCATACGCCGAAGGGCGCTATGGGCCTGGTGGTCAACCGCCCATCCGATATGACCCTTTCCGTGCTTTTTGATCGTATCGATCTCTCGCCGCCTGAGCGCGAGGGCATCTCGGTGCATCGTGCCGGCCAGGGCTATGGGCCCATTGGCCAGGAGCCGGTCTTTCTCGGGGGCCCGGTGCAGACCGATCGTGGCTTCGTACTGCATGAGCCAGTCGGCAAATGGAACTCCACCCTGGTGCTCAACGATGTCACCGGCCTGACGTCCTCCCGCGACATCCTGGAGGCAGCTGCCCGCGGCCGCGGTCCTCAGCGCATGCTGGTCTCGCTCGGCTATGCCGGCTGGGGCGAGGGCCAGCTGGATCAAGAACTCGCAGCCAATGCCTGGCTTACCGTGCCGGCCACCGATACCTCCCTGATGTTTGATATCCCAGCCGAGGAGCGCTTTGCATATGCGTTCCGGCTTTTGGGCGTTGACCCGCTGCATTTTTCGGGGGCTGCCGGGCATGCATGACCCGGCCCGTGGGGGTCTTACCCTCATGGCCTTTGATTTTGGTGAGCGTCGTATCGGAGTGGCCATTGGCAACACGCTCACGGGCGGCGCCCGCCCCCTGGCGGTGATTGATGCGCAGCGTCGCGATCTGCGTTTTCAAGCGCTTGCGGATCTGATTACCGAGTGGGCGCCACAGCGATTGGTCGTGGGACTGCCGCGCTATCCCGATGGCAACCCACACCCCTTTGCGCGGCGCTGCGAGCGCTTCGCCCATCAGCTCCAGGGCCGCTTTGGCCTGCCGGTAGAACTCACCGATGAGCGCTGGACCTCTGCCCTTGCGCCGGGCCGCGACCCGATTGACGCCGAGGCAGCAGCAATCCTTCTGCAGGGCGTTTTAGATACACTGTTGGCTCATGCCCCGGTCCATTCAAATCAATGAAAGCGGTGAGCTGGTCCATCTGCTCACCACGGAGGGCATTCCGAAGGCATTAATGCTGCGTATCCTCGATCGCGCCAAGGCCTTTCTGGATCCCAAAAATCCAAAAGAAGTCGTCAATGCGCCGCTGCTGGATGGCAAGAGCGTGTTCAATCTCTTTTTCGAAAACTCCACGCGGACACGCACCACCTTTGAGATTGCTGCCAAGCGGCTATCGGCCGATGTCGTGAATTTGAATGTGCAGGCGTCGAGCACCGCAAAAGGCGAGTCACTGCTGGATACGATTGATAATCTCGCGGCGATGAAGGCCGATATGTTTGTCGTTCGTCATGGCCAAAGCGGTGCACCGACGCTGATTGCCAAGCACATCAATAAAGTCGCGCCCCATATTCGCGTCATGAACGCTGGAGATGGCCGGCATGCCCATCCGACACAGGCCCTCTTGGATGCCTTTACGATTCGCCACTTCAAAGGCGACTTTCAGCATCTTCGTGTTGCGATTGTGGGCGATATCCTTCACTCACGCGTGGCCCGCTCCAACATCCATGCGTTGACCACGCTTGGGGTTCCGGAGATTCGGGCCATCGGCCCGCGGACTCTGCTGCCCTCGGGATTAAAGGAGCTCGGACTGCAGGTCTACACGGATCTTTCCGAGGGTCTGCGTGATGTCGACGTCATTCTGACATTGCGTCTGCAAAACGAGCGGATGCGGGGTGCGATGCTGCCGAGCACCCAGGAATACTTTAAAAATTATGGCCTGACGGCTGATCGGCTCTCCGTGGCAAGGCCCGACGCCATTGTCATGCATCCCGGGCCGATGAATCGTGGCGTTGAGATTGATTCGGCAGTCGCAGATGGTAGTCAGTCGGTCATCCTCTCGCAGGTCACCTTTGGCATTGCGGTTCGAATGGCAGTCATGAGCATGCTCGCAGAGGCCCGTCACTGATGGCAGCTGCCCAACGACGTCTCTCTCTGTCCGCGAGTCTGCCGAAACTTCGGATTTTCGGCGGACACATGATCGATCCGGCGAGCAACACCGATCGGCCCATGGACCTGTGGGTCGAGGATGGCAGCCTGGTGGCGATCACTCCCCGCGGCGAGCGCCTCGCAGGTTTCTCCCCCGATCAGGAGATCAATGCCACGGGTTGCATGATCTGCCCCGGCTTGATTGATTTGTGTGCACGACTGCGTGAACCAGGATTTGAGTACAAGGCCACGCTCGAGTCGGAGATGCGCGCAGCCATTGCGGGTGGCGTGACCCGATTGGTCTGCCCACCCGATACGGATCCGCCTTTGGATGAGCCCGGCCTTGTGGAGATGCTTAAGCATCGTGCTCGTAATCTGATTCAGGCCCATGTGCATCCACTGGGGGCGCTTACTGTTGGACTGAAAGGGGAGCAGATCACCGAGATGGCAGAACTCTCGGAGGCCGGCTGCGTTGGTTTTTCGCAGGGGCCGATCCCGATCGTGAATACCCAGATCTTTTTCCGCGCCTTGCAATACGCCAGTACTTTTCAATATCCCGTCTGGTTTTATCCGATGGACCCATGGATTGGCCGAAGCGGCGTGGCCCATTCTGGCCCCGTGTCCGGCCGGCTTGGCCTGCCGGGTATTCCGGTGGCCAATGAAACCATCGCCCTTCAGACTGTTTTTGAGTTGATGCGCGCAACGGGTGCTCAGGTCCATGTCTGCCGGCTGTCTTCAGCCGCCGGTGTTGATCTCGTGCGGCAGGCCAAGCGTGAGGGACTGGCGATTACTGCCGATGTCGCAATTCATCATCTGCATTTAATTGATGTCGACCTTGCTGACTTTGATGGCAACTATCGTGTGCTACCGCCATTTCGCAGCCAGCGTGATCGTGACGCTCTTCGGGCGGGGGTTCTGGATGGCACGATTGATGTGATCTGCTCAGATCATGCGCCAGTTGATGACGATGCCAAGCAGCTACCGTTCGGCGAGGCCGAGCCAGGCGTTACAGCCCTTGAGCTGCTGTTGCCGCTGACGCTGAAATGGGCACAGGAGTCAAAACTGCCGCTCATTGAGGCCATGCGTCGGCTGACGGTCAGTCCCGCCGCGGTTCTGGGCCGTGATGCAGGCCATCTCTCGGTGGGTGGCCAGGCAGATATTTGTATCTTTGATCCCGAGGATCACTGGACGGTATCGGCATCCCAGCTTTTTTCTCAGGGGTCAAATACGCCTTATCTTGGCCTTGAGTTGCAGGGCCGTGTGCGGTCGGTGCTGGTGGACGGGCGCTGTGTTTTCGAGCGCGACAACGGCGGATTCAGCGCCCAATCCCGATAAGCGCTTCGAATGATTCGTCTGATTCTGCGGGCTGGTCTGCTGTCGTTGCTGCTGGTGATCGGACTGGCCATTCTCTTTTCGCTGTATCGCATCCTTCCCCTTGGCAAACGCTGCTGGCTGCGTAAGATTTGGTCGCGGCTGCTGCTGAGTGCTTGTGGCGTAGCGTTGGAGATTCGGCCCAACGCCTATCGCATCAGCAAAACTCCCATGCTGGTGGTGATGAATCATATTTCTTGGCTAGATATATTTGTGCTCAATTCCGTGATGCCAGCGACCTTCATTGCCAAGTCGGAAATTCGTCAGTGGCCACTGGTGGGATGGCTGCTTCAGGGCGCCGACACGCTCTTTATTGAGCGCTCAAGCCGTCATGCCGTGCGGCATGTCAATCACCGCATTATTGAGCGGCTCAATCGTGGCGAGCACGTCGCTTTTTTTCCGGAGAGCACAACTTCCGATGGGCGAGGAGTACTGCCATTTCATTCCAGTTTATTTGCGATGGCGGTGGTGCGGGCCAGGCAAGATGGCGGCCCACGCGTTGTGCAACCCCCCACTGTGCAGCCCGCCGCGTTACGTTATTTTCAGGGCAATCAGCCCTCGTTCATTCCCGCTTATATCGGTGAGCAGACCTTCATGGAGTCACTGCTGCAGATTTTATCGGCGCGGGGCCTGAAGGCAAGACTTCAACTGCTCGATCCCATGCTGCCGCCCGGGCCGGAGATCACGCGGCAAATGCTGGCGCAGATGGCCCACACACGCATCGCATCCGCCGTTGGAGCCTTAGATGATTCAGTCTTCCTCGCCAGCGCCCTCGAGGCTTGACTGCAGGTAGAGGCGACGATCCTCCAAACGAATGCCGACCAGCTGACGGCCCCAGACGCATCCTGCGTCCAGGCCAATTAGATTTGGCCGAACCATCAGCCCAAGCGTTGACCAGTGTCCGAAGATAACGATCTGCTTTTCAGTCTTTCGATTTGGCATTTCAAACCACGGCCTTAAGCCTGCGGCCTGCTCAGGTGCGACCTTGGTTTTAAATTCTGGAATGCCGCCTGCGGTGAAGTAACGCAGCCGTGTAAAAACACTTAGAGCGGCCCGCATGCGTTTCTGGCCGGCGAGTCCGTCGGCCCAGTGTGGCCGGCCTCCATTGACCATTTCGTGCAGAAACTCCCGCCAATGTGCGCTTTTCAGTCGCGCACTCACTGCATTTGCAAGCGTTAGGGTTTTACGAAGCGTCCAGTGCGGCAAGAGGCCGGCATGGATCATCAGCAGATTGCCATCGGCATGGGCTAACGGCCGTCGACGCAGCCAGTCAATCAGGTCATCGCGATCGGGGGCCCGCAAGACTTCATGCAGGGTATCCAATGGCTGAGCTTTTCGCACACCTGCAGCAAGTGCCAGCAAATGCAAATCGTGATTGCCCAATACACAGACGATATTTCTGCCAGCATGCCGAAGTCGTCGTAGTGTTTTAAGCGACTTCGGCCCCCGATTGATTAAGTCGCCAACCAACCAGAGCTGATCCCGGCGCGGATGGATCGGCATCTGGGCGACCAGGGCCTCCAGGCTGTCCCAGCAGCCTTGTACATCGCCAACCACATATCGCGCCATAGATCTGAAATTCTTGCTGAGGGTTCTTTAAAATAAGCGTCAAATTGTCGCATTTCTGAAAAAGGAGTTTTCTGTGCAGCCTGCCGCCTCGATTTTCAAAGCCTATGACATCCGAGGCATTGTGGGCGAAACCCTGACCGAGCCGGTGGTGGAGTCGATCGGAATGGCCCTCGGCATGATGATGGCGCAGGCAGGTAAATCCTCTTGTGTGGTGGGCCGGGATGGCCGCCACTCGGGGCCGGCATTGGTCGATGCTCTGGCCAAGGGGTTAATGGCCGGCGGCATTGATGTCATTGATGTCGGCCAGGTGCCAACACCGGTGGTCTACTTCGGCACGGTGAGCACCGGCTGCGGCTGCGGTGTAGCTGTTACGGGCAGCCACAATCCACCGCAATACAACGGCCTGAAGATGATGGTGGCAGGCGTCACACTCTGGGGCGAGGAGATTCAGCGCATTCGGCAGCTCATCGTGTCGGGCCAGGCCCGCCAGTCCGCTGATGCAATTGCGGTCAATCAGCGTGGCCACCGGATTTCTTCTGCGGCCACTGTCCAGGAGTATCTCAACGCCATCGTTGCCGATGTGCATCTGTCTCGCAAGATGTCGATTGCAGTCGATGCGGGTAATGGCGTTGCGGGGGGTATTGGCCCAGGCCTACTGGAACGCCTGGGCTGCCGTGTGCATCCACTTTTTTGTGAGGTGGATGGAAGCTTTCCGAATCATCATCCTGATCCTGCGCACGTGGAGAATCTGCAGGATCTCATTCATTGTGTTCAATCCACCGATGCCGAGTTGGGCCTGGCATTTGATGGGGATGGTGATCGGCTGGGTCTGGTGACCAAATCGGGAAAGATCATTTGGCCAGATCGGCAGCTGATGCTGTATGCCGCTGATGTATTGGCAGCCCGGCCGGGGGGAGAGATTATTTTTGATGTGAAGTGCACTCGACACTTGGCGTCGTGGATACTGCAGCACGGTGGTAGGCCATTGATGTGGAAGACCGGCCATTCACTGATCAAGGCTAAACTCAAAGAGACCGCCGCGCCGCTTGCAGGTGAGATGAGTGGACATACATTCTTTAACGATCGCTGGTACGGATTTGATGATGCGCTTTACACGGCAGCACGACTACTCGAGATCGTTTCGAGATCTGAAAATCCTTCTGCAGTGCTGGAGGCCCTGCCCGAGTCGCCCTCGACACCAGAGTTGCAGCTGGCCACTGCCGAGGGTGAAAATTTCACGGTGATCGAGCGGCTGCGCGCCGAGGGTCAATTTCCCAGCGCCAGAGAGCGCATCACCATCGATGGGCTGCGGGTCGAGTATATCGATGGATTTGGCCTGGCCCGCCCATCCAACACTACACCGGTGATTGTCATGCGATTTGAAGCGGATAGTGACCTGGCTTTGGCCCGCATTCAGGCTGAGTTTCGCGACAATCTCAGCCGGCTGATGCCGACGGCGAGGCTGCCGTTTTAATTCGCGATCATCGAGCGGCATTGGCAGCCCAAGACAGCGCGGCAGTGCGTCGCGTTCTATTGATAAAAACCAGTTCGATGGGCGATATCGTGCACATGCTGTGCGCGGTTCGCGAAGCTCAGCAGCTGCGGCCCGATGTCCGGTTCGATTGGGTCTGTGAAGAGGCATTTGTTGAGCTGCCCATCTTGATGACGAGTGTGGATCGCGTTATTCCGGTGGCCACTCGCCGCTGGAGAAAATCATTGCTGTCACGCACGACTCGACACGAGATTCGCAGTTTTTTACAGAGCTGCCGAGCGCAGGCCTATGACAATGTGATTGATGCCCAGGGCCTGCTGAAGACCGCCTGGATTACGGCGGCTGTACGTTGCCCGAGGCCGGCGCGTTTTGGTTTTGATTGGGCCACCAGCCGTGAGCCGCTTTCCAGCCTCGCAACGGGAAGCGGTATTCATGCGCCAATGCACTGGCATGCAATTGAGCGTCTGCGTGTGCTTGTCGGCCAGGCGCTGGGCTATCAGCCGACTGGTCCAATTACAGCGCTCGAAACACACAGGCCGCACGGTAATTCGGTGATGTTTTTTCATGGCACCACCCGGCAAGAGAAGTCATGGCCGATGCAAGAATGGATCGCCTTGGGCCGTGCTCTGGATCAGCAGGGCCTTAACGTGCAGCTGGCTTGGGGAACGCCGCAGGAGCAGCAGATGGCAGAGGCACTCACGAAAGCGATTGGTGGCCGTACGCAGTTACTGCCGAAATCATCCTTGGCGGAGCTCGCGCAGCACCTTCGATCCGCGCGGGCTGCGGTGGGTGTTGATAGCGGCCTGATGCATCTCGCGGTTGCGCTTGGAACGCCAACCGTTGCTGTGATGTCAGCCTCACACCTTGAGCGATTTTCGGCTTCCCGATTTGCACCGAATTGGGCAGCCCACGCTCGCGTGATGACCAGGGCCCACGGTATGGAGTCGATTCAGGCCCAGCAGGTATTAGCGGCATGCCTCGATTTGGGGCTCATTCAATGATCGAGTCGTTCGCGCGCTGGGCCTACACCGCCATCAGCCTGCTGATCGTGCCGGTCCTCGTCTTGCATCTGCTGTGGCGGGGACTTCGGCAGCCGGGTTATTGGCAGCATTGGCCGGAGCGTTTTTTTGGCAGCGCGCCCACGACTTTTGAGAAATGGGGCACGGGCCCGATCGGCAGAGGGCATCTGCTGTGGATTCACGCCGTTTCGGTGGGCGAGACGCGCGCTGCAGAGCCCCTGATTCGGCGTTGGCTCGATCAGACTGCGGCACATCGAGTTCTCCTCACTCACACCACACCAACCGGACGGATGACAGGCGCCGCATTGTTGGCAGATTTTCTGTCAGCGGAGTCGCCACGGATTTTGCAGTGTTATCTGCCCTATGACCTGCCATGGGCCAACAATCGATTTCTGGGGTGGGCACAGCCCAGTCTCGGCGTGCTGATGGAGACAGAACTCTGGCCCAATCTGCTGGCGGCCGCGCGTGACCACCAGATTCCCATGGCACTGATCAATGCACGGCTTTCGCCCCGATCAGCACGCCGCCTACTCACGCTGCGATGGTTGTCGTGGCCTGCGGTTGCGGGACTTGCTGGCATCGCAGCGCAGACCGAGCGCGATGCGGAGGGCTTCCGGCGGCTACTTGCGCTTGCTTCATCGACACGGCAGTCCCGCCACCAGCCCAGGATTGCGGTGCTCGGCAATATGAAATTTGATTTGAGTATTTCACCGGAACTACTTGAGCGGGGGCGCAACTGGCGAGACGCTTTCATTCAAAATCCGTGGCTACGCGTCTCACCCGCTAGCCGCATCTGGGCGGCCGTGAGTACCCGCGACGATGAAGAGGAGCAGATACTGCAGGCGTGGCTAGATGCGAGGACTCGACAGCAACTGACCGACGAGGATCTCCTTCTGATTGTGCCGCGACATCCACAACGTTTTGATCGGGTTGCCCAGATTGTGAGCGCGAGGGGATTGCGAGTCTGCCGCCGGTCCGCGCAGTGGGCGTTTCCGCCGGATGGGCCGCCGCCAGATGTCGCTTCACCTGTCATTTTGCTGGGTGACTCGCTCGGCGAAATGTTTGCCTACTTACAGATGTCGGATCTGGTGTTGATCGGCGGCAGCCTGCCACCGCTGGGCGGCCAGAATCCCCTGGAGGCTTGCGCACTGGGTCGGCCAATATTTTTTGGCCCCCACATGTTCAATTTTCACGAAATCGCCCGAGCTTTGCAGTCGTGCGGCGCAGGCCTTGAGATTGAGAATCTTGACGACTGGATTACCCAGGGCCGACGTTGCCTCGACAACCCACACGAATTGCAGCGGCGGGCCGATGCAGCGATTGCGTTTTCGATTGCCCATCGCGGCGCCGCCGACCGCTGTCTAGAATTTTTAAAGACTATTTCGCAAGCAGGCCGTTGACATCATCGATGTCACGGTCAGCAAGAGAACCGGCAGCCGCCTTCAGCCGCAGGCTATTGAGCAGGGTGTCGTAGCGGGCCTTCGACAAATCACGCTGGGTGGTAAAGAGCTGCTGCTGTGCGTTAAGTACATCGATGTTGATCCGAACACCAACTTCATAGCCCAGCAGGTTGGATTCGAGCGCCAGGCGGCTCGATTTTTCAGCGGCCTCAAAGGCCTTCACCTGCGAGAGTCCCGCCAAAACCCCAAGAAATGCGGTTCGCGTAGTCTGCTCGGCAGTTCGCCGCTCATTTTCGAGATCGAAGCTGGCTTTATCACGCAGTGCGATCGCCTCTCTGGCCCGATGAATGGGGATGCCGCCATTAAAGATTGGAATGGAGAGCTCAAGCGAAACGGTATCTGTCTCGGCCCGAGGAAACACATTGGAAGACAGCGTAAAGGGATCGACTCGGCGCTTCTGGGCGACCAGGTCAAGCGTCGGAATATTGTCTGCCGAAGTGATTCGGGTCACCTCATGGCGTGCGATCTCTGCAGCCGACTGGGCGGCCTGCACTCGCAGGTTCGCGGAGCGCGACTGTTCGATCCACTTGGCAACATCGAGCGGCTCCGGACTCTGCAGGTTCACGTCACTGCGCAGGCCCAGCAGTCGCTGTGGCAAGGGCTTGCCCACCAATATCGATAGCCCGCTGCGCCTGACTTCGAGATCATTTCTGGCGGCAATTTGTTTTGCGGTCGCCAAATCAAAGCGGGCCTGGGCCTCCTGCTGATCGGTAATCGTGGCGGTGCCGACTTCGAAATTGCGTTTGGCGGACTCGAGCTGCTGGCCGATGGCTTTTAATTCGGCATCAACGCTCGCCAGGCTGTCTTGGGCCACCAGCACATCAAAGTAAGCCTGAGTGACGCGTAGGAGGGCATCGATTCTGGCTTGCGTGAAGTTGGCTTCACCGGCGCGCGACCGTTCTTTTTCTTGGTTGAACACGGCCAGCCGCTCTAACCTGAAGATCGGCTGTGTGAGTGACACGACATAAGTCGTGCCGGACCGCCCAGAGTAACTGATCGCACTGGCTGATGGCGTTGTGCCCGCCTTGTCGGCCACA
>Ga0255188_1000096_pt1 | contig 35469 bp, 26 predicted proteins | sample Miss_Cont_RepB_8_FD_188427 | JGI IMG/M metagenome (GOLD analysis project Ga0255188, IMG submission 188427) | Freshwater microbial communities from Mississippi River, Louisiana, United States - Miss_Cont_RepB_8h | ecosystem: Environmental > Aquatic > Freshwater > River | place: USA: Louisiana... | reverse complement strand
AGGCCGGTCTCAAGCCCGGCAAAGCCGTGCTGGTGGACAAGAACTACGCGCCGAACGGCTTCAAGAACCCCGAGCACACCGGCAACAGCCCGACGTGGCTGATGAACAACTGGATTGTCTCCGCGAACCACAACCTCCGCTTCCGCCGCGTGGACGACGAGTGGAAGCGCTCCGCCACCACCTCACGCGGCCAGTGGGGCCTCACGATGGATGACTGGGGCCGCCCCTACTACAACTCGAACTCCGACCAGCTCCGCACCGACTACGTGCCCAGCGAGTATTACGTCCGGAACCCGCTCTTCCGCACCACCGCCGGCCTCGCCCAGCAGCCGATGAAGGACCAGACCGTCTGGCCCGCCCGCGTGAACCCCGGCGTCAATCGCGGCTACCAGGCCGCCACGCTCAAGCCCGACGGCACGCTCGCCAAATACACCGCCACCTGCGGCCCGGTGATTTATCGCGGCGACAATTTCCCCGCTGAGTTTCAGGGCAACGCCTTCATCCCTGAGCCGTCGGCGAACTTTGTCCGCCGCATGGTGCTCACGGAGCAGAACGGCGAGCTGACCGGAACCAATCCTTACAAGGAAGCCGAATTCCTGACTTCCACCGACGAACTCTTCCGCCCCGTCAACGCCTACACCGGACCCGACGGCTGTCTTTACCTCGTGGACATGTATCACGGCATCCTCCAGCACCGCGTCTTCCTCACGAGCTACCTCCGCAAGCAGGCCGAGGACCGCGGCCTGGACAAGGTCATCAAGCGCGGTCGCATCTACCGCATCGTCCACACCGGCAAGCCGCCCGGCCCGCGCCCGCAGCTCGCCGCCGCCCAGCCCACCGACCTCGTCAACACGCTGACGCACGCGAACGGTTGGTGGCGCGACACCGCGCAACGCCTGCTCGTGGAGAAGTCGCCCGCCGCCGCGCTCGCACCGCTCAAGCAGCTCGCCCTCGACGCCGCCGACCCGCGCGCCCGCCTGCACGCGCTCTGGACCCTCGACGGCATGGGCCAGATGGACGCCGCCACGTTGGTTTCCGCGCTCGGCAAGGAGAAGCACGGCAAGGTCCGCGCCGCCGCCGTGCGCGTCGCTGACCCGTTGCTCAAGTCCTCCGACAAAGACAAAGTGCTGCTCAAGCTCGTCTCGCTCGCGGACACGAAGGACCCCCACGTGCAAGTGCAGCTCGCCTTCACGCTCGGCGAGGCAAAGGAGCCGGCTGCCGAGGCCGCGATGGCCGTGCTCGCCCGCAACGCCGGCACCAACGCCCTCGTCCGCGACGCGCTCATCAGCGGCCTGGCGTTGCGCGAAGTCGAGATGCTGGAGCGCGTGTCGTCCGACAAGTCATGGGAGGACAAGACGAAGGTCGGCGGCGGCGAAGCCTTCATCAGCGCGCTCGCCAAGAACGTCTTCCAGCAAGCGCGCGGCGACCGCGTGAACAAGCTTCTTGAGCAAATCACCCGCAAGGAAACGCCCAAGTGGCAGACCCTCGCCGTGCTCGCCAGCCTCAACGTCAACCCGCCCGCCGCGAAGAAGGGCGAACCGCCGCCGCGCGTGAAGTATGTGAAGCTCGCCGCCGAACCGCCCGCGCTCGCCGCGTTGGAAAAGTCCGACGACAAGACCATCCAAGCCGCCGCCAAGAAGCTCGACAAGCTCGTCGTCTGGCCCGGGAAGCCCGGCGTCGTGCTGCCCGTCATCAAACCGCTCACCTCTGCCGAACAAGCCCGCTTCGACGGCGGCAAGCTCATGTTCGAGGCCACCTGCGCCGCCTGTCACCAAGCTCACGGCTACGGCCAAGACGGCCTTGCGCCGCCGCTCGTGGACAGCGAATGGGTCGCCGGTTCGCCCGAGCGTCTCGCCCGAATCATCCTGCACGGTGTCGGCGGCCCCATCACCGTCCTGGGCAAAAAGTGGGACATGGACATGCCCGGCCACGGCACCTTTGATGACGAGACCGTCGCCGCCGTGATGACCTATCTCCGCCGCGCCTGGGACCACGACTTCGACCCCATCGCGCCCGACTTCGTGAAGAAGGTTCGCGCCGCCACCACCGGTCGCGAGTCCGCGTGGACGGACGCGGAGTTGAAGAAGGTGAAGTGAGCGGGGCCGGAAAGCGGCTTGTCGGCGGCACGGCGGGATGACAGATTTGCCTCATGGAACTTGTGTTTAGCGTTACGCAAGAGGCGGACGGCGGTTTCGTCGCCGAGTGCCTCTCGCACGACATCTTCACGCAGGGTGACAATTGGGCGGAACTGCGGGCAAATGTCTCTGAGGCTGTGTCAGCCTATTTCTTTGACCAGCCCAAGCCTGCTTCCATCCGGCTCCATCTGGTTCGCGACGAAGTGATGGCCTGTGCATGAAGCTGCCGCGTGACCTGAGCGGAGCGGCTTTGGCCAAGCTACTTTGCAAGCACTTCGGCTACCATCAGGTGAATCAGGAAGGCAGCCACATGATTCTACAGACAGACGTTCCTCGTTCCCATCGCCTCTCCGTTCCCGCTCATCCGGTTTTGCGCCCCGGAACGTTAAACGCGATTCTTCGCGCCGTCGCTGAGGCCAAGACCGTCGCCAAGGAAGACATTCTCAGGAACCTGTAGTCCGAATGAGCCACCTCCCCCAAGCCCGCCGCGTCTTCGACATCGAACTGGCTGCCCTCCGCGCTGTGCGTGCGCGGCTGGATGAGTCGTTTGACCGTGCGGTGGAACTCACCGTTGAGACGCTCAAGCGGCGCGGCAAGCTCGTCATCGTCGGCATCGGCAAGTCCGGCAACATCGGCGCGAAGCTCGCCGCCACGCTCACCAGCACCGGATCCACCAGTGTCGTTTTGAGCAGTGTGGATGCACTTCACGGCGACCTCGGCATCGTCAACGATGGCGACCTCGTGCTGGCGCTGAGTTACTCGGGGGAGTCGGAGGAATTGGTCAACCTGCTTCCGGCCTTGAAGCGCTTTGCCGTGCGGGTCATCGCCTTCACCGGCAATCCCAAGTCCACCATCGCGCTCCACAGTGACGTGGTGCTGAACGTCCGCGTGCCCAAGGAAGCCTGCCCGTTCAATCTCGCGCCCACGGCCAGCACGACCGCGATGCTGGTGATGGGCGACGCGCTGGCGATGGCCGTGCTGGAGGCGCGCGGCTTCACGCAGAAGGACTTCGCCCGCTACCATCCGTCCGGAGCGATTGGCCGCGCGCTGCTCGTGAAGGTGCGCGACATCATGCGCACCGGGGAGCGCAACGCCGTTGCCCCGCAGACTTTTGCCGTGCGGGACGCGCTGATGGTGATGACCAAGGCCAAGTCGGGCAGTCTGGCCATCGTGGACAAGGGCGGGAAACTCGTCGGGGTCTTCACCGATGGGGATTTCCGCCGCCGCATGTCCACGGACGAGGCGCTGCTGACGCGCCCGCTCGCCGAAGTGATGACGCGCAAACCCATCTGCATCCGGGACGAATCCCTCGCCGCCGAGGCTTTGAAGATTTTTAACGACCGGAACATAGACGACCTCATCGTCGTGAACGCAAAGCGCGAACCGGTTGGCTTGGTGGACTCGCAGGACCTGCCGAAGCTGAAGCTGATGTGAGGAGGCGCTGGGCGCGGCGGGCGGCGGCGGCTTGGCCTTCACGCTCATGGAGCGGGGAAGGGGCGCTTATACTTTTTCCGGTGCGTTGACGTTGTTTTCCCCGCCCCCCTACAGTCCGCCCCGTGCTGGCACAGCGGCGGTTCACTGCCGCGCCCTCCGCAATGAACATAATTGAGCGAACCTGGAATTCCTCCCTTGGGAAGAAATACGTCATGGCCGTCACCGGCCTGGCGTTGTTCGTCTTCCTCATCGGCCATCTCGTCGGCAACCTGCAGGTCTTCGGGCCGCCAGAGTTGATCAACGGCTACGCGCACTTCCTCAAGTCCAAGCCGGCGATGATCTGGGGGGCGCGCCTAGGGCTGCTGGCCTGCGTTGGCCTGCACATCTTGGCGGCGGTGACGCTCGCGCAGCTCAACGCCGCCGCCCGGCCCCAGCCCTACGCGACCAAGGGCGCTTACGGTGCGAGCAAGGCGTCTCAATACATGCTGCCCACCGGGATCGTGATCGCCTCGTTCATCGTTTATCACCTCGCCCACTTCACCGCGCTGCTGCCGGGCATCAACGGGGTGGGGGATTTTTCCAAGCTCACGGCCACGCTCCACGGTGAGCAGGTGCCGGACGTTTACGCGATGATGGTGCTGGGTTTTCAGGTGCCTTGGGTGGTCGCCTTCTACCTGATCGCACAGGCCATGCTCTTCACCCACCTCGGGCACGGCTTGTCCGCCATGTTCCAATCGTTGGGCCTGCGTGATCATGTGTGGTGGCCGCGCATCCAGCTCTTCGCCAAGGGGGCCAGTCTCGCGCTGCTGGTCGGCTACTGCGTGATTCCCGTGGCGATTTTCCTGCGCGTCGTAGGCAGCGACTACGTTGAGCGGAAGAAATTTGATTTGAAGGCGGATGCCGGCAAACCGGTGCCTGCGCTGGTCGCTGTCCAAGGAAAGGAGGCCAAGTAACATGGCTACGCTGAATTCCAATATCCCGTCCGGCCCGCTCGCTGAAAAGTGGGAGCATCACAAGTTCTACACGAAGCTCATCAACCCGGCGAACAAGCGGAAATACAAAATCATCGTCGTGGGTGCTGGCCTGGCCGGTGCGTCCGCTTCTGCCACGCTCGCGGAGCTGGGCTACGAGGTGCACAACTTCGTGTTCCATGACTCACCCCGGCGCGCGCACTCGGTCGCGGCCCAGGGCGGCATCAACGCGGCGAAGAATTACCAGAACGACGGCGACTCCGTGCATCGCCTCTTCTACGACACCATCAAGGGTGGCGACTTCCGCGCCCGCGAGGCAAACGTGCATCGGCTCGCCGAAGTGTCGGTCAACATCATTGACCAGTGCGCGGCGCAGGGCGTTCCGTTCGCCCGCGAATACGGTGGCCTGCTCGACAACCGCTCGTTCGGCGGCGCGCAGGTTTCGCGCACGTTCTACGCGCGCGGGCAGACGGGGCAGCAGTTGCTCCTCGGCGCTTACTCGGCGCTGAACCGCAACATCGCCAACGGCGGCGTGAAGTCCTACACGCACGCCGAGATGCTCGACCTCGTGGTCGTGGACGGCCACGCGAAGGGCATCATCGTCCGCAACCTCCAGACCGGCGAAATCACCCGCCACAACGGCGATGCCGTGGTCCTCGCGACCGGCGGCTACGGCAACGTTTACAACCTCTCGACCTACGCGCGCGGCGCGAACGTCACGGCGGGGTGGCGTGCCTACAAACGTGGCGCCTGCTTCGGCAATCCCTGCTACACGCAGATTCACCCGACGTGCATTCCGGTCAGCGGCGATTATCAGTCGAAGCTGACGCTCATGTCCGAGTCGCTCCGCAACGATGGCCGCGTGTGGGTGCCGAAGCGGAAGGAAGATTGCGGCAAGAAGCCGGCGGACATCGCCGAGGGCGACCGCGATTACTACTTGGAGCGGATGTATTCCGCGTTCGGCAATTTGGCTCCTCGTGACATCGCGTCGCGTGCTGCGAAGACGGTTTGTGATGAAGGTCGCGGCGTCGGCGAGACGGGGCTGGGCGTTTACCTGGACTTCTCCGCCGCCATCCAGCGGCTCGGCGAAGGCAAGGTGCGCGAGCGCTACGGCAACCTGTTCGCGATGTATCAGGAAATCACGAACGAGAACGCCTACCAGACGCCGATGCGGATTTACCCCGCCGTGCATTACACGATGGGTGGCCTGTGGGTGGACTACAACTTGATGAGCAACGTCCCCGGCCTGTTCGTGCTGGGCGAGGCGAACTTCTCCGACCACGGCGCGAACCGCCTCGGCGCGAGCGCTTTGATGCAGGGCCTGAGCGACGGCTACTTCGTGCTGCCTGCGACCATCTCGGGTTATCTCTCTTCGCAGAATCCGGGCAAGCGTCCGGCGACGGACAGTGGTTCGTTCAAAGAAGCCGAGGAGAACGTGCAGACGATGACGAAGCGGTTGCTCGGCAACAAAGGCAAGCGCACGCCCGACAGCTTCCACAAGGAACTCGGGAAGCTCATGTGGGAGCACTGCGGCATGGCGCGCAACGAAGCCAGCTTGCAGAAGGGCATCAAGGCCATCGGCGCGCTGCGCGAGGCTTACTGGAAGGAAGTCAGCGTGCTCGGCGAGTCGAACGACTGGAACCAGTCGCTCGAACGCGCGGGTCGCATCGCCGACTTCATCGAGCTGGGCGAATTGATGTGCCGTGACGCGCTCATGCGCGAGGAAAGCTGCGGCGGCCACTTCCGCGAGGAATATCAATACACGCCCGACGACCCCGAGACGAAGCAGGGCCTCGTGAACCCCGGCGACGTGAAGCGCCGCGACGACCAGTTCGCCTTCGTGGCCGGCTGGGAATACGCCGGTGCGCCGGACAAAGCCCCCATCCTCAACAAGGAACCGCTCGTGTATGAGGAAGTGAAGATGAGCACGCGCTCCTACAAGTAAGCCACGGCACTCAAAACATTTTCCGACGCATGAAAGTTACTTTGAAAGTCTGGCGGCAGAAGAACCGCAACTCCTCCGGCTCCTTCAAGACCTACGAGTCCCCCGAGCTGAACGACAACATGTCGTTCCTCGAGATGCTCGACGTGGTCAACGAACAGCTCGCCACGCGTGGCGAGGAGCCCATTGCCTTCGACCACGACTGTCGCGAGGGCATTTGCGGCACGTGCTCGCTGGTCATTGATGGCAAGCCGCATGGCCCGCACAAGGGCATCGCGACTTGCCAGACGTATATGCGGAGCTTCAAGGATGGCGACGAGATCGTTGTCGAGCCGTTCCGCGCGAAAGCGTTTCCGCTCATCAAGGATCTGGTCTGCGACCGCAAGTCGTTCGACCGCATCCAGCAGGCGGGCGGTTTCATCACCGTCCGCACAGGCGCAGCTCCCGATGCGAACTCCATTCCCGTTCCGAAGCCCGACGCCGACCTGGCCATGGATGCCGCGCAGTGCATCGGCTGCGGCGCGTGTGTCGCCGCGTGCAAGAACGCGAGCGCGATGCTCTTCGTCGCGGCGAAAATCTCGCACCTCGGCCTCATGCCACAGGGCCAGCCCGAGCGCTACAAGCGCGCCAAGGCCATGGTGGACCAGATGGACGCAGAGGGATTCGGGGCCTGCACCGTGACTGGCTCCTGCGAAGCCGTCTGCCCGAAAGAAATCTCCCTCGACTTCATTGCCCGCATGAACCGCGACTACGGCGTGGCCCTGCTCAAGGGGGATCCGAAGGCGGTCAAGGGCGGCGGCGCAGGCTGACTTATCCCGTCCGAACAATTCTCCCGCGCTGGCGTCGGTTGCTTTGCTCATGAAAAGCAACTACGCCACCGTCCTTCTGTTCGCCCTCGTCTCGACCGTCTCCCTCTCCGCTGCTGACGCCAAGTCCGGGCAGCGCACTACAGATGGCAAGTGGAGGCCGGGGGACATGGCCCGGCCGCGGCCGCCGGTGGTCACGCCATCTGGCTGGGGGGCGGATGAAAAACCAGCCGCGCCGCCGTCCGACGCGATCGTGCTCTTTGACGGCACCAGCCTCGGCAAGTGGAGGAGCGACGCCAAGAAGGCTGATGCCCCGGCCGATGACAGCGCGAGGTGGAAAGTGGAGAAAGGCTATTTTGAGATCGTGCCCAGGACTGGTGGCATCCGCACGCGGGAGAAGTTCAAGGGCGATTACCAATGGCACGTCGAGTGGGCGACTCCGACCGAGGTGAAGGGCAACAGTCAGGGCCGTGGCAACAGCGGCGTGTTCATCGGCGGCCTGCCTGAGGTGCAGGTCCTCGACTCCTTCGACAACGACACTTATCCCGACGGCCAGGCTTCCGCGCTCTACAACCAGCATCCGCCCTACGTGAACGCCTCGCGCAAGCCCGGCCAATGGCAAACCTACGACATCATCGTCGAGCGCGCCAAACTGGATGAGAAAGGTCAGGTCACGCAGAAAGCCCGCCTCACGGTGCTGCACAACGGCATCGTCGTGCATCATGCCCGCGAGCTGGACACGAAGGTGCAGGAAGGCGATCTCGCGTTGCAGGATCACGGCAATCCGGTGCGCTTCCGCAACATCTGGCTGCGCAAGCTGAACAATGATGAGTCGGCCAACACTCCTCCGCCCGCGCCGAAGCAGTAAGCTGGGCTTGTCGAAATGTGATTCACGGGCCGGCTTCATTTTTCTGCCCCAATCTTTCTGACCTGCTTTTCGCGCCTTGCAGTTCATTCTTCTGCCCACGCTCCCCTATCCCATGCCTCGCTCCACCCAGCTCAGCCGACTTGGAATCTCTTTGTCGCTCCTGTTCGTTGCTTCCGCGCAAGCCGCCGCTCCCGACGGCGAATTGCTGCTGAGCAGCCTGAACTGCACCGCCTGCCACACCGCCGGACCGGGCGTGACCGCCCGCCTCGCTCCCAACCAAGCCCCCCGGCTGGGCAAGGACGGTGCGCAGGTCACGCCGCAGTGGGTGCGCGCCTGGCTCACCAACCCGCAGGCCGCCAAGCCCGGCACTACGATGCCCGACGCGCTGCATTCGCTTCCGCCGACCGAGCGCACCGAAGCCATCGACTCGCTCACGCACTTCGTGATCTCGCTCCAGCCCGCCACCGTCGCCAAGCCCGCTGCCTACAGCACCAGCGCGGTCAATGCCGGCCGGGAACTCTTCCACACCGTTGGGTGTGTCGCCTGCCACGCGCCGCAGGACGCGCCGGTGCATTCGAAGGAGAAAGTTGATCTCGCCGCCCTCGCCCCCGGCTCCGCCCCGCTCGGCGACCTTGCGCGCAAGTTCACGGTCAGCGACCTCGCCGCCTTTCTCCGTGACCCGGTGAAGTCCCGGCAATCCGGTCGCATGCCGTCGCTGCGCCTCACGGACGGTGAGGCCCGCGCCATCGCCACTTATCTCCTGCGCGCGCAGGTGCCCGTCGGGACGAGCGTGAAACTTCCCGGCCTCACCTACGAATACTTTGAGCAAGGCTTCACCAAGCTCGCGGATCTGGAGAAGGCGTCGCAGCCCAAGGCCACGGGCGTGGCGGATGCGCCCACGCTCAAAGTCGCGTTGAAGAAAGGCTCCTTCGGTCTGCGCTTCCGGGGCGTCATCACCATTCCCAAGGACGGCGAATACACTTTCTATACCGACTCCGATGACGGCTCGCGACTGTTCATCAACGAGAAGCGCATCGTGGACAACGATGGTGTGCATCCGCCGCAAATCCGCGAAGGCAAGGTCACGCTCAAGGCCGGTGAGCACGCGTTCGGCCTCGACTACTTCGACGGGGGAGGCGGCGCGGAGCTGAAGGCGCAGTGGAAGGGGCCTGGCATTGGGAAGCAGGAAATTCCCGCATCGGTTTTCTCCCACGATGGCCAGCCGATGCGTCCCGTCGGCGACGCGCCGTTTGCCGTGGACGCGGCGAAGGCCGCCCGCGGCAAAGAACTGTTCGCGAGCCTTGGCTGCGCGAGCTGTCATCAAACCGGTCCGCAACGCTTCGCCTCCACTCTGAAGGCACCGGCGTTCAATCTGCTCAAGGAACTCAACGGCGGCTGTCTCGCCAGCTCGCCGACCAAGGCCGCGCCGAAGTTTCTTTTGAGTGATTCGGAGCGGACCGCAATTCGCACGACGCTCGCGAACAAGGATGCTTTGAGCACCGCGCTGGATCCCAAGGCCAAGCTGGACCGGACGCTGACGCAGTTGAACTGCGTCGCCTGCCACCAGCGCGATGGCAAGGGCGGACCGACGGCGGGCCGCAGCGAGTATTTCAGCCCGGCCATCGAGGCAGACTTGGGCGACGAGGGCCGCATTCCACCGCACCTGACCGGTGTGGGCAACAAGCTGCGCCCGGAGTGGCTGGAGCGCACGCTCTGGAAGGCGGGCGCAGTCCGGCCCTACATGGCCACGCGCATGCCGCAGTTCGGCGAGGCGAACGTGAAGCACTTGGTCGCGAACTTCGCCACGGTGGATGCGCTGGCCAGCACCACGCCCGCACCGGCGGATGACACGGCGTTGGCCAGGCAAGGCCACAAGCTCGCCGGCACCGGCGGGTTGAGTTGCATCGCCTGCCACAACTTCGCGGGCAAGGCCTCGCTCGGCGTGCCCGCGCTGGACCTCACTACCATTTCGGAGCGGCTGACTTGGGACTGGTTCCGCCGTTATTTGCTCAACCCGCAGATGCTCCGGCCCGGCACGCGCATGCCGCCCTTCTGGCCCGATGGCAAGGCGGCCAACCGCGACATCCTCGGCGGTGACACCGAGAGACAGGTGGCCGCGCTCTGGACGTTCCTCGCCAAGGGCAAGCAAGCCGAACTGCCGCCGGGCCTCATCACCGGCAAGCTGGAATTGGTGGCGACGAACGAAGCTTTGATCTACCGCAACTTCATCGAAGGCGCTGGCTCGCGTGCCATCGGCGTGGGGCTGCCGGAGAAGGTGAATTTCGCTTTCGATGCGAACGAGCTGCGGCTTGCACTGATTTGGCAGGGGCCGTTCATTGACGCTGCTCGCCACCGCACTGGACGCGGTGTCGGCTACGAACCGCCGCTGGGCTACAACCTCGTGAAGTGGACGCCCGGTCCGCAGTTCGCGCTGCTCGACAGCCCCGGCGCAAGCTGGCCCGTGGAAACCGGCCGGACCACGAGCGGGCAGTTCCGCGGCTACACCATTGATGCCCAGCAACGCCCGGCCTTCCGTTATACGTTTGGCGAGGTGGCCGTGGAGGACTTCACCATCGCGCTGCCCGGCGAGGCGGATACCGGTCTGCGTCGCACATTAACGCTGAGCGCGCCCAAGTCCGTGACCGGCTTGCAGTTCCGCGCCGCCGTTGGGGCGAAGATTGAAGACAAGGGCAACGGCACCTTCCTCGTGGATGGCAAGGTTCGCGTGAAGCTCACCGGCGGGCAGGCGCATGTGCGCGAGAGCGGCGGCAAGCGGGAGCTGCTGGTCGCCGTGGAGTTCAAGAATGGCACGGCAAAACTGGTGGAAGAACTCAGTTGGTGAAATTCGGCAACCGGTCAGAAAGATTGGGTCAGAAAAATGAAAGCAAGAGACAACTGGATGTGCCTTTTCAAAATTAGCTGACCCCATTTTTTGACCACTCCCCATGCCCATTTCCTGCCCTATCAAGTTCAGCCCGATTTCACGGGACGAGTATCGCAAGCTTGATTATCAGGTGATGCAGCATGTCTTTGCCTGTCACAATGAGCTGGGCCGGCTTTGCGACGAAGTAATCTACCAGAATGATTTGAAAGCCCGGCTCTGCGCGGCCGGTCTGGGGCCAATCCAGACGGAAGTGCCGGTCATCGTCACGCACGACACATTCCGAAAAATTTACTCCCTCGACCTCGTCGTCGGTGACACCTCGCTCTATGAATTGAAGACTGTCGCTGCCCTGCTCGGCGAGCACACGACGCAGATCCTCAACTACGTCCTGCTGCTCGGTCTTGGCGTCGGCAAGCTTGTGAATTTCCGACCAGCTTCGGTTGAATCCCGATACGTAAACACCACCCTTACCCTGGCAGCGCGTCGCGAACTGGTCTGGAACTTGAGCCGCTGGAAACCATTGTCACCAGCTTGTGAAGATCTGCGCCGCCGATTCACTGACGTGGTATCTGATTGGGGTGCATTCCTCGACACCGCTCTCTATGAAGAGGCGCTCATCCACTTCTGCGGGGGAGAGGCAAATGCCGTCACCCGCATCCCGCTGACGCGGACTGGAATTGAGTTGGGCACGCAACGCTGCTGCCTGCACGCTGCTGACGTTTCCTTCCGTGTCACCGCACATACTGACCATCTGACCCACGCTGAGGCCCAATTGCGCCGTTTCCTCACCTTGACCCCGCTCCGCGCCATCCAGTGGATTAACCTCAACCACGCCGAAGTGACGTTGCAAACGCTGACCAAATAACTTTCTGAACTATGCTTCCCAAAACTCTTCTGCCCGTCCTTGTCACCCTTTTCCTTCCTTTTTCGAGTGGCTCTGCCGCCGACAAGAAAGGCCCGGCACCGGGGGCTGCCGAACGCGAAGCGGAGTTCTACCGGCTCGTGAACCTGCCCACCCCACCCGGCGTGCAGTTCGAGGCGGGTTCGCTGCTGTTTCTCGGGCCGGACAAGCTGGCCTGTGCCACGCGCATTGGCGACATCTGGATTGCGGAAGGAGTGCGTGGTGAGCCAGCCCAGCCGAAGTGGACGCGCTTTGCCAGCGGCCTGCATGAGGTGCTCGGGCTGGCGACGCGCGACGGCTGGATCTATGCCACGCAGCGCGGCGAGATCTCCCGGCTGAAGGATACCAATGGCGACGGGCGCGCCGACCTGGTCGAAACCGTCACCGACATGTGGGGCATCAACGGGGACTACCACGAATACGCGTTCGGCTCGAAGTTCGACCGCAACGGTGACATTTGGGTCGTGCTCTGTCTCACCGGTTCGTTCAATAGCAGCAATCCCTATCGTGGCTGGTGCGTGCGCGTGTCAGCGGATGGCAAGGTCACACCCGCCAACTCCGGCATCCGCTCGCCCGGCGGCATCGGCTTCAACGCTTTGGGCGAGGTTTTCTACACTGACAACCAAGGCCCGTGGAACGGCGCGTGCAAGCTGCACTGGCTCAAGCCCGGCGCGTTCATCGGGCACCCCGGTGGCAACAAGTGGTTCGATGAGCCGACGACGAAGGACGCCATCAGCAAGGCCGGTCTCAAGAAGCCTGCCGAGCCCACCAGCGGCGGACGGCTTTATGACGAGGCCAAGCGCATTCCCGAACTCCTCCCGCCCGCCGTCTATTTTCCCTACGGCAAGATGGGCCAGAGCGCCGCCGGCATTGCCTGCGATGTGAGCGGCGGCAAGTTCGGCCCGTTCAAGGATCAACTCTTTGTCGGCGACCAGACGCACTCGACCGTGATGCGCGTGTTCCTCGAAAAGACAGCGGACGGGAAGAACTATCAGGGCGCATGCTTCCCATTCAAAGCCGGCTTCGGCTCCGGCGCGCTTGGTTTGGAATTCGCCAGCGATGCGTCGTTGTTCGTGTTCGGCACTGACCGTGGGTGGGGTGCGCGCGGCGGCAAGCCGTTTGCGCTCGATCGCTTGGTCTGGAACGGCAAGACACCGTTTGAGATCCACGAAATGCGCGCCAAGTCCGATGGCTTCGAGCTGACGTTCACCGAGCCGGTGGATGTGGCGGCAGCCGGTGATGCGGCGAGCTATACGATGGAGAACTACACCTACATTTATCAAAGCGCCTACGGCAGCCCGGAGGTGGACAAGGGCGCGCCCAAGATTGTTTCTGCCAAGGTCGCGACCGATGGCCGCAGCGTGCGGCTCAAGGTCGAAGGCTTGGTGGAGGGACACGTCCACGAACTCAAGGCGGCGGGGGTGAAGTCAGCACAGGGCAAGCCACTGCTGCACGATACGGCGTATTACACCCTGAATCAGCTTCCCCGGCAGTAAGGGGATTGGTTTGCAGCAGGCTGCGGAAACGTGCGCGGGCCAGGCTGTTGTTATCCGATTCTCTGCGGCGTGAATGCCGCGCTCCTCCGCTTCACGGCGCAACCAACGCCTTTGCGCGTTTGCGCATCTCCTCGATGAGCGCCAGTGCCACGGGGGGCAGGTTCGGATGCCGCAGCACGGCGACGGTGATCGGCTTCACCCCTTCCAGCGGCATCGCGCGCAGACGCTTGTCTAGCACCCGTCCGGGAATTGCCAGTGTCAGGCCGATGCCGAAGCCGTTCGCCGCGTAGGTTTCGACCAACTCCAATGAGTTCACCTCCATGCCGGGCGGCCACACAACGCCACGCCGGGCTAGGTGATCCTGGAAATTTTTTGTAATGGTCTCGTTCAGCGGCGGGCTGATGAGCGTCTGCTCGATGCGGTCGGATTTCAGCAGGTCCTCCACGCTCGCCAGCTTCAACGCCTTGGGCACCAGCAGGATCACCGGGACTTGCAGCAACGGCTCAGACTGCACGCCCAAGGGCGGCGTGCCATCGAGCACGGTGACGGCGAGATCCACTTCTTGATCGGCGAGCCATTTCTCGATCTGCGGCTGCACGCCTTCGCGCAGCAGCACTTTGAGCTTGGGAAACTTGGGCCGCAGCGTTTGCAGCATCTCCGGCAGATGATCGCGGAGGATGATCGTGGCGGCGGCGAGGCGGACGACCTGCGTCGCGCCGCCGCGAACCTTTTCCTCGACCACTTCGAGCCCGTCGAAGAAGGGCTTGATGAAGGCGAACAGCTCCTCGCCTGCGTGGGTGAGGGCGAACGGGCGTCGCTGGAAGAGCGGCCCGCCGAGGTAATCCTCCAGCGCGAGAATCTGTCCGCTGATGGCCGGTTGTTGGATGCCGTAGGGCATGTTGCGGGCGGCGGCGCTGACACCCTGATGCTTGGCAACGTAGTAGAACAGTTCGAGGTGATGGATGTTCAACATGGCTTGAGTCGGATTCCTCCACCAAGTTGGAAAATGCGCAACAAAATGTTTGGCGAATTCTCCCAGTCGGGCGCGGGTCTGTGACCCGCAGTAAATGGCGACCCCTCAGCCGCGCTGGCCGGCGCGAACGGCAGCGGGCCAGGGGCGTTGCTGCGGGTCTCAGACCCGCGCTCCGGGGGCAGGATGCGCCCCTCCCGGTCGCGAACGTATCCCGCAGGCAACTCCGGACTGGAACGCGAGAACAGCGGGTTGGTCATGGCGGAAGACGATTCTCCGCCGCGGTTGCCGCCACCCTGAATCAGCGGTGGTTGAAGGAAGCATTGAAGAGCTGGTGGCTGCGCGGCATCGGATACACGTGGCTTTCGCACCAATTGTTTTCAAGCGGCTCCGGCGTTCCGTAAGCCGGCTTCTCCTGGTCGGTGCAATGTTGTCGGGTTCGGTGCTTACGGCAGCCGCATCCGGTTCGTCAGTCAGCTTTCTTAACGACGTCGTGCCGGTTCTGACCAAGGCGGGATGCAACTCCGGCGCGTGCCACGCCAAGGCGGGCATGGGGCAGAATGGATTTCAGCTTTCGTTGCTCGGTTTCGAGCCACAGGAGGATTACGAGCACTTGGTGAAGGAAGGACGCGGTCGGCGCGTGTTCGCGGCGTCGCCGGACCAGAGTCTCCTGCTGATGAAGGCCTCGGCCCGTGTGCCGCACGGCGGTGGGATGCGGCTGGACCCGACTTCGGAAAGCTATCAAAGCCTGCGCACTTGGCTTCAGCAGGGCACCCCAAACGACATCGCTACCGCGCCAAAGGTCGTCGCGCTCGAAGTTCAGCCCGCCAAGAAAACCCTCAAGCCCAAGGCCGAGCAGCAGCTCAAAGTCACCGCGCGTTTCGCCGACGGGAAGTCGCGCGATGTCACGTCCATCGCGCTTTACGAGGCGAACGACCGCGCGATGGCCGAGGCCACCGAGGCTGGCCGCGTCAAGGTGCTCGACCTGCCCGGCAATGTTGCCGTGATGGTTCGCTACCAAGACCGGGCCGTTGTCTTCAACGTCGCCGTTCCCCTTGGCGCGCCGGTCAAGCAACTGCCGCCGACCAGGACCTTCGTGGACCAGCATGTCTTCGCGAACCTCAAGCAGCTCGGCATCCCGCCATCGCCGGTGTGCCACGACGCCACGTTCCTGCGCCGCGTCTCGCTGGACATCGCGGGCCGCCTGCCCACGACGGCGGAGGCCGAGGCGTTTCTCGCGAGCAAGGACCCCGCGAAGCGCGACCAGCTTGTGGACGCGCTGCTCACCAGCCCCGACTACGCGGACTTCTTCGCGAACAAGTGGACGGCGTTGCTGAAGAACAAGCGCGACGATACGAAGGACATCACGGCGAATTTCGCCTTCCACTCCTGGGTGCGCGACAGCCTGCTGGCGAACAAACCTTACGACCGCCTCGTGCGCGAACTGCTCGCCGCCACCGGCACCATCGCGGACAACCCGCCCGTCGCCTGGTATAAGCGCGTGAAGCAGCCGACCGAGCAGCTTGAAGACGTCGCGCAGCTTTTCCTCGGCGTGCGGATGCAGTGCGCACAGTGCCATCATCATCCCTTCGAGCGCTGGAGCCAGCACGACTACTACAGCATGGCGGCGTTCTTCAGCCAGATTGGCCGCAAGCCGACTGCGACCGCGGGCGAGGATGTCATCTTCCACAAGCGCGGCATGGCTCAGACGGAGAACAAGAAGACCAAGCAGCCCGTGAAGCCCGCCGGCCTCGGCGCGCCGACCCTGGACATCCCGCCCGACGACGACCCGCGCCTGCGCCTCGCCGACTGGATGGGTGACAAGGCGAATCCGTTCTTCGCGAAGTCGCTCGTGAACCGCTACTGGAAGCACTTCTTCAAGCGCGGCCTCATCGAGCCCGAGGACGACATTCGCGACACGAACCCGCCGTCGAACCCCGAGCTGCTTGACGCGCTGGCCAAGCATTTTGTGGACAGCGGCTACGACTTGAAGGCCGTCGTCCGCGTCATCGCGCAGTCCTCGGCCTACCAGTTGAGCGCGATGCCGAACCAGCACAATGGCGTGGACACGCAGAACTTCTCACGCTTCTACCCGCGCCGGATGCAGGCCGAAGTGCTGCTCGACGCCGTGGACCAGTTCACCGGCGCGCGCACGGACTTCGCGGACCTGCCGGCCGGCACCCGGGCCATCGCGCTGCCGGACAACAGCTACAACCGCAGCTCGCCGTTTCTGAAAGTCTTCGGCCGTCCCGAGGGTGCGAGCGTGTGCGAATGTGAGCGCGCCTCCTCCGCCAGCCTCGCGCAAAGCCTGCACTTGATGAACGCCGCCGATGTGAAGGCCAAGCTCGCGACGAGTGGCGGCCGCGCCGACCGCCTCGCTAAACCCGGCAAGCCCGAGGCGGAAAAGCTCCGCGAACTCTACCTCGCCGCCTTCGCCCGCGAGCCGATGTCGCACGAGCAAGCCGTCGCTGAAGAGTATCTCGCCCGCCCGCGCGAGGACGCCGCCGGCAAGCCCCTTCCGCCCGAGCAAGCCAAGCGCCTCGCCTACGAAGACCTCCTCTGGGCGCTCATCAACACGAAGGAATTTCTCTACAACCACTGAGATGCAGTCGTTGCTCGCAACCCAACCAAAGAAGTTTTGGCGCTCGCCCGGCGACTGGCTGCGTAGCAGCCCAACACGAGTAGCCGTGGGTGAAGCGAGGCTTTGCGAGCGGAACCCACGGTCGCACGTAAACGCGACGCCACCGCGTAGCGGTGGAACTCAATGCCTGTCGCTCAATGGTTCAACCGCTACGCGGTTGTTCGCATTCACGGTCCTAGTCCGTGGGTTGCGTTCGCTGCGCGAACTTCACCCACGGCTACTCATATTCGGCCCCGTTGGGGCCGTGTGCTCCCTTGGTTGGTTCGAACACCCGGCCACGTTTCTCCGACATCTCCGCATGAAGCCACTTCTCCACCTCCTCGCCGCCGCCGCGCTGGCGACTTCCGCCTTCGCCCAGTCCGTCATCCTGCCCACGCCGCGGCTGCTCACCATCACGCCGATGGGCGGACAGGTGGGCACCACGGTGGAGGTCACGCTCACCGGCGAAGTGCTGGAGAACGTGACGGAACTCCTCTTCTCCAACCCGAAAATCACCGCGAAGCCCAAGGCCGGTGCGCCGAACCAGTTTCTCGTCACCATCGCGCCGGATGCGCCCGTCGGCGTGCATGACGCGCGGTTTGTCGGCCGGCTGGGCGTCTCGTCCGCGCGCGCGTTCAGCGTCGGCAAGCTCGCGGAGGTCACGCGCACCAAGCCGAACACCTCGCTCGAAAGCGCGCTGGAGCTGAAGCCCAACTCCGTCTGCAACGCCGCCACCTCCGCCCGCGCCGTGGATTTTTATTCGTTCACCGCCACGAAGGGCCAGCGCCTCGCCATCGAGTGCGCCACGACGGGCGTGGATTCCAAGCTCACGCCCGTGCTCATCGTCGCGGACGCGCAGGGCCGCGACCTCGTCGTCAACCGCACCAGCGGCCTGCTGGATTTCACCGCGCCGGCCGACGGGAAGTTTTTCCTCAAGGTCCACAGCCTCACCTTCAAGGGCGGCGCGGAGAATTTCTACCGGCTCGCGTTGCAGGAGGTTGCCGCCGGTGCGCCCGTCCCGCGCCAGCCCGCGACGCGTGCCGTGAGCGCGTTTTCGTGGAACCCGGCGGCGGACTTTGGCATCGCGAAGACCGCCGAGACCGAGCCAAACAACGAAGCCAAACAGGCGCAGAAAATCACCTTGCCCTGCGACATCAGCGGCGCGTTTTACCCGGCGGCGGACGTGGACACGTTCGAGTTCACCGCGAAGAAGGGCGAAGTCTGGTGGGTGGAAGTCGCGTCCGAGCGGCTGGGCCTGCCGACCGACCCATTCGTCCTCGTGCAGCGCGTCACCGTGGAAGGCGGCAAGGAAACGCTGAGTGACGTCGCGGAGTTCGGCGACATCCCCGCGCCGATGAAGCCGTCGAGCAACGGTTATTCCTACGACGGCCCGCCTTACAACGCCGGTTCCGCCGACCCGCTCGGCAAGTTGGAAATCAAGGAGGACGGCACGTATCGCCTGCAAGTGCGCGACCTGTTCGGCGGCACGCGCAGCGATGCGGCGAATGTTTATCGACTGCTCGTGCGGAAGGCCGCGCCGGACTTCGCGCTCGCCGGCTGGGCCATCCACATGGAGCTGCGCAACGGCGACCGCAACGCCGTCTCCAAGCCCATCGCGTTGCGCCCCGGCGCGACGATGGCCTTCGAGGTCGCGGTTGTGCGCCGCGATGGCTTTGACGGCGACATCGAGTTAGCCGCAACCGACCTGCCCACGGGCGTGACGGCGGCGGGCATAAAGATTCCGGCTGGTCAATCGCATGGGAAACTCATCGTAACGGCGGACGAGAAAGCACCGCGTTCGCTCGGCTTCGCGAAGCTCGTAGGCCGCGCGCAAATCAACGGGGCGTCGGTGGAACGCCCCGTTCACCTCGCCTCACTGGCCTGGCCCGTGCGCGATGCCAGCGGCGAAATCCCGAAGCCGCGCCTTATGGCCGACGTGCCCGTGTCGGTAACTGACTTCGAGGGCGCGCCCATCAGCGTCGCCGCGCGCGAGCCGAAAGTTTGGGAGGCGAAGGCCGACGCGAAGCTGACCATCCCGCTCAAGCTCACTTGGCGCACCGAAGTTTCCGGGCAGATTCGCCTGCGCGCTTATGGCAACGGCTTCACTGGCCTCAAGGCCTTGGAAGTCGCGCCCAAGACCGAGACCGCCGAACTCGTGCTCGACCTCGCCACGCTCAAGCCCGCGCCCGGCGAGCACACGCTCGCCCTCTACAGCGGCTACGTGGTGAAGTATCGCAACAACCCCGGCGCAGTCGTGCTGGCCGAAGCCGCGCAAAAGGAAGCCGAGCAGGAAGCAGCAGCGGCAGCCGCCGAGGCCAAGAAGCTCGCCGACGCCGTCACCGCCGCGCCCGCCGAGAAGCAAGCCGAAGCCGAACTTGCCGCCAAAGCCGCCGCTGAGAAACTCAAAGACGCTGAGGCCGCGAAGACCGCCGCCGTGACCAAGACGAAATCCGTGACGGCAGACGCCGCGCCGAAGGACATCGCGGACATCTTGGTTTCGGAGCCGATTCGCGTCCGTGTGCTGCCAGCCGACAAGAAATGAGCGTCGCCGAAAACCTCGATGGGATGCTGCCTGTGGCTGGGTGGAACGGGCCACCGGCCCGTTGCGGCGGGCGACCCGCCCGCCGCTCACACTGCGCCGGGAACGTGCCAATCCATTCGAGAGTTTACTGTGCCGAAGCTCGGCGGCGGGTCGCCGCCGAGAACGGCCAAGTTGGCCGTTCCACCCTGAACCTCAGCGACGATTCGGGCTGCGCCTCATCTCTGCTCCAACTTCGGGTGCATCCTTCCGCTCCTTTTCGCCCCGTGCGTTTGCCGTGACTCCACCCCGCCCCCATCCCCCGCGCTGCCCCGGGCCGTTGGCCCGGCGGGAGTTCATGCGCGTGGGGCTGGCGGGTTTTGGTGCATTGAGTTTGCCCGGGCTGATGCGTCTTCGCGCCGCCGCCGCGCCCGCCCGGAAGGAAAAGACCGCGGTCATCATGGTCTGGCTGCCCGGCGGCCTCACGCACCTCGACACCTACGACCCCAAGCCCGACAGCGGCAGCGCGTATCGCGGCCCATTCAACCCCATTCCCACCAACGTCCCCGGCACGCACATCACGGAACTGCTGCCGATGCACGCCAAGCTGGCCGACAAGTTCACGCTCATCCGCAGCATGAAGCAGACGGCGGGCGGCCATCCCGCCGGCTCGATGCAGTTCCTCTCCGGCGACCTCGACACGCGCGACAAACCCAAGCCGCGCCTGCCCGATTGGATGTCCGTGGCGCACTACCTGCGCGCGCAGGAGGGCCGGCGGACGAACCCGCTGCCCAACTACATCTGCGCCAGCTCCGCGCCCGACTACACCGGCCCGGCTTATCTTGGCGATGCTTACTCACCCTTTACCATCGCCGATGACCCAAGCCAGCCGCGCTTCGAGGTGCCGAACCTCGGGCTGGACGGCCCGGGGGAGTCGCGCCGTTTGAGCAACCGCGCCGGGCTGCGCCAGAGCCTCGACACGCTGGAACGCTCCTTCGACCGCGCGGGCGAACTCGGCGCGCTCGACCAGTTCGAATCGCAAGCCCTCTCCCTGCTCACCAACCCGCGCACACGTGACGCCTTCGACCTCAGCCAGGAAGACGACCGCACGCGCGACCGCTACGGACCTAACCGCTGGGGCCAGCAGCTTCTCCTCGCGCGCCGCCTCGTCGAGGCCGGCGTCGAAATCGTCACCAGCCAGTTGACCGGCCCGCTCTGCGGGCGCACCGGCGTGTGGGACGACCACGCGGTGGACCATCACATCTTCGACGTGCTGCGCTTCCGCATGGACAATTACGACCGCGCCGTGTCCGCGCTCATCGAGGACATCTACGCGCGCGGCCTCGACCAGCGCGTGCTGGTCGTCGTCACGGGCGAGTTTGGCCGCACGCCGAAAATCTCCTTCGACCGCAGCACCGGCGGCGGCGATGGCAGCGGGCCAGCGGGCACGTTGCAACCGGGCCGCGACCACTGGCCGCAGGCCTTCACAAACCTGTGGGCTGGCGGTGGCTTCAAGATGGGCGGCGTCATCGGCGCGACGGACCGGCGCGGCGAGGAAGTCACCGAGCGCCCCTGTCTGCCGGCGGATTTTCTGGCGACGGTTTACCATCATCTCGGCCTCGATTGGCAGAACGCGACCATCCAGGATTTCAGCGGCCGGCCCACCCACATCGTCAACGGGGGGCGGCCCATCAGCGAATTAACCGGTTAGCCAGCCGTCTCTCTAGCAGTCGTTCACCAAACAGTCACATGACCACGAACAACCATTCTCCCATCGTGCGGTGCGCCGGCCCGTTGAGCCGGCGTGGGTTCATGAACGTCGGCCTCACCGGCTTCGCCACGCTCAGTCTGCCGGGCCTCATGCGCCTGCGCGCGGAAAACGCCGCCAAGCCGCAGAAGGAACGCACCGCCGTCATCATGGTCTGGCTCATCGGCGGGCTGTCGCACATCGACACCTACGACCCCAAGCCCGACGCCAGCTCGGACTACCGCGGCCCGTTCAAAGTCATTCCCACGAACGTCCCTGGCATGAACATCACGGAGCTGCTCCCGCTCCACGCGAAGATGGCCGACAAGTTCACGCTCATCCGCTCGATGACACACCGCTCCGGCGGCCATCCGGCGGGCCATTTGCGGATGCTGTCCGGCGACCCCGACGAGCGCGACAAACCCGCGCCCAAATACCCGGACTGGATGTGCGTGGCGAATTACCTTCGCTCGAAGAACCCGCGCACGAGCCCGGTGCCCAACTACTGCGCCATCAATTCCATCGAAGGCGGCTACGCCGGCCCCGCCTACCTCGGCAGCGCCTACGCGCCCTTCGCCATCAACGGAGACCCCAGCCGCCCCGACTTCTCCGTCCCCAACGTGGGTCAGACCAGCGCGACGGAAGCCCGCCGCCTCAGCGACCGCACCGTGCTCCGCCAAAACCTCGACACGTTGGAGCGCGCGTTCGACAAGGAAGGCGAACTCGGCGCGCTCGACCAGTTCGAGTCGCAGGCCGTGACCTTGCTCACGAATCCCAAGACCCGCGACGCCTTCGACCTCGCCAAAGAAGACGACCGCACGCGCGACCGCTACGGGCGGCATCGTTGGGGCCAGCAGCTGCTCCTCGCGCGCCGGCTCGTCGAGTCGGGCGTGGAAATCATCCACAGCAATCTCGACGGCCCCATCTGCGGCACGGCGGGCAACAACTGGGACGACCACGCGGTGAACGCCCACGTCTTCAACGGCCTGCGTTACCGCTGCTGGGCTTACGACCAGGCCGTGACCGCGCTCATCGAGGACATCCACGCGCGCGGCCTCGCCAAGCGTGTGATGGTCGTCGTGACTGGCGAGTTTGGCCGCACGCCGAAAATCAGCTTCGACCGCAGCACCGGCGCGCATCCCGCGAGCGGTGCAGCGGGCACCTTGCAGCCGGGCCGCGACCACTGGCCGCGCGTGTTCTCGAATCTCTGGTCCGGCGGCGGCATTCCCGGCGGCGGCATCATCGGCGCGAGCGACAAGCGCGGCGAAGACCCCGCCGAGCGCCCGACCAGCCCCGGCGACTTCCTCGCCACGCTCTACCACCACCTCGGCATCGACTGGGAGAACACCACCATCAACGACCTCACTGGCCGCCCCACGCACATCATCAACGAGGGCCGGCCGATTGGGGAGTTGTTCAGTTGACCCCGTAGGAGCCGACGTGAGGAGGCTCTGATAGCAGTATCAAAGTATGGAGCGTGGTTCGCCAAAGGATGTGGCGCGCTGGTTCAACCCGAACACCGAAGTTGAACCACGGATGGACCCGGATAAACACGGATAAGCAAGACCCAGCCCGGTGAACTGTTCAGCGGGTTACTTTGGGGCTGGGCAAATTCCCAACCACGGATCGGGGTTCGCTCCCATCCGTGTTCATCGGTGTCCATCCGTGGTTGCTCAATTCCTGCCTCGGAGTTCGGGTTCAAACCAGCTTGGCTGCGGGCGTCAGCGGTGGTTCTGCTGCTCTCTTGCGGCTTGTGGTTGGCAGTGCGGTGGGCGCTCTTGCCGGGTTTTAGTGAGATGGGGGGACTTCAGGGTGCAGATGACACCCCGTTGACCCTGGCGGAACAGCGCTTCGGTCCGGTTCTGCTAGTGCGGTGGTGGATTACGGATCCACCCGGCACATGGGGTGATAAATGGATCGTGCTGCAACAGTGGGGGCAATTTGAAACGGGTGCCCGCTTGCTGGTCATCATCGCAGTTCTCTGGCTGGTCGTCTGCGTCACCTTCATCTTCCCCCGGCTCAAGCGAGCGTTCCAACCCGGCAGTCCAAACAGCCCGCCTTCGTCCGCCACGTCCGCCACGTCATCACCCTGACCGAATCCACCCACGCCCATCGCAGTGATTCCTTCGAGGAGAAGCTCCGCCTGCTTGCGCGGCTGAGTGGGAGGGCAGCGTGCTTCAGCGTGCCGGTTTGCGTTCCACGACGGTGGCGTGCAGGTCCGGGGCGAGGACGGCGGTGGTCCGGGCCGGCATGGATTGGCCGCGGGTGAGGATGATCGTGTGGCCGGCGTTGTCGCGTTGCTTCAGGGTCACGCGGACGAGGTCGCTCAGGTTCCCCCGGTTGCAGAATCCCTGCCTTGCCAGTGCGAGGGTGAGGACTTCCCGGATGGCGGGGAACCGGGCGTCGGTGCGCAGCCCGCTTTGGTCGATGAGGGTCAGCAGAGTGGCTGCGCCGGTGCGCAACTGGTCCGTGTCGCCGGCGAGGGTGTCGTAGGATGGAAATGCGGCGCGGTCGCGAGCGGTGTGGTTGAGCAGGAGGCGGTGCAGGGCGGCACCTTGGTGCAGCAGGATGCGGGCGCGGATGAGGGCGTCGGCGTGCGCGGGGCCCTGGACATCGAACTGGCGGAGGAATTGTTCCCGGTCGGTCCTGGGCTCGCAGTTGGTCCAATACCCGGTGGTGCTCTCGGCGAAGATTCCGAGGCGTTCGGCCATGCAGGTGAGGGGGATGAGGAGGGCCAGGCGGGCGTCTTGCAGGCGATGGAGGTTGACGCGGGTTTGCTCGGCGAGCTCGGGGCCCAGGGCGGTGGCTTGGAGCAGGAGGTGTTCGAAGCCGGAGTGCAGGGGGTCGAAGATGACTTCCAATTGATGGACAGCTTCCTGAAGCAGGAGGAACAAGGGCTCCTGGGCGGTGATGATGCGCGCTCGCAAGGCGCGGATGATTGCCATCTGTCGCGCGATGGAGCCGCCGGCGTCGTCGCCTTCGGCGGGACGGGTAAGCACGTCCGGCAGATCGCGGATGCTGGGGACGAGGCGGGCGGCCTGGTAAAACTCGACGAGGGCTTGGTGCGTGATTTCCTCCAGCGTTTCAGGGTCACTCGCGCTGTCGGTGAGGTAGTCCACGACGGGTTGGAGGTCGAGGAAGGTCAGGCGAATGGGGATTTGCCCCAAGGGCGCGGGGGGCACGCCTTCCGTTCCCCAGAATCCCAGCAAGGCGAGGACGGCCTCGTTGTCGTGCTGATCGATGCTCCGCTTCGCGAGCTGTCGCCGGAGGGTGGGCGCGCGATGCGGGTTGAAATGGGGGTCGAAGGCTTGCGGATCCACCAGGAGGCTGTCCGTGCCGGCGCGCGCGATGCGGTCGAGTTTTGCGGCGAGGCCGGTGCGGGAGGCCTCGTGGAGGGCGGCGGCAAGGACGCCCAAGGTGCGCGGGTCCCGGGCGCATTCATCCAGCCAGACGCGCAGTTGGCGCAGGGGCAAGTCCTGTGGGGTGGAGGTGGCCGGGTGTTTCATCACTGCCACCGCGCGGTGGATTTCCTCGAGCGCAGGCGCGACGGCCTGGCCATTCCCGAGCTGGAGTCTGAGTTTGTGTCCGGCCGGGAGCGGGAGGGCGGACTTGATGCGGCTGGTCAAGGCGGCGAGTTCGGCGGGTGCCAGTCCGTAGTCGCACAGGCCGGCGGATTGGCGGGCTTGGATCTGTTCCAAGGCGGGCAGGGTGAAGGTCAACGTGGCGTGGTAGAGGCGGGCGTCGCGTCGGCGGCCGAGCGGGTTCTGGCGGTCGATTTGTCGCAAGCGCCACAACAGCCCGCCGAGGAAGAAGGTCAGGAGCAGCGCTCTGCGTTGCGGCGGCGTCCAGTGGTCCGACGCGAGGCACTCGGTGACGTGCGTGACGCGCGCGGCATCCACTTCCGCCGGGAACGCGTGGTGCAGCGCCTGCACCGCGCGCAGCCATTCCGCGTGATCTTTCCGGTCGGGCAGGGCAGGGGAGGGCTGGTGGGTGATCGGCTCCGTGGGTGAGTCGCTGAGCAGGCGCACCGCGAGCTTGTCCGCGTCGGCCCAAGCGCGGTTGGCAACCGCTGCGAGCGGGGCGTCACTGAGCACTTGGGTCACCAGTTTGTCCGCGTCGGCCCACGGGTGGCGGAACCTTCGCCAGTAGGTCGCGAGCTGCGCGTAGGCCGCAGGATAGGTGGCGGCCAGTTCCTTCAAGAGCACCAGGGCGATGGGCGGAACTCCGTCCTGCGGGTAATCCATCACGTCTTGCGCCGCCCCGAGGAGGAGCGAGGGCTCCTGCGGATTCCGGCTGACGCGTTTCAGCGTGCGGAGGATGCGTTTGATGCCCTTGAGGTTGCGCGCGCGGGCGCCCAGCAGGGTCACCGCCGCCTGCTCGCGCCGGGCCTCCTCGCGTATCATCGTCGAGTCCAGGCCGACGATGAACTGGTGCATTTGCCGCCGGTAATAATGCCGCTCGCGGTCCTCCCAGACCGTTTTGAACTGGCCGCATCGGTCCTTGAGCAGCGTGTCGAAGATATGCGCCATGAAGAGCAGCGCCACGATGTCCGTGACGAATCCCACCGCGCCGCTGCTGACTTCCTCGCCCTTTAAGAGCGCGATGAGTCCGTAACTGAGCATCAGTGCAACGCCCTTTTCCATCCCCTCGCTGAGCAAACGGGTGATGATCAGCGTGTGGATGCGGAAGCGCAGCCGTTCCCACCGGCTCAAGGTGAGGAAGGGCAGGTAGATGTGCCCTTGCTCGAACTGGGGCTCCATCTCTTTCAGTGCTTCGCGGAATAACGTGGTCGCGCGGGCCAGCAGGACGGGGTCCCCCTCCACGCGGACGGAGCCAAAGCCCGTCGCGGTCGGCTGCATGAGGTAGCGGTTGACCACGCCCTCTTTGAAGAACGGGCTGAGGAAGAAGCCGTTGCGGTCCAGATTGTCCCGCAGCGACCTGTCTTCATCAATGAACACCGGCTGTTCCAGTCCTTGCCGGCGCGAGTGCTCCCGCCACTGGTCGCTGGCATAGTAGGCGGCAGCGGCTTTGGCGAAGTCATATAGCAAGCTGACCTCGATGCGGTGCTTGTGATGCCGCCGTCGCTCCGGAACGTATTCCTTCCAGTGGCTGGCGGAAAAGACCAGGTGCCGCCGCAGCCGCCGGACCATCGGCGCGGTCCGAGACTTCGTTTCCTCGTAGCTGCGCTTGTCCACCTTGGCCCGGAGAAAGAGCAGTCGGTAGATGTAGGGGAGCAGCAGTGCGATGACCACGAGCGCCAGTGGCGAAAGCATCAATGCCGTGTCCAACGCCGCCCGGGTGGCGGACGTGATGAGGTCGTGGTCGATCAAAGCCATGCCGTGCTTGCTCAGCCGATGGGGTTCAAGGCGGGGCGCATGGTAATGCAGAGGAGCGGCGACCGTAAAGCAGTGCCGATCAAACTTGGTAGAATCAACAAGCGGCCCAAGTCCGGCTGTCTCCCTCGGCGTCACAAGTTGACGCGCCGCCGCCTTTGGTCTTTGATCGGCCCATGCAAATGTCCAGCCTCAAGGTTTTCTGTGACCTCGCCGAGACCGAGAGCTTCACCAAAGCCGCCCAGATCAATGGGGTGACCCAGTCCGCTGTCAGCCAGCAGATCAGCGCGCTCGAGCGGCAGTTCAAGGCCATGCTCATCGAGCGCAGCAAGAAGAAGTTCCGCCTCACCCGCGAGGGGGAGATCCTTTACGACTACAGCAAGCGCATCACCCAGGTTTACGAGGAGTTGGAGAACAAGTTTCAGGAGGTCCGCGACATCGTCTCCGGCACCATCCGCGTGGCCACCATCTACAGCATCGGCCTGCACGATCTGCCGCCCTACATGAAGAAGTTCCTCAAGGGCTTCCCCACGGTGAAGATCCATGTGGAATATCGGCGGGCCAACCAGGTGTATGACGACGTGCTGGGCAACGTGGTGGACCTTGGCCTCGTGGCTTATCCCAACAAGGATCCGCGGCTCGAAGTGGTGCCGTTGCGCAAGGATCGCATGGTGCTCGTGTGCCATCCGCAGCATCCCTTCGCCACGCTCAAGACCGTTCCCCTCGGGTCGCTCAACGGCCAGAAGTTCATCGGGTTCGAGCCGGACATCCCGACGCGCAAGGCGATTGACCGCATTTTCAAGGAGCACAACGTCACGGTGCACACCGTGATGGAGTTCGACAACGTGGAGACCGTGAAGCGCGCCGTCGAGATTGACGCGGGCATTTCCATCCTCCCGCAAACCACCATCGCGCAGGAAGTGGCGAAGCAGACCCTGGTGCAACTGGCCTTCGAGGGGCAGGAGTTTCACCGTCCGCTGGCCGCGCTCTTCAAGAAGAACAAGGTGCTCTCGCCGGCGATGAAGCAGTTCCTCGCCATCGTGAAAGAGGCCTGAACGGCCTCAGTCCTCATCGAGCCGGTCGCGCCTGAACTGGTGGTAAGCCCGCAAGGCCACCCGCTCGCGGGCCTTGCGCGCCAGCTTGCTCTGCCGGGAGGCCGCTTCCAGCTTGCCCAGATCCCCGCGCAGTTTGAGGTAGCTCTGGTAGCGCTCCTCCGTCAGTTCGCCAGCCTGCACGGCGGCCCGCACCGCGCATTGCTTCTCCACCGTGTGGCCGCAGCCGGTGAAGTGGCAGCGCAAGGCGATTTGCTCAATCTCGGGGAAGGTGTCCTGCAAGCCGGTGTCCGCCAGCCAGAGGTGAAACTCCCGCGTCCCCGGCGTGTCCATCACGACTCCGCCCCGCGGCAGCACCAGCAGTTCGCGGCGGGTGGTCGTGTGCCGGCCTTTGGCATCCGTCTCCCGCACCGGCAGCGTCGCCTGCATTTCCTCGCCGAAAAGGCGGTTGATGAGCGTGGACTTGCCGACGCCCGAAGAGCCGATGAAGGCCACGGTGATGCCCTCGCGAATCCACTTGGCCAGGCGTTTGACTCCGTTGCCCGTGAGGCCGCAGACGGGCAGCACCGGAGTCTCGCCCACGGCGGCCTGCACTTCCGCCAGGCGCTGTTTGAATTGCGGACAGAGGTCGGTCTTGTTCAGCAGAATCACCGGCTGCGCTCCTCCTTCGTGGACCATCACGAGAAAACGCTCCAGTCGGCGCAGGTTGAAGTTGTCGTCCAGCCCTTGCACCACGAAGACCACGTCCACGTTGGCCGCCAGCACCTGCTCCTCCACGTTGCGGCCGGCCACCTTGCGTGAAATCTGTGTGCGGCGAGGCAGCACGGCGTGGATGGTCGCTTTCTCCTCGCCGTCGTGGAGGGCCACCGCCACCCAGTCCCCGGTCTTGGGCAGTTGGCTCGGGGTGGACTCGTGGAGCAGCTTGCCGGTGATCTGCGCGATCAGCTCCGCGTCTGTCGTGAAGAGGTTGTAGTAATGCCGGTCCTCCGTGGCCACCCGCGCGGGCACGAGGCCGGTGGCGCGATGCGGGGCGAAGTCCTGTTCGAGCTGGGCGCTCCAGCCAAGCTGCGTCAGCGGGGAGTCGAGGTAGCTGGCTGGCACGGGCGGCTGGCTCACAGCAACTCCTTGAACTGCTCAGGCGTCAGCCCGGCGTCACGTGCAATGCCCGCCATCGTGAAAGGGTTGATTGGGTTGTGACGGGGAATAGTGAGGCGAACTTGTCCGTTGGAAAGCACGGTGTGCTTGCCCTCGCGGGCGACCCGGAAACCTAGCTTGGACAAGGCCCGAAGCACCTGCGCGTGACTGATGCCGGGCAACTTCGGCATGGGCTACACGGTGATTTCCTCTTCCACGACCGTCACCGTCCCGTGTTCCTCCGCTTCGACCTCCAGCCATTCGCGGATGGCGATGCGAATATTCTCCTCCGCCTCGGCACGAGTGGCGCCTTGAGAATGGCAACCCGGCAAGGCGGGACAGCTCACGGCCCAGCCCTCCTCGGACTGTCGAAGGATGATTCGGTAGTTCACAATGACAAGATGCGGAGCGGATGCGGGTTTTCCAAGTTCCATCTGGCCGGCTCATTCCCGGAAGTTCGTAAAGCTCAACGCCACCGGGAAGTCTTTTGCCTGTAGCGCGGCAATGACGGTCTGCAACTCGTCCCGGCTCTTGCTGGTCACGCGCACCTCGTCGCCGTTGATGGACGAAGTCACCTTGAACTTCCCGTCGCGGATGAACGCGGTGATCTGCTTGGCGACAGCGGCCTCGATGCCTTCCTTGATTTTCACTGACTGCCGCGCATGGCCCAGCGGCGAGAGATCCGGCTCGCCCTCGTTCACGCTCTTCATGCTGATGCCGCGCTTGGCCAGCTTGCCCAGCACGATCTCGACGAGCGTCTTCATTTTGTAGGCGTCGGGCGCGGTGAGCTTGATTTCGAGCTTTTCCAAGGTGATCTCGGCCTTGGTGCCCTTGAAGTCGAAGCGTGTGGCCAGCTCCTTCTTGGCCTGGCTCACGGCGTTTTCCACTTCCATCGAGTTGACTTTGGAGACGATGTCGAATGACGGCATGGCGGCAGTGTAGCGAAAACCCGGCGCGGGAAAAGGCGGAAGAAGTCGTTCAAGGCCGGCTGCTACCGAGCAACTGCGCCTTCGTCGGACGTGGGCGTTGGCGATTAGGCAGCGGGTCGCCCGTCTCGCGGTCGAACTCGTCCTTGGCGTGGACGCCGCCGGCCAGGTCGGTCGTCTCCACCTGCCACGTCGCCAGCGCCGCGCGAAGCTGTGCCAGCGTAGCGGCGTGCTGCGGGTCACTCGCGAGATTGCGGAGCTCGTGCGGGTCGGCATTCACATCGTAAAGCTCCTCGGCAGGTTTGGGTTTCTGGAAGGGCATGAGCTGCGCCGGGGTCAGCTTCCCCGAGTCGCGAAGCCGGCGCATTTCCTGAAAGGTCAGGCTGCGCACCGCGTCGGCGGGCGGCGTGTTCGGCAGGTCGGCGTCGAAGTTGCGGATGTATTTGAACCGCTCGCTCCGCACCGCGCGCTTGTGGGCGTCGAAGTCGTGCCAGTTGTGCTCGGCGAAGATGTGTTCGCGGACGCGGGCTGTCGGATTGGTCAGCAGCGTCGCGAAGCTCTTGCCTTGAAAACTCGGCGCGGCCGGCAGGCCCGCGAGTTCGAGGAACGTTGGCCCGAAATCCACCGTGCTCACAAGACCGCGGCACACAGAGCCGGGCTTCACCTTCGCCGGCCAGCGCACCAGCAACGGCGTGCGGATGCCGCTGTCGTAGAGCGTCGTCTTGCAGCGCGGGAAGGCGCGGCCGTTGTCGCTGATGAAGAGGATGACCGTGTTCTCCGCCGCGCCTTGCTTCTCCAGCTCCGCCAGCACCTGGCCGATGAAGCCGTCGAGCCGCGTGATTTCGTCGTAGTAAAGCGCGAGATCGCGGCGCGTGTCCGGTGCGTCGGGCAGATACGGCGGCACGACCACGTCGGCGGGCCGGTGCGGGTTGGGAATGGAGTTTGGCTGGTAGTCGCGGTGCGGGTCCAGTGCGGCGAGCCAGAGGAAGAACGGCTTGTCCCTGGGGCGTGCTTGCAACGTGGACACCCACTGCCCGCAGCCGCTCTCGTCCTTCTCGGCGACCATCTTCTTCGCCTTGCCGTCCGCGCCCACCTGCAACTGGAAACCGCCCGTGCCCGCTTCATGGACGACATCGAAGCGGTCCTTCACCTCATTGCCGAGATGCCACTTGCCGGCAGCGGCGGTCCAGTAGCCGGCGGCTTTGAGTTTCTCCGCGAACGTCACCTGCGCCTTGGGCAGCGGCCAGTGGAGCTGCTCGGCATCCGTGCTGTGCGGGTAACGCCCCGTGAGCAGGCTGGAGCGGCTGGGGCTGCACGAGCTGGCCGTGACGAACGCGCGGTCCAAGCGCATCCCCTCGCGCGCGAGCCGGTCGAGGTGCGGCGTGCGGACGGCCTTGTTTCCGTAAGCCCCGCAATCCTCCCACGCCATGTCATCGGCGATGAAGAGGATGAAGTTCGGACGCGCGGGCGCGGCGAAGGTGGTGCCGGTGAGCAGCGCAGCGAACAAGGCGAGGAGTGAAGGCAGATGGCTCATGAGATGGCTGTGACGGGCGAGCGCGACTACATGGGCGACCTCAAGTCAACGAGGCAGGGCGGGAAGGAAATGCGAGTGAGCCTGCGGCAAGAACCCGCTTCATGGACGCCTGTGTCGCGGCCGGACTTCGCCGGGGGGCGCCGCTTGCCACGGCCCCCGGAGCGGGCGGAGCGCGGGTCTGCGACCCGCAGTAACGACCGACCCCTCCGCCGCGCTGGCCGGCTCGAACGGCAGCGGTCTAGGGGCGTTGCTGCGGGTCGCAGACCCGCGCTCCGGGGGCAAGCTGCGCCCTTCGCCGGGCTGTCAAAAGGCGGGCTCTGGCTCAATAGGTCAGGAGGTCGAGATGTTGCTGGGCGGTGGGAGTGAGTTCCCATTTGCCCGCCTTGATGACGAGCAGTTTCCGGCACCCATGTTGTTGCTGCTCGGCGTCGTTGACCGAGAGCAGGTGATACTTGCCGCTGTAGCCTTTTATTTCCGAGGGAGCGCGGGGAATGAGCTGGCAGGGAACCCCGTTGAAGTTGAGGGCGACTTCGTAGGCGGCAACCCCTTCCTTGGTGGCGGCGGGGTTGGCGCGCACCAGTGCACGGTGCCGCTGCGCAAAGGCGAATTCACTCTTGCGGACCAGCACGCGGCAGAGCTCCTTCTGCGTCTGGAGGTAGCGCAGCAGGCTGAATTGTGCGCCCTCGGTCTGTTGGCGGAGCAGGACCGCGCGGGGGTCGAGTCCCAGCAGGTTGCGTCCGTTCCAGTTGCCGTGGTCATTGCGCAGGCCGGCAAGATTGGCCTCGTGCCAGGCTGCGTAACGCTCGCTGGCCACGAGACTGATTTCGAAGTGCAGGTGGGCCCGGTCCGTGGTGATGCGGGTTTTGGTGTTGGTGGTCCGGCCCATGACTCCGAGGCCATCGCCGGCCTTTACCGGGCTGCCGGGCCGCAAGTCCTCACGGACGCTGGCGAGGTGGGCGTAGAGGGTGAAGACTTCCAGCCCTTCGATGCGGTGGCGGAGGATGAGATAGATGCCGTAGTTGGAGAGCCCAGACTTGCGGTTGACGTAGGCCACGGTGCCGTCGGCTGCGGCGTTGACCGGGTCGGTCGGCTCGCCTTTGCGGTCGCGCTGGGTCCACAGGATGTCAATGCCCTCGTGGAGTTGATGACCTTCGGAGCGGACGCAGCCAAAGGTGCCGCTCTGCCAGGTCTTCCCCGGCGTGGGGGCGAAGTAGCGTTCCTCTCCGCCTGGCTCGAACAGCGCGCGGTTGCGCGTGGGGAGCTGGAACGGCCGGCCTGCACTGGAGGTTTCCCCAACGAGGGCGAGGCAGAGCAGGGCCGCGAGACGCATGAGGCGGTTCATCAGTCGCCGCTTTTCTGGAGTTTCGCGACTGCCTTGTTCAAGCCGCTGACCAGGCGCTGGGCTTCGTCACGAGTGGCATCCGGTCGGAAGAGCAGGGTGCCGTCGCCGATGCGGCGGTCCATGCGAAAAATCCCGACCCATCGGGGATGGGGAAACTGACTGAAGATGGCCAGTCGTTTGCCCCGGTAGGACATGGAATACATTTCGAGCATCTGTGCTCCCTGGCGGTTGAACTGGAGGTGGATGGCATACTCACCGGCGTTGCCCTCCCAGAGTTGCGCGGCGAGGAGGTGCATCTCGCCCAGCGCGGGACCGGCGACGGCGAACGTCTGCTTGGGCTCCGGTCCCACCTCGATTCTCCGACTCATCCCGATATTGTCGGGGTTGGTTTCGAGATGAATCCGGATGGTGGACAGGTCCGTGTCACCCTTGCCCGTGCCGGTTGAAACACAGCCGATGAACAGTGCCGCGGCCAGCGCAGTGAAATAGGTGTTGATGCGTCCCAAACCAAACTTCATAGTGCGGCCAGCCAACAAAATCAGTTCGGCAAAGTAAAGAAGTTATGGGCAAACAATCCAACAAAGTGCAGAAGCGGCAGCGTCGGGTCCGGTATAACAAGCGCAAGAAAGACGCCGCCAAGGTGAAGCCTGCGGCGACGAAGAAGGCCTGATCTGTTTGAGTCATTCTGACGCCGTCCGCATTCGGGCGGCGTTTTTTCTTTCCAGTGGCGGTGCCGAGGCGCTTGCATCCGGGCGCTACCGGGTGAAAGCAGCTTGAAGTTCGCTTCAGCCCGAGGGTGCGGTTCGTTACCTGTAGTCCACACATGTCGGAACAAGTCAAAGTCATCCTGGGAGACATCACCAAGCAGGCGGTGGATGCCATTGTGAACGCGGCCAACACCACCTTGCAGGGGGGCGGCGGAGTGGACGGGGCCATCCACCGTGAGGCCGGGCCGCATCTGGTCTGGGAGTGCCGGAAGCTCGGCGGGTGTCCCACCGGCGGAGCGAAGCTCACCAAGGGCTACTATCTGCCCGCCAAGCATGTCATCCACGCCGTCGGACCGATCTGGCAGGGAGGAACGGCGGGAGAGGAGGAACTGCTGGCCCGGACCTATCGCAGCGTGTTCGAGTTGGTTGCGCAGCACTCGATCACCAGCCTGGCCATGCCCGCCATCAGCACCGGCGCGTATCGGTTCCCGCTCGACCGCGCCACCCGCATCGCCGTGCGCGAAACCCGCGCCTTCCTGGAGCGGCATCCCAATCTGAAGCTCGTTGTATTCGTCTGCCACGAACGGACGACTTACGACGCCTACGTCGCCACCGTGGCCGAGACGTTCAGGTGAGGTGAGGCCAGCGGGCATTCACTCATCGTGCGGCTGGTCGCGCTTCCGGCCAGCCGGCCAACGTCTTTCCAAGGGAGTGGATGCGGAGTGGCACGCGTTCCGTTCGGGGAGGTGGGCCACGTTGACGGCCGCACCATCCGCGCCGCGAATTATCTCGAAATGCCAAGGTCGCCGCGTAGCTTTGCCACGTATGAAACTTCACCGGCTGCTGCTCCTTGCCGCGCTCATCCTCGCTCACACAGCGACCGCCGCTCCGCGCCACACCGGCCCGTGGAACCTCACCGCACTCAAGGCCACGCCCAAGGCCGAATGGGGCGAACGCACCAATCTCGTCCAGTCGCTGTATTACGAAGGCGAGCCGTTCAAGGGCCAGCCGACACGCGTCTTCGCCTACTACGGTCGCCCTGAAGGAGCCGGCCCGTTTCCTGCGATGGTCCTCGTGCATGGCGGCGGCGGAAAGGCCTTCAACGCGTGGGCCGAGCACTGGGCCAAGCGTGGTTACTGCGCGATTGCGATGGACTTGGCTGGCAATGGCCCCGCCGGACGCCTCCCCGATGGCGGTCCCGACCAGGGCGATGTCGCGAAGTTTCGCGACTTCACCGACGCCGACGCGAAGGACATGTGGACGTATCACGCCGTCGCGGCGGTGTTGCGTGCGCACTCGCTGCTCGCGTCGCGGCCCGAGGTGGACAACAGCCGCATCGGCGTCACGGGCATCAGTTGGGGCGGGTATCTCACCTGCATCGTGGCGGGCATTGACGACCGGCTGAAGGTTGCCGTGCCGGTGTATGGCTGCGGCTTCCTGCATGAGAATAGCGTCTGGCTGGAGCCGCGCATCTCGAAGATGACGCCCGAGCACCGCGAGCGTTGGGTGAGCCACTGGGATCCGTCGCGTTATCTCGCTGGCGTGTCCTGCCCGATTCTTTTCCTCAACGGCTCGAACGACTTCGCCTACCCGATGGACAGCTACAAGAAGTGCTACCAGCTCGTCGCCGAGCGGCTGCGCAAGGTGTCGGTGAAAATCAAACTGCCGCACGGCCACATCTGGACCTTTGGTGAAGTGGACCAGTTCGTGGACAGCCACCTCAAGGGCGGCCAGCCGCTGGCGACGCTCGATGCTATGAAGATTTCCGGTGGGAGCGCAGCCGCCAAAGTGACCGCGGTCGTTCCCGTGACGAAAGCCGAGTTCCACTTCACCACCGACTCCGGCCCGTGGCAGAAACGCAACTGGCAGACCGTTCCCGCGCAGTTCGCTGACGGCGTCGCCACGGCGAAACTTCCCACCGAGCGCCCGCTGGTCTGCTATCTCTCCGTCACTGATTCACGCGGCGTCGCCGTCAGCACGCAGCACGAGGAACTTAAATGAACGAACCACTCCCCAATCCCGTTGTCCGCAAACTCAAGGGTCTTGCGCAAAAGCTCGAACCCGTGCTTGCCCTCGGCAAGTCCGGCGCGAGCGACGCATTCATCAAGAGCCTCGATGAGGCGCTCACCCAGCACGAACTGGTGAAAAT
>Ga0255188_1000093_pt1 | contig 36106 bp, 25 predicted proteins | sample Miss_Cont_RepB_8_FD_188427 | JGI IMG/M metagenome (GOLD analysis project Ga0255188, IMG submission 188427) | Freshwater microbial communities from Mississippi River, Louisiana, United States - Miss_Cont_RepB_8h | ecosystem: Environmental > Aquatic > Freshwater > River | place: USA: Louisiana... | reverse complement strand
GGACGTGTTGCGTGGAGTCGCCGCCGAAGCCGTAGTTCGCGGTTTTGCGCGGGGCGAAGTGTTTTTCCCACGCGGCCTTGCCGGCGGTTTCCCAGCCCTGCGTGATGCTGTCGCCGAGGAAGATGATTTCCGCGCCGCCGGCCTTGGTCTCGGCGACTTTCGCGGCGTGGCGCGCGGGCCACCAAGCCCACTTGCCGGTCGTCTCGGTGCGCGCCTCGGGCACGGTCGGCACGCTCGCGCCTTCTTGCACCCAATCGAGCGGGAAGCGCGCGAAGACGAGGCCCGCCTCGGTGCCGCTCTCGTAGAGCACGCCGATGCGGCCGTCGCGCAACACGGTGAGGCAGGAATACATCGCGCCGGCGGGGTCGAGCAGGCGGCCGGCGCTCCAGGTTTTGCCGGCGTCGGTGCTGCTGCGGATGGTGAGGGCGACGCGGCGCGAGGCGCTGTTGGGACTGGAGTAAATCAGTTCGCCGTGCGGGTGGCGGATGAGGCTGGCCATGCAAGTCGGGTCGGGGACGGTGAGCCACGGTTCGCTCCACTTGCCTTGCAGCACGTCGCCTTGCCAATCCCAGCGGGCCCACGCGCGGGTGCCGGCGCGGGACTCGTTGCGCATGGTGAGCAGCAGCGCGCCGTCGGCGAGTTCGGCGATGGCGCTTTCGCTCGTGGGCGGTGTGCCGGGGATGGCAGCGGGGGAAATCTTCCACGTCGCGCCGCCATCGCGACTGGCGATGAAGCACGAGTGCGGCACGTTGTTTGCGCCTTTGAACTGCGCGGGGAAAACGAGCGTGCCGTCGCGGAGCTGAATGCCGTTGCCGGGGCCGTTGAAGCAGAGCCGCCACGTGGGGTCTTTCACCTGCGCGGTGATGTTAATGGGCGCGGACCAAGTCACGCCGTCGTCGGTGCTCTTGGTGAGCACGAACTGCCCGGTCTCGTCGGGCGTCATGCCGGGGCCGGAGCCGTTCCACGCGCGCGGGCCTTTGGACCAGAGCGCGGCGACGTAGATGGTGCCGTTGCGGTCCACGAGGATGGCGGGGTCGCCCACGCCGTTGCCCTGCGAGCCGGGGACCGACGCGTCGAAGTCCAGAATGCGGCGCACGGGGCTCCACGTCGCGCCGTCGTCGGTGGAACGCATCGCGCCGACGTCAATGTCCGCCGGGAGGTCGCCGCCATGTTTGTGACGCAGGTCGAAGACGGCGATAAGCGTGCCCTTGGGCGTCGTGGCGAGGCCGGGGATACGGTAGGTGTGGACGCCGTTGTCGCCCTGCTTGCGGAGCGTGGTGCGGAAGACGCGCGGGTCGTTCGAGAGCTGCGGGGCATGCGGTTGCTGGGCGGCGGGCAGGTCGGTGGGCGCGCCCCATTTCGCGGACAGGTAGGCGGTGGCCGTCCTCAAGTCTGCTTCGCTGAGCGCGCGCGGATAGACGAGCACCTCGGCGACATCGCAGGGCAAGCCGTCCTGCGTTGCGACGTTCGCGCCGAGAATAAAGCCGCCGAGTGGGTTGCCGTTCGTGCCGAAGACGAACGTGTGTGCCTGCCAGCCGCCGTCGCTCGCGGGCGTGGAGGGTTGTGCGGCGAATTGCCAAGCCTTGCCGTTCCACTTCACCGGCGTGCTGCCGCTGCGCGTGCTGCCGTCGAAGAAGACGCCTTGATTCGTCGGCGACACGCGGGCGAAGGCGACCACGGTGCGGTCGCTCGCGAGCGTGCCCCATGAGCTAACGGCCTGCCACAGCGCGGCGGAGCCGTTGAACCGCACGATGGTGCGCGTGCCAGTGGGCGTGCTGACGCGGACGGCTTGCGGCCGGCCGACGACGCGTGTGAGCGAGCGGGCCGGGGCGTTCTTGGCGGCGGAGTTTTCCCACGCGGTGACACTGGCTCCGTCGGCTTTCACGCCAGCGTCGTGATACCACGCGTGCAGTCGCGCGGATTCCGGCTCGGCAGCGGCGAGCAACGAAGCGGTCAGGAAAGTGAAGCAGAGGGGGAGAGCCGGTGAAGAGGAGGCAGCCACTATTGAGTGTAGTCGAAGGTGTAGTCGTTCGTGAACATGACGGTGGGCGTGGGCGTGGCGCTCAGCGGAAGTTGGACCTCGTATTTCGTGAACGCGGCGTGGCCGTCACCGAAGGCCGTGTTGAAGCGGTTGTCCTGCAACTGCGAGCCAGCGATGAACTTGGTGTGACGATAGCCGGACGAGGCGATCTGGTTGTTCCACGCGCACCACATCGCACCTGAGTCCGCCATGACCACCATGCGGGTGGGATTCCGCACCTGCGCGCCACGGATGGAGCCGGTGTTGCCACTCGTCAGGGTGTTCAGCGCCGCCGTGCCGTGGGCATTGGCCTCGTAGGAGGAGCCGAAGAACAGATACTCGTTGGTGGGATTGTTCCCGCCAACCTTGCCATCGCTCGGGCAGTGGGCGACGGGCACTTCCGCAGCGGGCGCACCCTTCGACAGGCCGAGATAGGGGTTGAGGTAACGCGCGTCGGCGTTGATGGGAATGTAGGGGGTGTTCGTGCCGGCGCGGCCTGACCAGGCAAACGCCGTCACGCCCACGGCGGCTCCGGCGGCATCATAGCACTGGCGGATGGGAAATCGGTCATCGTTGTCGCCGCGATACAGCTCGGCCGCGATGGCGTGCTGCTTGAGGTTGCTCAGGCAGCTAATTTGGCTGGCCTTTTGTTTCGCCTTGCCCAGCGCGGGCAACAGCATCCCGGCCAGAATCGCGATGATGGCGATGACGACGAGCAGTTCGATGAGCGTGAAGCCCACCACTAGGCGGCTGGGTTGGCGCGGATTCATACATTCATCGCACGGCACGGGCGGCGGCTGGCGCGAGAGCGGCGCGCAGGTTCAGGGCGTGAGCTTGAGCGTCAGGCCGGCGAGCGGTTTGCCGGCGGCATCGGTGAAGCGCAGGCAGCCCTGCCAGTTGTTGTTCTCGTTGATGACCTTGAAGACCACGACGTTGACGCCGGCCTTGAGCGTGAGGCCGCTGGCCTTGTCCGTGTCGGGGTCCAGCGTGCGGGTCTCGGCGAACTTCAGGACTTCCTTGCCGTTCAGCCAGACTTTGCCCTGGTCGTTGCTGCCCATGCGCAATTCCGCGCCGGTGACTTCCTTCGCGGCGACGACATAGGCGACCGCGTAGGCGGTGACGTTCTCGTGCATGCCGCCGACGAGTTCGTTCACGTCGAAGAAGTAATCCTTGGCCCTGACCGCGCGCCACTTCAGTTCCTTGGCACCGACCTTGACCGCGTCACCGGCCTTGGGTTTGAGCGCGGCTTCGTTGGGCACCTGCGGCTTGTCAATATCCTCGGCCCCGGTGTTCTCCCCGGCGAGCTGGATGGGCGCGAGCAGGAGCCAGTCGCGGATGAAGCCATTCTGGTCAGGTTTGAGCGGCGCGTCGGCGGCCGATGCGCGAAGCACGGTGGAAAGCAGCGCGATGAAGCCGAGGCGGAAGAGCAGTCGTGGGAGTGTGAGTTTCATGATGGTGAGAGTGCTGAGATGCTGGCTGGCGATCAAGCTTGGAGCAGCGGTTGGTCTTGCCCGCCCAGCCCGTGCCGGCGACTTCCAGTCGCCGTCCGGAGCTGGCAGCAGTCCGAGGACGCCCGCCTGTCCCACGCGCCCGACGGCGACTACAAGTCGCCGGCACGGCTCACAGCGCCACGCGCCACACTTGCGGCGTCCATGCGCCCGACTGCCAGCCGTCCGTCGTTGCGTATTCCCGCGCCGTCAGTTCATGACCGCGCACTTCGACGTGGAAGAACGCCTGTGCCGGGCCGCTAAAGTGCGCGGCGTTGTCCACGTTGAACACGGCCGCCCCGTTCGCCGCCTGGATGGATGCGCCATCCCAGCGGAACACGTTTCGGAAGTGCGTGTGCCCGTAGAAAATCGCCGTGCGCCGGCCTTGGATGGCCGCGTGAAACGCCGCCACATCCGCCGGGTCCCACTCCCACTTGGTGTAGTCCGTGTCCGGCTTGGCGACGGTGTAGCGCGCCATGTCCACATGGTGCATGAGCACGAGCGGTTGGTCCTTGGGGGTGTTGGCGAGGTCTTGGAGGAGGAAATCCAGGCTGTCGCTCGCCGCGTAACGCCGCTTGCGCTCCACCCGCCGGTCCGTGCCGACGATGAGGCCCAGCGTGGCGAAGTGGATGCCGCCCCAATCCCACGAGGCGTGCAGGCCGTTCTTGCTGATACCCTTCAAGCCCTTCCGCGCCCGCTGCCGCGCGATCATCTGCTCGATGGCGTGCCCGGCTCCGTGCGGGCTGTCGTGGTTGCCGGGCACCTCGAACACCGGAAACTTCAGCCGCCCTTCCGCACCCGTCAGCCCGTATTCCGCCGCGAAGCCCGCCCACTCCGTGCGCTGCATCGCGACCTGCGTCGCCCCTTGCTTGTCGCCGGTGTCGATGACATCGCCCGCATGCAGCACGCCCATCGGCGTCGGCACGGTGCCGCCGCCGACGGCCTCGGAAAACGCCGTGCCGGGCAGGCGGTTCAGCGTGTCCACGAGCCGGCGGTTGTAGGCGATGGAATTGGCGTCGAGCTGGTCGGGCTGGCTCTTGTCGGCGAGGAAATGCGTGTCGCTAACGACGAAGAAACTGGTGAGCGGCGGCGTGGCAGCGCGGGCGGGCATCGCGGTTGCAGCGGCGGTTGCGCCGAGTGCGACAAGGAACTGGCGCCGGGAGGCGCGAGCGCCCGATTGGTTCGGGAGGAATTCAGTGCTCATGGCCGAAGCGTGTCGCGCCGAGCTGGGCCTGACAAGAGTCGGATGCGCCCGTGCCGGCGACTTGCAGTCGCCGTCTGTAGCGGGCAGCAGTTCGACACCGCCTCGTGCATCCCACGCGCCGGACGGCGACTGCAAGTCGCCGGCACGGTGCGTCACTCCGCACCCGGCGGGACGAAGGCCACGGTGGACTGAATCGCGTGGTAGCACGTGCAGCCGGAGCTGGCCTCGACCTGCACGATGATGCCGCCGGCGGGGATGATGTTGATGAGGCAGCCGGGGCGCATCCCCGTGAAGTTCATCAAGGTCCCGCCCGTGCCTGCATCGCGCATCACCGTGTAGCCGTCGCGATAGAAGAGCATTCCCGCCGAGGCCGACATCTGGCCGCACGCGCCGCTGCGTGGGACCGACCAGGGAATCATCCCCTTCGGGCCGGGCTTCGTCACGACCGCACCCGAGCGGAGGTCGTAAGCCTTGGGCCGGCCAATGACGCGCTCACCCACGAGCACCGGGCGCACGTAGTTGCCGATGGCTTCATTCCACAACGGCGAACCATCCGTCGCTGACAGAGCCAGCGCGCGGCGCTCGCCCTCGTCGCCCTTCGCTGCGCCGTAGGCGGAGTAAACGCCGGCGAGCAGCACCACGCCGTTCTTCGCCGTGAGGCAGAGGCTGCCGGTCCAGTTGCCGCACTTGGTCAGGTCGTGGTCGCGTGACCAGAGCGGCTTGCCAGTGGCGAGGTCGAGCGCGACGACGGTGCGGATGTAGGGCGGCGGCGGGCCGTCGGCCTTGGCGGGCTTGGGCTTGCCGATTTCTTTGTGCGCCTCCATCAACGTCAGCACGCGCGGCGCGTTGGTCTGGCCGCGATGCTCGACGAGGAACACCGTGCCGCCCTGCACCGCGAAGGTGCTGTTGCGCATGGCCGCGCTGTCGTAACGCCATTTCAACTGCCCCGTGCGCAAGTCATACGCGAAGAGCGTCCGGCTGAACTGGAATCCCGCCGAGGCGCTGCCGAGGAGCAGGTCGCCTTCCGTCGCGACATAAGCCCACGCCCCCGTCTTGCCATCGAGGCCGGCCGGCACGGGGAACGCACGTCGCGTCGCGCCCGTGCGCAAGTCGAGTTGATGGCACTCCTGGTCCGTCGCGACGAGCAGGCCGTGCGGCGAGACGGCGAGGTTCCCGCAGTCCTGCGTGATGTCGAGCCGCTCGGCTCCGGGGAACTCGCGCTCCCAGTAAGGCAGACCGTTGTAGGCATCGAAGCTCAGGAGCAGCGGCGTTTTGGTGAGCTGGCGCGTGCCCTCGACGAACATCCGTCCGGCGAGTTGCAGCGGCGCTTCGCTGCGGCGATGGCGGTCGTGCATCTTGTCCGCGCCCGGCTCGCCATACCACAGCACCTCGGGCCGGCCGCGCACGCGCTCGTCATCGGAGGAGCCGCTGTTGCCGGCGTCGGCGTATTGGTGCGTCCAGTCGCGCGCGCCGGGCAGCGCACCACGCACGAGCTTCGTCCACGCGCCGCCGCCGAGCGCGGGCTTCGTCAACTCACCAGCCTTGGCCCACGCGGAATCCGGCGTGCCGGTCGCGGCGAGCAGCACTCCGTCGTGCGGCTTGAGCACGCGCAGCAGCGCGCGGCGGAAAGCCTCGCCCTGCCCGAGGGACGCCGCATCCACCACGATGAGGTTGGCGAAATAAGGCGGGAACGGCAGCGCGTTCGTCTGCCCGGCAGGAACGAGGTTGACTTCCACCTTGGTCCCGTAAAGGCCGGCGGCGGAAAGAGCTTTGCGTGCGGCTTCCGCGCGAATCGGGTCGCTCTCGGCAACGTGAATCCGCAACTCCGTTCGCCGCGCGAGCTCGCCGGCGAGCGCGGCGGCGTTGTCCCCGAGCAGCAGTGCATAGCCGCGCGTGACGCCTGATTCCTTCACGATGGCTTCCGCCTGCGCGGCCACGCGGGCGTCGCTGGCAGGCGGAGGCTTCGCTGCCAGCACCGGCACCGGAGCGCCCACGCCAAAGCAGTGGAGCCGCCCGTTGTCCGTGCTCACGACGAGTCGGCCGTTGGCGACCGCGAGGCCCTTCACCACGCCGTCCACCTTGCCGGTCCACGCGGCCTTGCCGGTCGCGGTGTCCACGGCGACGACGGAATTCGAGCCGCCCGCGATGACGTGCGTGCCCGCAGCGATGACGAGCTGCAAGTTTGGCGCGGCGAAAGTCCACTTCACCGTTTCCTTCGGGAAGCTCGCCCGCTTCGGCGCGGCATCGGCGGCGGTGCGGTCAAAGGCGGTGAGCACGTTCGGCTTGGGCGCGGGCTCGCGGCCATATTTGGGCACGGGCGGGCCGGCCAGCTTGAAATAGTGCGTCTTGGTCGCAAGCACTTGCACCGCCTCGCGCACGGTGGAGACGTGCTTGCCGTCGGGCGTGTAGCTGTGCAGCTCGTTCTGCGAGCCGAGATAGTAAAGGTCGTCCACCAGCACACCGTAATCGCCGCTGACCACGCCCTTGCTCGGCACGATGAGATAGGTCTTCACCATCGAGCCCCGCGCCGCGCCGTCCGCGCGTGCGTAGGCGAGCGGCGCAGTGCGGCCGCACGGGACGTAAAGCTGGTCCGCCGTGGCGAGCAAGTAGCCTTGCGGCGCGAGCGCGACATAAGCCTCGCCGGACTTCGGGGTGGTCGTTGTCTGCCAGAGTCGCCGGCCCGTTGCTGCGTCGAATGCGGCCACGCTTGTCTCGCGGGCGGGAAAAATCCCCGCGCCGCAGTAAGCCACGCCGTTATCCACGAGCACGCCCGTGCGGATCGGCCACAACGAACTCAACCGCCCCGCGCCGAGGATGCGCGTCTCGCCCGCGCCAGGCCGCATGCTCCACATCAGGCGGCCGTCCTGGGCATCAAGGCAATAGACCAACCCGTCATCCGACCCGGCATAAACGCGTCCTCCCGCCACCGTCGGCGCGAGCCGCACCGGGCCTTCCGTGAAAAACGTCCAACGCTTCGCCCCCGTGCGCGCGTCCACGGCATGAATGCCGTTGTCCACCGCCGAGCCGAAGAACACCGTGTCGCCGACCAGCGCGACGTGCGTGGCGTCATCGAAGGCGAGCTTGGGCAGTTCGTTGTAACCCGCCTGCGGGCTGGGCCACGCGCGCGTGGGCTCGGCGGGCGGCGTGTAGGACCACAACTCGCCCAGCGGCAACGTCAGCGACTCGCCCGAAACGCCGCTGCGGGCGCGGTCGTGCATGAATGTGGGCCAGTCCTCGGCAGCGGCGGTGCCAGCGAGGAGGGCGGCAACCAGCCAGAGACTCCACCGGCGCACGGTCTGCTGGCCCAGCTCGGCGGAGGGTGGACGGGGTTCACGGCAAGGCTGGTTCATGATGGTGCGCTCGGCAGGTGGCAGTTCAGGCAGTATGGACGCGCTCACGACTCATTCCATCACAATCAAGTTATTGCGCCGGGCCAACGCAGCTTTGTGCTTTGCCGTCGCGGTGAGGTGCGCTTCGGAGGCCATCGGGCCTTGGTGGCGCGGCTGGAGGTTTTTCCGTCAGGTGAATTTTCTTCGTGTCGATTTGGCGGGTTCGTGATTCCCTTCGCGTGCTTTCAGAACATGTCCGACCTCATCAAAAACGCCGCCCGGCGCGGTCTGAAAAAAGCCGCCCGCTGGGCCTCCACCGGCAAAAACCTTCCGCGCCTCAAAGGCATGCAGGCGTGGTGGCAGCGCCACGTCGGCGACCAGAACGAGATCAACGCCCTCAAGGAGCAATACGCCTCGCTCATCCACGCGCCGGACAAGCGCAAGGAACTGGCCAGTCACGAACGGAAAATTCACTCGCAGTTTGGCGAGGACGGTTTGCTGCTGCACCTGTTCTCCAAGATCGGCGCGCCCAACAAGACCTTCATCGAGTTCGGCATCGAGGACGGCACGGAGTGCAACGCCGCGAACCTCGCCCTGCACTTTGGCTGGGGCGGCTTGCTCATGGATGGCAGCGATTCCCTCGCTGACCGTGCGCGGACGTTCTACCACCGCCGGCACGGCATCTCGCCGCAGCACGTCCAGATTCGCACCAACTTCATCACGAAGGAAAACGTCAACGACCTCTTTGCCCAATACGGCTTCAAGGGCGAACTGGACATGCTGTCCATTGACATTGATGGCGTGGACTACTGGATTTGGGACGCGGTCACGGTGGTCTCGCCGCGCCTGATCATCATCGAGTTCAACGCCAGCTTCGGCCCGTCGCGCAGTGTCACGGTGCCTTACGAGCCGTCGTTCGAACGCTACGCGCATCATGAGAGCGGCTGGTATCACGGCGCGTCGCTCACGGCCTTCACCAAGCTCGCGACGAAGAAAGGTTACTTCCTCGCCGGCTGCGACACTTCGGGCGCGAACGCCATTTTCATCCGCCGCGACGTGGGGCAGGGGAAGGTCGCCGAGTTTACACCGGAGGAAGCCTTCTACCCCTGCGCGCCGCGTCTGCGCGAAGCCTCGCTCGACGAACAGTGGGAGCGGGTGAAGCATCTGCCGCTGATTGAGATTTGAGCTATGCCCTCTCTCCTTTCCACCTTCGAGTTCATCCGCGACCGGCGTCGCATCCTGCGGATCCCCAGCGCCAAGCCCAGCGCCAAGGCCATCTACCACGCGTGGCTCCAACTGCGCCGCTATCCCAAGGCCAACCGCGACAAGCCGCTGACCGTCGAGCTGGGCAACACCGTCATCCACGCGCAAAACTGGCTGGAACTGGATTTCCTCTTCGAGGAGGTCTTCATCGGCAACGAGTATCTGGTGAAGCTCCCGCGCCGCGACCCCTTCATCATTGATTGCGGCGCGAACATTGGCTGCGCCACGCTCTACTTCAAACTGCACTACCCGGACGCGCGCATCCTCGCCTTCGAGCCGAACCCGTTCTGCTTCGAGATGCTCAAGAAGAACGTCGAGGCGAACGGCCTGAAGAACGTCGCGCTCGTGCAGGCCGCGTGCGCCAACGCGCCGGGCACGACGACCTTCCACGTGAACCCCGGCTTCTCGCCGATGAGCAGCGCCATCGGCAACCGCGACGAAAAGCAGAAGACCGTGCCCATCGAGGTGCGGCTGGTGAAACTCTCCGACTCCATCACCGAAGACGTGGACCTGCTCAAGCTCGACATCGAGGGCGGCGAGTGGGAGGTCTTCGCGGACCTGGTGGCGAGCGGCAAGCTAGCGCGCATCCACCGCATGGCCATCGAGTATCACCATCGCTACGGCACGACCGAGGTGAAGATGAGCCGCTTCCTGAAAATCCTCGAAGACGCCGGCTACACCTACTCCGTGGGCGTGGACATCAAGGCCGAGCGCCGCTTCATGGGCGTGTTCCAGGATGTGATGATTTACGCGGTAAAGCTGGGGATGGAGGAGAAGGCGTAGGGTGGAAGGTTTCGGTTGCCGTAAATTGTCAACGTGACCTGGCCGTGAACATGAACACTATACGCTATCCAACTCCCTTTTCGGCTCTGAGGTCGCTTCGATTTGCGATGGTCGACGATGAAGTTGAGGTCGCCGTCACCGTGGCTGACACGCTCGTTCATCTCACCGGCATGGAATGCGCAGGTGTTTTTGCCGATGGGACCCGGGCTCTCGAAGTTCTTCGCCACCACCACGTAGACTTAGTCCTGCTTGATTTGCACATGCCAGTCTTGTCCGGTGTCGATTTTCTGCGCCAACTCAAGCGGCAGGCTGGGGCGGCGGTTCCGGCCGTGCTAGTTCTGACTTGTGACGACTCCGAACTAGCCGTGCGAGAGGCCCTCGGCTGGGGGGCAGACGGTTTCCTAGTCAAAGGCGCAGGGGTTGAGGCGTTGGCCCGCGGGGTTCAAGATGTGCTGACAGGTGGTGCGGCCCTCTCTCCGCATCTGACCCGCAGAATCATCCGGCAGGCTTTCCATCCGCCTCCTCGCGGCCTCTCGAAGCACCCCGCCCTGACCCAGCGCGAGCGGCAGATTCTGGACTATCTTGGCCGGGGATTCCCCTATGAGCGAATTGCCGATGAGGAGCAAATCAGCGTCGAGACCGTGAAGACACACGCCCGGCGCATTTTCAGCAAGCTGGGTGTGCATTCCCGGGCGGAGGCGGTCGCCGCCTTTTGGCGCGATTGCCCGATGAAGTCGGAGTAACCCGCTCGGGGTATTTACAAGACCTGCCCCTATCGAGGTAAAATGAGGATATGAATGATCTCGCCATACGACCCGCTCAAAGTCCTTCATGACTGATACTCCCGCCGCGCCCACTCCATTGGCTGAGAAATTCTGGCATGGTCTTCTCGGCACCATCTTGTCCCACGGTGTCTTGCTGGAAAGCGACGAGCGTTTGGTGATTTACGCGAATGAATACTTCACCCATTTGTTTGGCATTGCGGTTCGGCCCAGCGCACTTGAAGGCATGAGCACCGCTAGGTTGGTAGAGCGGAACAAGGGGGATTTCGAGGACCCGGAAAAGTTTGTGGCGGAACTTGAGGATCAATTTCGACTCAGCCTGCCCGTTCGAGGCTATCATTTGAAGATGAAGGACGGACGGAAACTGGTCCGTCACTACAAACCCATCACACTTCCCGACGGCAGGCGGGGACATCTATGGGAATTTGAGGATGTCACCCAGCAGCTGCAGATGAAGGCCACCATTCAGCTGGCCGACGAGCGACTGCGGTGCTTAATAGAAACAGTGCTGGACGCGATCATCTGCCTGAACATCGAAGGGCGAGTAGTCGACTGGAATCCTGCGGCGGAGCGGATGTTTGGCTGGATGAAAGCGGAAGCGCTTGGCCGGCCATTGACCGAGCTAATCATTCCCGAGGAGGATCACGAGGCTCACCGACGGGGTTTTGCACGTTATTTGTCCTCGGGCAGATCCGAAATGGTCGAGCGCCGGAGAACCGTATTGACCGCTCTGCGGAGGGAGGGTTCACGGTTTCTGGTTGAACTATCGATCAACGTGACAGGGGTCGGCCAGGACGTCCTCTTCGTCGGCTTTATCCGGGATATTTCCGCGCAGAAAGCAGCCGAGGACAGCCTGCGTCGTGAAGTGCAGTTCAACTCACTCATGGCCCAAATTGCCCTACGAATGAACGCTTCGGGCCCAATGGACGAAGTTGTCTTTTCCAGTTTGAGGGCAATCGCGCAAATCCACCCCGAACTGGTTTTGGCGTTCTACACTGGCAAATACGATGAACAATCCTTCATCCTCGAGGCAAGCTATTGTCCTTTAGGTGTGCCTTCACTACCTGAAAGGCTGCCAGCCAATGATTGCGGCGGATTCTTCACCGAGCTTGCCCGATCCTGGCCGGATTTAACACGCTATTCTGCCAGGCATTGCTTCCCAGTCGACACGGAAGAATCCTCCATCGGATGCCTCGTTGTCTGCGGGCTGGAAGAGGCTTTTCCTTGGTCGGTCCCGCAATTTCAGGGCATCTGCGCCTCGCTGTCCCTTGGCATCAAGCGCCTAAGGAAAGCCCATGAGTTGCGAAGACTGGCGGCAGCCATTAATTGCGGTCGGGAGGGAATCGCCATTTTGGATAAGCAAGGCCGCTACGTTTACATGAACCCAGCTCATGCGAAATTGTTCGGCTACGAAGATCCGGGCGAATTGCTGGGACATACTTGGCGGACGATTTACCGCCCGGATGCCATTCGGGAATTCGAGACAGAAGTGTTCCCGAAACTCGCGAAAGATGGCTATTGGCATGGATTTCCTACCGGCCTGAGAAAAGACGGGACGGACATTCCGGAGGAGGTATCCCTAGCTGTGTTGCCTGATGGCGGGACTGTCTGCTTCTGCATGGATAATTCAGAGCGGCTGAACGCCATGGAGTCTCTCCGGATGGCAAATGCCTCACTGCAACGCTCCGCCCGATTCAAAGATCAAGTGCTGGCCAACATGAGCCATGAACTACGAACTCCTTTGAACGCTGTCATAGGCATGGCGGAATCACTCGAACTACATGTATATGGCGAACTGACGCCACGCCAAACCCGATCGGTAGAAGTGATCATCGTCAGCGCAAGGCATCTTTTGGACCTCATCAATGACATCCTGGACCTCGCTAAAATCGAGGCTGGCAAACTGGAAATTCAGAAGCAGGAGATTAATCTTTCGAAACTTGTTAAGTCCACCATCCCCATATTCCAGGAGAATGCCACTGCGAAGCGACTGCGGTTGTGCATCCACATACCTGACGATCTGCCTACACTCCACAGTGACGAGCGCCGCCTGAAGCAGATACTAATCAATCTGCTAGACAATGCGATCAAGTTCACGCCGGAAGGCCGTGCAGTGGGCGTGGAGGCGAGCTTCAGTAAGCCATCTGGCCAGATGTCCATTTCTGTCTGGGACGAAGGTATCGGCATTGCTCTGGAGCACCAAAACCAGTTGTTCCGTCCATTCGTGCAGTTGGACACTGGCTTCGCTCGTCATTACAATGGCACTGGGTTGGGCCTTGCATTGGTGCACGGGCTAAGCCAATTGCTGGGGGGCACAGTGCAGTTGCTCAGCCATAAGGGAAAGGGAAGCCGGTTTACCCTCCTTTTTCAGCAGGCTAATGCGAAAGAGCCTGCATCAGAGATCGAGCCTCTGCTGCACCACCATTTTACCGCCAAACCCGTTCCATTCCGGCGCGACCGAAGTCCGCATGTGCTGTTGGTTGATGATAACGCGCCCAATGCGGAAATGCTCAAAGCATTCCTGTTAGCTATCGGCTACCGTGTAACCTTCGCGGACAACGGGGCAACCGGGATAGAGTTGGCTAGCCAAGTCAACGCACGACCGGACATTATCTTAATTGACATACAGATGCCCGGGATGGACGGCTGGGAGACGACGCGCCGACTCAAAGCCAGTCCAGACACCTCAAAAATTCCTGTCCTGGCGATCACCGCGCTGGCGATGTCAGAGGACCGGGAGCGCTGTGTTGCAGCAGGCGTTGACGATTACTTCGCAAAACCACTGAAGCTTCGCGACCTCGCTGCCGCATTGGAAAAATGGGTTCCCATATTACCAGCCGTAAAACTATGACATCAGAGTTGAAGCCACGAATCCTACTTATCGACGATGACCGGATCGCCCACGAGCGGTTAAAAAACTTGATCGGAGACCACTACCAACTCCACTCGGCCTATGGTGGAGAGGATGGTCTGGCTAGTGCGGTGAGTTTCATGCCAGATTTGATACTGCTGGATATCATGATGCCGGGAACAGACGGCCTAACTGTCTGCGCAAACCTGCGGGCCCACCCATTGCTCTCTGACATCCCTATTATCATGCTCACCGCTCTGGACGACCAGGAAACGCGACTCAAGAGCATGTTGGAAGGGGCGGACGAGTTCCTCAACAAGCCGTTCAACGAATTGGAGATGACACTTCGGCTACGAAATTTGCTGCAGATCAACCGCTATCGAAGGCTTCAAAATGAGCTTAATCGAACGCAATGGTTGCTGGACAATTCGCAAGAGGCGTTCTTGGTTCTGGATGACCAATTGACCGTTCAATACGCGAATCGCCGTGCATGTTTCTTACTCGGTCTGGCGCAGCCAGTCGGCATCGGCAAGACGGTAAATTTCCAACAAGCAGTCTGCGAATTTCACCCAGAGCCGCGGACTCGCTGGGATGAGTGGTTGGGTAGTCCGAGGACTTTTGAGAGCGGAGTTCTTCACCTGGTCCGCCCAGCCACGCCGAGCCGGCCAGCTTTGACACTCTCGATGCGCACTCATGTGCACATGGTCCGTGGCAGCGCCTCAATCCTCGTGCGCTTGTCGGACATCACTCCCGAAGTCCGGACGCAGAGCCTTAGTTGGAATTTCCATAATCATGTCGCCCACAAGCTGTTCACACCGCTCACAGGCTTGAAGGCAGGTTTGGAAATGCTCGGTGAAACCGTAGGGGGCAAGCTGGACCAGATCGAGCTCGACGCATTCGATGTCGCCATGAAGTCCGCCGGACGATTGCTCGCCGATTGCCGAAGAGTCGTTGAATACCTGGATCAGAGCAGGGCTGGCACCTATTTAGGCGGCTTTCCATTGAAGAACCTTCGCGCTCTTTGCAGCGAAGTATGGGCCTCGTCCGGCATCCGGATGGCAGTTTGTTACCTGGATGCGGGGCTTGAGCAGCGTGTCTTGGCCATGCCGGATATCACTGTGACAGCGATGGTGGCTGAACTGACCACTAACAGCCTGAAATTTAACATGGCAGGGCCGCCTCAGATCAACCTGCGAGTTGAAGGATCCACCAGAGGCACAGCAATCTTTAGATTTGCGGATGAAGGCAGGCAGATCCCCCCTGAACAAATAGCCTCGGTTTGGCTGCCGCACTTTCAGGCGGAAACGAAGTATACGGGTTCAGTGCCTGGCATGGGGTTGGGATTGTCTGTCCTTGCACTTCAAATCTGGCAGGTGGGCGGGGCCTTTGCCATCCAAAACAATGATAGCGGCAAGGGGGTTACGGTCACTCTTGAGATCCCGCTGATGGAATCAGGTTCCTCGGCGGCATCGCAGGTCCAGTTGCGGGATCCCGAGGCATGGGCGGTGAATATGCATGAATTTATTAAAGGGTCCGTTCCTCTTGGAACATGAAACCGCTCACCCCCCCCCAGGAAATCGCCTGAATCTGTGACAACGCCTGTCCACAAAACAATGGACTTTTTATTAACCGCGGCTCCGGCCATTTCGAGGGGGACCCATGGCCTTGCCCCAAGTTCGGCTCTGACCATTTCCCTGGAGGCTGAAATATCCGCCCTGTCGAAGCACCCTGTGTTTGGCAAGGTTCAGTCCGTCGGTGCGCTGCGGATCTTCATGGAACATCACGTATTTGCCGTATGGGATTTCATGTCGCTACTCAAAGCTCTTCAGGCACAATTGGCTCCCGCTTACTGGCCTTGGCAGCCTCGGACTCATCCTCAATTGGTGCGACTGGTAAACGAGTTCGTGCTGGCGGAGGAAAGCGATGCGTTGCCCGCACAGATGGGCGGACTATGCATTCACGCCAGTCACTTTGAAATCTATCTCGAAGCTATGCGAGAAGTGGGGGCAGACACCAGCCGTGTCGATCGCTTCATCGGTTTGCTAAATTGGCGCGGTGTCCGCCATGCGTTGGAAAACGCGTCTGTGCCACTGCCCGCTCGCGAGTTTGTTAGCGATACATTCGAGATTTTGCGCTCGCGCCGCCTTGTTGCAGTAGCCGCAGCATTTTGTTATGGTCGGGAGCGTATTATTCCGATGATGTTCCGAAGTCTTTTGGACAAACTCTCCATCGGAGTGGAAGCCGCTCCATTGCTCCACTACTATCTTCGCCGGCACACGGATGTAGACGCCACTTATCATGGCCCCGCTGCGCAGGCACTGGTTACCACTTTATGTGGAGAGGACACTTTACGGCTGGAAGAAGCTTCTGTGGCGGCACGGCTAGCATTAACCAGCCGCCGACGTTTTCTGGATGGAATAGAGTCAGCCATTGCACGCGACGAGCACAAATTGCCGTTCCTCAGGAACTGAAAGCGCAGCCTCATCTTGCACCGTTGTATGGAAAATGTGCTGGTGGTATACAGCCGCTTTTGTTCCTTTAGTTAGCAGATGAAGACGTAGGGCGGACGAATCGTGTCAAATGGCCAGCGACTGCCCCAAGTAGGCGGGAAATTAGTCGGTGCAGCCTATTTTTATCCGACATGCCCTGAATCCCATGTAACTGGCGTCTTCGACAGCCTGTGGATTCGCTCGCCTAAGGAGTCGCCCCCTCATGACCACGTGGTCAGATGCCTCCGTATGAGGTTCAGGAAGTTGCCCGACATGATGCCTTCGAACTGCACCTTCTTGTAGGCCCGCTTCTTGAGCAGGCCGGACTGCCACTCTTTTTTTTGCCAGATTGCAATTCTCCCACCATTCTTCCCCTGAGTGAATTTTGCCATTCAACACAGCGACCTGCGCGACCTCTACGACAAGATCGTCGCCGGAGAGCGCCTGTCCGACGCCGATGCCCTGCGGCTCTTCGAGAGCAAGGACATCAACGCCGTCGGGGCTATCGCGGACTTCGCGCGACAGCGGAAAGTTGGCAACCGCGCCAGCTACATCCTCAACCGCTACCTCAACTACTCGAACTACTGCATCCTCTCCTGCCAGTTCTGCTCCTTTGCCCGCAAGAAGCGCGACGCGGACGGCTTCGAGCTGACCATCGAGCAGATGGTGCAGAAGGCGCGCGAGGCGCTGGCGCTAGGCATCACCGAGCTGCACATCGTCGGCGGGCTGCATCCGTCGCTGCCCTTCAGTTACTACGTGGACATGCTGAAGGCGTTGAGCGCGCTCAACGAGAGTAGGAGACGAGGTGACGAGTCTCTGATTAAGGCGGAACCCGGAACGCCGAATGCAGCCGAGCACAGTCAGAGACTCCTCACGTCGTCTCCTACGCCGAAGCTGCAGCTCAAGTGCTTCACTGCGATCGAAATCCTCCACCTCGCGTGGCTCGCGAAAAAGTCCGTCGAGCAGACGCTCGTTGAACTCAAGGCCGCCGGCCTCGCCTCCCTCACTGGCGGCGGCGCGGAAATCTTCCGCAAGGAAGTTCGCCACGCCATTGCGCGGGGCAAGGAGAGCGCCGAGGAATACCTCGATGTCCACCGCACCTGGCATCGCCTCGGCGGGCGCAGCACCTGCACGATGCTCTTTGGCCACGTCGAGAAGCTGGCGGACCGCGTGCATCACCTGAGCCTGCTGCGCGCGTTGCAGGACGAGACGCGCGGCTTCACCGGCTTCGTGCCGCTGCCGTATCAGCCCGAGAACAACGACATCCCCGTGCGCGTGCCGCCGACGGGCTTCGACCAGCTCCGCACCATCGCGGTGAGCCGGCTCTACCTCGACAACTTCGACCACATCACCGCCTACTGGGTCGGCATGGGCACCAAGCTCGCGCAAGTCGCCCTCAGCTACGGCGCGGACGACCTCCACGGCACCATAGTTGAGGAGCACATCTTCCACATGGCCGGCGCCAAGTCCCCGCAGCTCCAGACCGAGACGGAGATGGTAAAGGCCATCCGTGAAGTCGGCCGAATCCCGGTGCAGCGGAACACGTTTTACGAGGCGGTGAAGGAATGGCCGGGCCAATCGGCGAACGTTGCAGCGCTGGCGAACAGCAGGAGGCCGATTGACCATCCTGCCATCGCACCGCATAGTTCCGCACATGAGCACTTTGGCTGAAATCGAAGAGGCTGCCGCTGCCCTGCCCCCGAGAGACAAGGCGCAGTTGATGCTCTTTCTGGGAGCGCAGTTGCGCGCCGAGGGCGCACGACTGCCTGAACCACGTCGTTTTTCTCGCGAGCAGATGGAGACTTGGATTGCGGAAGATGAAGCCGATATGCGGCGTTTTCGCGGCCAGCAATGAGGCTGTTCCTCGACACGAGCGTCCTGCTCGCCGCCTGCGGGTCAGCCAAGGGGGCTTCACGCGAGGTGTTCCGGCTGGCAACCCTGAACCAATGGACGCTGGTCGCCACGCCCTACGTCCTGGCAGAAGTGAAGCATAACCTGACCGACCTTCCACCTGGGGCCGGCTCCGAGTGGAACGTTTTCCAAGCTGAACTGCTGGTCATGGACGACGTGTTGACCGTGGACCGTCTGGCCGTGTTCGACGTGCCAAAGGACCGCCCCATCCTCTTCGCGGCCTTGGCATGGGCGGATGTGCTGCTGACACTGGACCGCGCTGATTTCGGAAGACTCCTCGGCACCTCCTTCTACAATCTGGCCATCTTGCCACCCGGCCAGTTCCTCCAACGCGAACGCGAGGCGGGAAGGCTGAAGGAAACCTAAAGCGCCTGAATGAATCCGCCCAACGACCTTCCCGAACTCCGCCTCGCCCCTGTCGAGTCCGCGGACGACCTTGCCCACCGCGTCGAGCGCGAACAGCGGAGCGCGAACGTGCAGCGCGAGAGCGAGCTGGAAAACTCCCTCGCGCCCTTCCGTGTCGGCTCCGTGCCTTACCTGAACGCCGTGCCGCTCACGCGCGGGCTGGAGAGCCAGATTGAGTTCATCCCGCCTGCGCAACTCGCCGAGAAGCTCCGGCGTGGCGACCTCGACGCCGCGCTCGTCAGCATCACCGAAGTGCTCTTCCACGATGGCTACGACGTGCTGGACGGCATCGCGGTCGCGTCGCTGGGCGAGGTGTTCAGTGTGTTCCTCGCGCACCGAATTCCGCTGGAGCAAGTCACGGAGGTCTTCTGCGACACGGCCTCGCTCACAAGCGTGAACCTGCTGCGCGTCCTGCTGGCCGAGCGTGGCTTGAAACCGGAGTTCAAGCCGTTGCCCAGCTACGCCGAGGCCGGACAACACGACGCGGTTCTCCTCATCGGCAACCCCGCCATCGAGTTCCGCCGGGCGGCGCACTCGCACGAGATTTTGGACCTGGGCACGGCGTGGTATGACCTGACCAAGCTGCCCTTCGTGTATGCCATCTGGGCCTTGCGCCGCGGCAAGGACAACGAGCGGCTTCGCCGTCAGCTCCGCGAGGCGCGTGACTTCGGTCTCGACACGCTGGACTACATCATCAGTTCACGTTCGGACTATGACCTGAATTTCCGCCGCGATTACCTCGGCTGGCACATCCACTACCACCTCGGTGCGGACGAGAAGCGCGGCATTGCCAGATTCGTCGAGTTGCTCCGCAAGCACCTGCCGGCTCCCGTCTTTCCGCCCCGGTTTGTGGCCTGAGCCGCGCGAACTTTGGACTTGGAGGCGATACTGCTTTCTCTACAGTCGCAGCCCGTTAGCAAACTCACTCGCCGCACACGCGGCCACGAACCTCAACTCAACTCGTTTATGGCAGAGAAAATTGGCATTGTCGGAGTCGGTCGGATGGGCGCCAACATGGCCCGTCGCCTCAAGGAAGTCGGTTATTCCGTCACCGCTGTCTATGACATGCGCGCCGCCGCCGCCCAGGCCGTCGCGCAGGAAATCGGCTGCGAGGCCTGCGTCTCCCTCGCTCGGGTGACGGCACTGTCCGATGTCGTCATCACCGTCGTCACCGACGACCAGGCGATGCTCAACATCTACACCAACAAGAAGGACAACCTGCTTCAGGGTGCCGCCGGCAAGGTCTTTATCAACTGCGCCACCATTTCGCCCAAGGTCCACGTCGAGGTCGCCAAGCTCGCCAAGAAGGCCAAGGCCGCCACGCTCGAAGCCTGCATGGCCTCTAGCATCAACCAGGCGCGCGCGGGCACGCTCTACCTCATGTGCGGTGGTGAAGAGGCGACCTTCAACCAGGTGAAGCCGCTCCTCGTGAAACTCTCTGACGAGGGCAAGCTGCTCCGCTACATCGGCACCGCCGGCAAGGCCGCGCAGGTCAAGGCGCTGGTCAACATGGTGATGAACATCAACACCGCCGGCCTTGCCGAGGGCCTCGGCCTCGCCAGCGCGCTGGGCCTCGACCTCAAGACGGTCATGGAAGTCTTCAGCCAGACCGGCGCGAACAGCCGCGTGCTCGTCACCGACGGCGAGGACATGATGAACCGCGACCACTCCTGCTTCTTCAGCGCCGCCCACGCGGCCAAGGACAGCGGCATCGCCCTGAGCCTCGCGAAGGAGAAGAAACTCAACCTCCCGCTCGCCGACGCCACCACCAAGCAATACAGCAAGATGGTGAAGGTCGGCCTCGGCGAGCTCGACAAGTCCGGCATCGCCGAGCTCACGTTCCCCGGTCGCGGGCCGAAGAAGGGCAAGAAGTAGCGCGCTTGATGCTCATGAGCGCCTCCCGCGATCCTGCGGGAGGCGTTCCGCTTTTCTAAGCATACGTTTTCAAGCCCGCCCGCGATGGCAGCGCCCTTTCTCACCACCACCCTCGACGCCGAGCACAGTTGGGATCCGCTCAATGACGGGCCGGTCGTGGCGTTGAACAACTGTCTGGCCGCCGCCCCAGCCGTGACGGACGTCACCCGCGAGTCGCTCGCGGCCATTGAGGCCGAGTTTCGGGTGAGCCTGTCCGCCGACTACCCAGCCAGGCTCGAGGAGCTTTACACGGATTTCCTGGCCGACTGCCTGGCGGACAAGCGGTTCACACAGGACGAAGTGAACGCCATCTGGCACCTCAAGTGGTTGCTTAACATACCCGACGAGCGGCATTCCGAGCTCTACCGGCGCATCGCCACGGAGGCCTACCTCCGCTCGGTGGACGAAGTGATGTCGGACTTCACCGTGAGCGCGGCGGAGAAGCGATTTCTGGCGGAGCTTGGGGAGTATCTGGACCTGCCGGCCGAGCTGCGCGACCTCGCCTTTGACACCCGTGCGCAGATGATGCTGCACGATGCGTTCGACGTGGCGAAGAGCGACGGACAGCTTACTGATCAGGAGTTGGAGCAACTGCGTCTGTTGCAAAAGCAGCTCGGGAAGTCCTTGGACCTCTCCGAGGAGGATCGAGCCGCCTACCAGCGCGCCCGGCTGATTTGGGTCATCAAGCACGCGCCGACACTGGCCCCCCTGGCCGGCGTCCCGCTGCAATTGCCCGCCACCGAGCACTGCTATTACCGGCACCGTGCGACCTTCATCCTGTCGCCGCGCAGGGCCGAGCAGCCCCTGGCGGTCGAGGCCCGCCGCGCGAAGCTGGAAACGGGTGCCTTTTGGAATGATGAAGTTGGCGAACTGCCAGACTCACCCCAGGCACTCGATACCGGGGAGGTTTTCCTGACCAACCGCCACCTCTGGCTGGCGGGGCGCACGCACAAGTCCGAGCTGGGACTGCATCTCATCGAGGACTTCGACGCCTGCCCTGCGGGGGTGGACATCCGGTGCGCGCACGGAAAGCGGCTGCGGTTGATGATGACCAAGCAGGTGGATGTCTTTGCCCACTACCTTGCCCGCATGTTAAGAGATGCCTGAACGATGTCCTCGCACCGTATTGAAAAAACCTGGAAGGACCGCCTCGCGCGGGTTCTGCCCTTTGGCATCGGCGTCACCAAGCCCAAGCACTTCCGCGACATGCTGGGCATCATCTGGCGGAACCGCGACAACCTCGGCTACGCCTACAAGGTGCTGACCAAGGGCGTGTGCGACGGCTGCGCGCTGGGGGTCGCCGGCCTGCACGACTGGACCATCAAGGGCACGCACCTGTGCATGACGCGGTTAAACCTGCTCCGGCTCAACACCATGCCGGCGCTCGATGTGAAGCAGTTGGAAAACGTGGCGAACCTCAAGTCGCTCGACAATGCGCAGCTCCGCGAACTGGGCCGGCTGCCGTATCCGATGCTGCGCGAAGGCAACGCGCCGGGCTTCAAGCGCATCTCGTGGGACGAGGCTTACGCGCTCATGGCGAAGAAGCTCCGTGCGACCACGCCCAAGCGATGGGCCATGTTTGTCACCGCGCGCGGCGTGACCAACGAGATTTACTACATGGCGCAGAAGGCGGCGCGCTTCCTCGGCACCAACAACGTGGACAACGCTGCGCGCCTCTGCCACGCGCCCAGCACCAGCGCGATGAAGCACGCCGTGGGCGTCGCCGCCACCACCTGTTCCTACAAGGACTGGTATGGCACCGACCTCATTATCTTCTTTGGCGCGAACCCGGCCAACGACCAGCCCGTCACCACGAAGTATCTGCACGAGGCGAAGCTGCTCGGGACCAAGATCGTGATGGTGAACCCGTATCTCGAGCCGGGCATGAAGCGCTATTGGGTGCCCAGCACCGCCAGCAGCGCGATCTTCGGCACGGACATCGCGGACTACTGGTTCCCCGTCACGCAGGGCGGCGACATCGCGTTCCTCTACGGCGTCATCAAGATTCTGCTGGAGAAGGGCTGGGTGGACGAGGCCTTCATCCGCGACCACACCGCCGACATCGAGTCGCTCAAGGCCGCGTGCGCGAAGCTGGATTGGGCCACGCTGGAGAAACACGCCGGCCTGCCGTGGCGCAGCATGGAGGAGTTCGCCGAGCTGGTGCGCGACGCGAAGAACGCCGTGCTCGTCTGGAGCATGGGCATCACGCAGCACAACTACGGCGCGGACGGCGTGAGCATGGTGCTAAACCTCGGCCTGCTCAAAGGGTGGGTGGGTCGCGACAAGTGCGGCCTGATGCCCATCCGCGGTCACAGCAGCGTGCAGGGCGGGGCGGAGATGGGTGCTTACTCCACGGCATTTCCCGGCGGCAAACCCGTCAACGCGGAGAACGCGAAGAAACTTTCCGAGCAATACGGTTTCCCCGTTCCCGACTGGCCCGGCATCACGTCCGTGGAAATGGTTGAAGCCGCCGGGCGCGGTGAACTGGATTTGCTCTACTGCCTCGGCGGCAACTTCCTCCGCACCTTGCCTGAGCCGGAGCATGTCCGCGCGGCGATGGCCAACGTTCCACTGCGCGTGCATCAGGACATCATCCTGACCGACCAGATGTTCATCCCGGCGAAGGAAGCCGTGCTCCTCCTGCCCGCGAAGACGCGTTACGAGCAGGACGATGGCGGCCATGAGACCACCACCGAGCGCCGCGTCGCGTTCAGCCCGGAGATTCCGCGCCAAGTGGGCGAGGCCAAGGCCGAGTGGAAGATTCTCCGCGAGATGGCCGCCGCGACCTATCCCGAACGCGCCGCCCAGCTCGGCTGCGAAACCGGCTGGCAGATGCGCGAGGAGATTGCGCGCGTCGTGCCGTTCTACGATGGCGTGCAGCACCTGAACCAGACCGGCGAGGCTTTCCAATATGGCGGCCCGCACCTCTGCGCGGATGGAAAGTTTCCCACTGCGGATGGCAAAGCACACTTCAAAGCAGTGGGACTACCGAGCGAAGCCGTTTCCTCAAGTAGGAGACGACGTGAGGAGTCTCTAACTTCTCAGTCAGAAACAAATCAGAGACTCCTCACGTCGTCTCCTACGAAGTCCTTCGTCGTCTCCACCCGGCGCGGCAAGCAGTTCAACTCCCTGATCTACGCCGAGATTGACCCGCTCAACGGCGCGCCCCGCGACGCCGTCCTCATGAACGCGGAGGACGCCACGGAGCTTCTCCTCATCCACAACGATCGGGTGACGCTGCGCAACGACCTCGGCACCTACTCGGCCACGGTCTTCCTCGCGCCCATCGCACGCGGCAACCTGCAGGTCCACTGGCCGGAGGCGAACCACCTGATCCCGCGCGGCATCGTGGACGCTGGCGGCGGCGTGCCGGATTACAATTGCCGGGTGACGGTCGAGCGCGGTTGAACCCGAACGCCGAAGCAGCACTGTAGGGGCAGGCATCCTTGCCTGTCGTAGAGCCGGGCTTCCCAGCCCGGCGGAAGCAAGCGCACGCCCGACTGAGGCGCACAGAAAATCCCCGGCCCGCTGGCGCAGGGCGGCGTTGCTTCCGGGCGGCAGGATGCCGCCCTCTACGTCAGGCAGAGAGGCCTGACGCCACACCGCTTCGGAATTCGGGTTGAACTGTTGGCCGTGGGGGCGTGGTTCTCACCCGAACGGGGGATGTGAGACGGGGGAGCCCTGCTGGAAGGTGCTTCGACATGAACAACTTCAAGTGCCCGTCAAACATGAACACCCAGCCCCGTCCCTTCCACCTCCTCAATGTCAGTCACAACGACCGTGCCAGCCTAGTCATCAGCTACATGTTCGAGGATTTCGCCGGCCTCGATGGGGGAGGGGTTCCGTGGCGGCGCCGCGTGCGGCCGCAGGGCACGGACGAGCCCTGTTACAATCTGGGTTTGAACGAGGCCGCGCGCGGCCGGCTGCATGCCCTGGCGGGTTTGCTGAAGATGAGCCGGGCGGAAGTGGAGCAATGGTATGCGGAATACTGGCTTACCTACACCGTGCTGGCGGCCTATGCCCAGCCGTTGCAGGCGACGGGCTGGCGGTTGGTCCAGTTGCTGGTCGGGTTGGATGGGTTGATCCAGCGCGCTCGCACGCTCATGCCCCGGCTGAATCTGCCGGGCTTTGAGACTCTGGAGGTGGAGGGTGATGCGTTGGTGATCCGGCTGCGCGAGACGCGGTCGCGGGGCCACAGCTTCCTGCGCGGCATGCTCCGGCGGCTGGCGGCGGACTTTGGGGTGGAGGTGGACTTGAGCGAGGCCGGGGAATATGGGAGCGCGGCAGTGCGCTTGCGGGTGGTGCCGGCGGTGGTTGCGGGCGATGAGCAGGGCGATGAGGAGCGTAATGGGTGGGAGGATTTCAACACGGGTGCGACCGCTCCGTTGCCGGTGCGTCGCTGGCGCTCGCCCTTGTCCATGCCGGCGCGGCGCACTCAGCCGGTGGAAGCTTTGCTTGCGGCCTGAGGTGCCGGCCGCCTCCGGCCATTCGCCTCCCCGCGCGCGCATCAACAGCGTGGCTGCTCCATCAAATCCCGGTGTGCCGGATTCCCTCCGGCCGCCGGGAATTCCAATTTTGGGCTTCTCTGGGGCGGGGTAGCCCCATAGCTTCCCAATGTTCTCAGCCCCTCAATCTCCATGGTTCACCGCTCAACTGCACACCCGGCCAGCCGATAACTCCTCACATGAAAGGTATTGTCTTTAACATTCTGGAAGACGTCATCACCCGGGAATACGGTGCCAACACTTGGGATGATCTGCTCGCCACCGCGCAGTCCGACGGGGTGTTCACCTCGCTGGGCAATTATCCCGATGCCGCGCTGTTGAGGATCGTGGGGGCGGCCAGCCAGGCGCTGAAGCTGCCGCCGGAGACGATTGTGCGCTGGTTTGGCCAGCGGATGCTGCCGCTGCTCGCGCAGCGTTATGCGTCCTTCTTCACGCCGCACACGGCGACGCGACCGTTCCTGCTCACGCTTAACGACGTCATCCACCCCGAAGTGCGGAAGCTGTATCCCGGGGCGGACACGCCGGAGTTTGAATTCGACACCACATCGCCCGAAGTGCTGGTGATGACGTATCGCTCGAAGCGGAAACTGTGCGCCCTGGCGGAGGGGTTGGTGGAGGGCGCGGCCGAGCACTTTCGCGAGACGGTCACCATTGCGCATCCGGTCTGCATGACCCGCGGCGCGGATTGCTGCCGTATGGAACTGCGGTTTGCTCCCAAAGGCTCCCTATGAGCGAAGCCGTCCCGCTTCCGCCCGCCCCCAGCGACGAAGCGGTGCGGCTGCAGCGCCGCCTGGAACGTGAGCGCAAGGCGCGACTTGAAGCCGAAGCCACGGCCGAACAGGGGCTGCGCACACTCTTCGATCGGCAGCGCCAGCTCGAGCTCACCCAGGCCATCGCCACCGCCGCCAATGAAGCGGACAGCACGGACGCGGCACTGCTGGTCACGCTCAGGTTGTTGTGCGAGTTCACGGGCTGGCCGGTGGGGCACGCTCTTCTGCCGGACCGCAGCGGAGCGGAGCTGTTGTCCTCCGGGGTGTGGCATCTGGCACATCCGGACCGGCACACAGAATTCCGTGCGGCCAGTGCGACGGCGCGTTTCGCCCCGGGGATTGGCCTGCCCGGCCGTGTGTGGGGCAAAGGGCGGGCTGTGTGGGTCGTGGATGTGACGCAGGATCCGAACTTCCCCCGCGCGGCGGTGGCGCGCAACTGCGGCCTGCGTGGTGCGGTGGCCTTCCCCGTCAAGTCGGGCCAGAGGGTTTGCGCGGTGATCGAGTTCTTCACCCCGCTGGCCGCCGAGCCGGATGAATCGCTGCTGGCCATCTTCTCGCAGGTCGGCACGCTGCTGGGCCGGGTCTTCGAGCGCGTGGAGGCGGCGGCGGCGCTGCAACACGCGCGCGACCAGTTGGAGGCGCGCGTCCAGGAACGCACCGCGGCACTGCACCGTGCCCACGCGGAGATCTCCGCCAGTGAAAGCCGCTACCGCATCGTGCTGGATCAGTTGGGCGAGGTGGTCTTCCAAACGGACGCCCGGGGTGCGTGGAAGCTGCTCAATCCGGCGTGGGAACGGCTGCTGGGCCATCCCGTGGCCGCGAGCCTGGGCCGTTTGCACACGGACTTTCTGCATCCCGAGGACGTGGGCAAATGCGGGGAACTGAATGCCAGACTCTTCTCCGAAGCTGCCATCCAGTGCCGGGGCACGTTGCGCTTCCGCACGCACGACGGCGGGGTGCGCCTGATGGAGATCCACGCCAGCCCGCTGCGGGATGACGCCGGCATCTGCGTGGGCGTTGCCGGCACGCTTGCCGACATCACTGAACGCCATCAAGCCGAACTCGCCCTCCGCAACGCCAACGACCAGCTTGCCCGGGCCGCGCGGCTGAAGGACGAATTTCTCGCCGCCATGAGCCATGAGCTGCGCACCCCGCTCAATGCGGTGCTGGGCTTCTCGGAAGTGCTCCTCGACGGCGTGCATGGCGAGCTCAACGAGAAGCAGGTCCGCGCGCTGGGCAACATCCAGGACAGCGGCCGCCACCTCCTCTCGCTCATCAATGACATCCTCGACCTGTCCAAGATTGAGGCCGGCAAGGAACGTCTGCACCTGGACACGGTGCCGGTGGACACGCTGTGCCAGACGTCGCTCCAGTTCGTGCGCACCCAGGCGGCGAAGAAGCGGCTCCGCCTCCTGATCGAGGTGGACCCGGTTCTGGAAACCTTGCATGGCGACGAGCGCCGCCTCCGCCAGGTGCTGGTGAATCTCCTCACCAACGCCGTGAAGTTCACCCCCGACGGCGGCACCGTGGGCCTCCGCGCCCAGCCCGCGTCCGGGGAGCCGGCCGTGCTGCTCACCGTCTGGGACACGGGCATCGGCATTTCCCCCGAGGATCAGGCCAAGCTCTTCCAGCCCTTTGTGCAGTTGGACAGCAAGTTGTCCCGCCAATACAGCGGCACCGGCCTGGGCCTCTCCCTGGTGCTCCGGCTCACGGAGATGCACGGCGGCCGCGTCACGCTCGAAAGCGCGCCCGGCCAAGGCAGCCGCTTCATCGTCCATCTGCCCTGGCAGCCAGCCCGGCCGGCCCCCGTTGCCCCGGCGGTGCCCCGCCCCGCGCCGCTTCCGGAGGCGGCCGATCCCGGGGCCTCGCGGCCCGTGGTGTTGCTTGCAGAGGACAATCCGATGAACCGCGAAACCATCGTGACCTACCTCACGGCCAAGGGGTTCAGCGTCGTCATCGCCGAAAACGGCGAGGAAGCCATCAAGCAGGCCAAGGCGGTGAAGCCCGGGGTCATCCTCATGGACATCCAGATGCCCGGCATTGACGGGCTCGAAGCCACCGGCATCCTCAAGAGCCGGCCGGAAACCGCCCGCACGCCCATCATCGCCCTGACCGCGCTGGCCATGACCGGGGACCGGGAGCGTTGTCTGGCGGCGGGCGCGGATGACTACCTCTCCAAGCCGGTCAACCTCCGGGAGCTGGCCAGCACCATCCAGCGCCATCTGCAACCCTCTCCGTGACTCATTCTCCACCGCTCCCCGCTGGCGGCCACCAGCGCCGCGTCCGGCTCGAATTCCTGATCGCGCTCGCCGGGGCGTTTGCGGCCGGCCTCATGGCCTACTCGCTCACGCTTCTCTCGCGGCAGGATGATAGCCACCAGCAAATGCTGACCGAGAGCGGCGAAATGCGCGAACGCCTCCTCCTGGCGCATCTCTGGCTGGAGCATGCCCTGGTGAATCCGGCCTCCGTCCGGGCCGAGCGGGATGTCCTGGGCAATCTCGACTATGCGATCCACATGGCCGCCACGCTCGCGGAATCCACCGAGGTCAGCGAGACCTTCACCCTCCGACGGCACCGGGTGGCCAAGCCCCAGGCGCCGGACGCGGTGGCTCTTGCCAACCGGCTGAAGGAGTTGCGGGCGGCGGCGGAGGAGCTTTTGAGACTTGGCCGGACGACGGCGGACACGCCGGCGGACAAGCGCTTCGACCAGCTATTTCTGGCCTCTCTGGAAGACGCCCACGCGATTGACGCCGCCGTGCATTCGCTGGTGGACCGGGACCGCATCGAGTCAGCCCGTCTGCAGTTGCTGGTGTTGGCGGCTTTGCTGGTGCTCTTCGGCGGCCTGGTCGGGCTGGTGATGCAAAACCGCCGGGCCGATGCGGCGCGGCAGGCGGAGCTGGAGCACCGGGTGGCGGAGCGGACCGCCGCCTTGCGGGTGGAGATCGCCGAGCGGCAGCGCAGTGAAGAAGATGTGCGCCAGCTCAACCGCCGCATCACGGAGGTGAACGAGAGCCTCGCCCGCGGCGCGCGGCTCAAGGACGAGTTCCTCGCCGCCATGAGCCACGAGCTGCGCACCCCGCTCAACGCCATCCTCGGTTTCACGGAGCTGCTGCTCGAAGGCATCCAAGGCGAGGTGAACGAGAAACAGGCAAAATCACTCCGCTCGGTGGACGAGAGCGGCCGCCACCTGCTCTCCCTCATCAACGATATTTTGGACCTGTCCAAAATCGAGGCCGGCCAGTTGGAGATCTACCTGGCGGACACGGCGATCGAGCCCGTGTGCCAGGCCTCGCTGCGCTTCGTGCGCCAGGCCGCCGCCAAGAAACGTCTCCACCTCACGATGGAAATCGACTCCCGGTTGAGCGCCGTGCCCGCAGATGAACGGCGGCTCCGGCAAATCCTCGTGAACCTCCTGAGCAACGCCGTCAAGTTCACCCCCGAGGACGGCAAAGTGGGGCTGACGGTCACCCTGCTGCCCGAGGAGGACACCGTGCAGTTCACCGTCTGGGACACCGGCATCGGCATCACCCCCGAGGATCAGGCCAAACTCTTCAAGCCCTTCATCCAGCTCGACAGCCGGCTCTCCCGCCAATACACCGGCACCGGGCTCGGTCTTTCCATGGTGCTGCGGCTCGCGGAACTGCATGGCGGGCGCGTCGCGTTGGCGAGCGAACCTGGCAAGGGCAGCCGCTTCTCCGTCTGCCTGCCCGCCCGCGCGGCAGCCAGCCCCTCCCCGCGCCCCCCCGCCGTGGAGGCTCCCGCCGCCGCCGCGTTCCCCACCCTGCGCGAGCGCCAGCCCGTCATCCTGCTGGTGGAGGATAACGCCGCCAATCGGGAGATGATTCAGGGCTATCTCACCGCCCAAGGCTGCACCGTCACCGTCGCCCCAGACGGCCACGCCGGCCTAACCGAGGCCGCGCGCCTGCGCCCCGCCGTGGTATTGATGGACGTGCAGATGCCGGGCATGGACGGGCTGGAAGCCACGCGACGGTTGAAGGCCGCCCCGGAAACTGCCAGCATCCCCGTCATCGCATTGACCGCGTTGGCAATGACCGGCGACCGGGAACGGTGTCTGGCGGCCGGGGCGGACGATTATCTGACCAAGCCTGTGAACTTGAAACAATTGGCCGCGCTGCTCGACCGCCTCCTGCGGGCGCCAAGGAAAGCCTCATCGTGAACCCCGCGCGCAACATCATTCTCATCGTGGACGACGAGCCGCGCGGCCGCGAACTGCTCGAAGCCCTCCTGGCCCCGCTGGGCTGCCAGCTCGAGTTCGCCGCCGACGGCATGGAGGCGTATCAGCAGACCGTGAAGCATCAGCCGGACTTGGTCCTGCTGGACGTGATGATGCCCGAGCTGGACGGCTTCGAGGTCTGCCGCCGCATCCGCAGCACACCCGGCGTGGCCGAGGTCCCCATCGTGATGGTCACCGCGCTGGATGACCGGGACTCCCGGATCGCCGCCATCCAAGCCGGCGCGGATGACTTCCTCACCAAGCCGATTGACCGCATCGAAGTCCGGGCGCGCGTCCAGAGCATCACCCGCCTCAACCGCTACCGGCGCCTGCTGGCCGAGCGCAGCAAATTCGAGCGCATCGCCGAACTCTCCCCGGACGGCTACTGCCTCATGCATCCCGACACCACGCTGGCCTACGTCAACCCGCAGGCGCGGCAATACCTCGGCCTCTCCCCGGAAGCTGATGTGGCCGGCCTGCACCTGCGCCCGCTCGCCCAGAAGCACTACCGCCTCGAACCCGAGGCGGCATGGTTCGCCTGGCCCTCCGAACCCGCCGGCCGCCCCGTGCTCTACCTCGTCCGCCCGGAGACCAAGGGCGAAGCCCCGTTCTGGCTGCAGGTGGATGAACTCCGCCTCCCCGGCGGCGGCGCGGACCGCCTCGTCCGCATCCATAACGTCACCAACCTCATCGCCCGGCAGCGCGATGTGTGGAACTTCCACAAGATGCTTTCCCACAAACTGCGCACCCCGCTCAACGGCCTCTCCGGCTCCCTCGAAGTCCTTGCCAACGCCGACACCCCGCTTCCTGCCACCGAAGTCGCCGACCTCGCCCGCGCCGCCCTCGACAGCGCCAACCGCCTCGACCAGCAAGTCCGCGACATCCTCAAATTCATGCAGGCCCCGGCCCTCGCCCGCTTGGGCGCCCTGGCCGAAGCCGGTGCCATTCCCGCCAAGGTTGAGCAAATCCGCCAAAACCTCCTCCTCCGCGACCTCACCGTCACCGTCGCCGCAGAGATCCTCCGCACTCGCCTCCGCCTCACCATCACCGCGCTCGACACCGTCCTCGTGGAGTTGCTGGAGAACTGCCAGAAATTCCACCCCCGCCTCTCGCCCCGCGTCACCGTCGAACTGGCCCCCGCCCCCGACGGCCGAGTGGCCCTGCGCGTGACCGACGACGGCCTCACCCTCACTCCCGAGCAACTCGCGCACGTCTGGACGCCCTACTACCAGGCGGAAAAACTCTTCACCGGCGAAGTCCGCGGCATGGGCCTTGGCCTGGCCATGGTGGCCTCCCTCATCTGGGAAAACGGCGGCTCCTGCCGCATGAGCAACCGGGCCGACGGCCCCGGCGTCAGCGTCGAACTCCTCATCCCCATCGCGTGAAGCCGCGCCGCCTGCCCACCCCTGCATGAACCCGCCCAGCAAGATTCTGGTCGTGGACGACGAACCGCGCGGACGCGAACTCCTTCAGGATCTGCTCACCCCGCAAGGCTACCACATCATCCTGGCCGCCGACGGCCCCGCCGCCTTGGCTGCCGCGGCGGAACACAACCCGGACCTGATCCTCCTGGATGTGATGATGCCCAACATGGACGGCTTCGAAGTCTGCCGCCACCTCCGGGCCGATCCCAAACTCCGCGAAGTGCCCGTGGTCATGCTCACCGCGCTGGACGACCGCGAATCCCGCCTCCAAGGCCTCGCGGCCGGGGCCGACAGTTTCCTCACCAAACCCTGCGACTCCGCCGAGCTGCGCACCCGCGTCACCACCATCACCCAACTCAACCGCTACCGTCTCCTGAGCGCCGAACGCGAACGCTTTGCCCAGCTCTTCACCGGCGCGCCCGATGCCATCCTCGTCGTGGACGCGCTCTTCACCATCCGGCTGGCCAACCCGGCCGCCTGCGCCCTCTTCGGGGAATCCGCCGGCCAGCCGCTGCAAGGCGACCTCCTCTTCCTGCGCCTCTACTGCGACGAGTCCACCCTCACCCGCCTCAAAAGCCTGCTCAACGGCGGCCCCGGCCCCGTCCAATTCACCGCCGAAGCCTTCCGAACCGACGGCACCCGCGCCCCCATCCAAGCCGCCGCCAGCCGCTTCCCCGGCGGCAGCGACCCGGCCCTCCAACTCCACCTGCGTGACGTGACAGAACTCAAGAATTTGGAAGCACAATTCCTCCGCGTCCAACGCCTCCAGGGCCTCGGCAGCCTCGCCGGCGGTGTCGCCCACGACCTGAACAACCTCCTCACTCCGCTGGTGATGACCTCGGACTTGCTCCAGGACACCCTGGCGGACAAACCAGAACTGCGGCTCGTCCAGACCATGAGCGCCGTCGCCCGCCGCGGCGTCGGGCTGGTCCGGCAAATCCTCGCCTTCGCCCGCGGCACCATCGGCGAGAAACAGTCCGTGCCCCTCCGCTACCTGCTCAACGAAGTCCGCAGCATCCTCTCCCAGGCCCTCCCGCCCAATATCAACATTCGCACCGAAATCAGCCCGGACACCCCGCCCGTCCATGGTGACCCCACCCACCTGCATCAGCTTCTGATGAACCTTTGCGTCAACGCCCGCGACGCCATGCCCTCCGGCGGCACCCTCCGCTTGGCCACCACCCCGCTCACGCTGGATGCTGCCACGGCCGCCACCATCCCCGGCGCTTCTCCCGGACCATGGGTGCGCCTCACCGTCAGTGACACCGGCACGGGGATGACCCCGGAAGTGCGCAACCGCCTCGGCGAAGCCTTCTTCACCACCAAGCCCATCGGCCAGGGCACCGGCCTGGGCCTGGCCACCGTCGCCATGATCCTCAAGAACCACGGCGGTTTCTGGCACATCGAGACCGCTCCCGGCGCGGGCACCAAGTTTCACCTGCACCTCCCGCCCGCCTCCGAAATCACCGGCGCGGCGGCCCCGGAGCCGGAATCCTGTCCCCTCGGTCGTGGCGAACTCATCCTCGTGGCGGATGACGAAACCGCCCTGCTCGAAATCATGCGGGCCACCCTCGCCTGCCACGGCTACCGCACCGTGTGTGCCCGCGATGGGGCGGAGGCCGTCGCCATCTACGCCCGGCAAACCTCCGACATTGCCTTCGTGATAGCCGACTGCCGCATGCCCTTCCTCGAAGGGGCCGGACTCCTCCGCGCCCTGCGCAAGATCAACCCCGCCGTCCGGTGCGCCCTGATGAGCGGCACCGACACCCCGCCACTCCCCGATACGGCTGAACCGGCCGTGCCCTGGCTGACCAAACCCTTCACCAACGCGCAACTCCTCACGCTGCTGCACCAGCAACTCCACCCGTGAACGCCGCCGCCCCCGCGCCCTCCGGCCGCCTCACCGTCGCCACCGTGGATGACGAGGATTCCATCCGCGAAACCCTCCTCGCCCACCTCAGCCGCTCCCCCCGCTTCCGTCCCGGCATCGCTTGTGCCTCGGCCGAGGAAGCCCGCCGCTGCCTCCCCGTCGAACCGCCGCATCTGCTCCTGCTCGACATGCATCTGCCCGGCGATTCCGGTCTGGACCTCCTCCGTTGGGCGCGCCTCCACCTGCCGCGCACCAAGATCCTCATGCTCACCAGCGAGGCGGACGATTTTTACGTCCAGACCGCACTCCGTGATGGGGCGGATGGCTACCTCCTCAAAGGCCTGCCGCCTGAGCAACTGGAGCAAGCCCTTCAGGAAGTCGCCGCCGGCCAGGCCGCGCTCAGTCCCGCCGTCACCCGCAAGGTCGTCACCGGCCTGCGGGCGCCCGCGGTGGCGGCGGACCGGCTCGCCGAGTTGACGCCCACTGAACGCACCGTGCTGGACCACCTGGCCGCCGGCTGGTTGAACAAGGAAATCGCCGCCGAACTCGGCGTGAGCATCGAAACCATCCGCACCCACCTGCGGAACCTCTTCGCCAAACTCGGCGTCCACAACCGCACCGAGGCGGTCCTCGAACTCATGAAGACCCGGCCGCCTCGCTGAGCGGCCACCCCCGAACGCGAACGGCACGCTTCCCCCGGTGGGGAACGGCGAAAGGCTCCTCTACAGCGCCTTGCCCCCCCTACCGGTTACGCGAATAGCGCTGTAAAAACCCGAACTCCGGAGCCGAACCGTAGTGGCAGGCATCCTTGCCTGCCGTGGAGCCGGGCCTCCCAGCCCGGCGGAAGAAACCGCACGCGCAATTCAGACTAAAGGCCGCAGTTGTGCGCACGAAACACACTAAACCCGAACTCCGAGGTGGGAATTGAGCAACCACGGATGGACACCGATGAACACGGATGGGAGCGAACCCCGAGCCGTGGTTGGAAATTTTCCCGGCCCCAAAGTGCCCCCCCGCTGAGCAGTTCACCGGCTGGGTCTTGCTTATCCGTGTCCATCCGTGGTTCAACTCCGGCTTAGCGTGAAGCGGGCCTGCTCCGACATCACACCGCTGGCGGCGGACAAGGGTGTCCGCCTCACGCCCGCCTACTTGTCCTCCGGATTGATGAACTTGAAGGTGAACGCTGCGGCCGCGCCACCCGCGAAGTCCGCGACAAGGTGAATCCACACCTTTGAGGACTCGATGAGGCCCATCGCGGTCGCACCGACGGCCACCGCCGGGTTGAACGCGCCGCCAGAGATGCCGCCCACTGCGAACGCGCCGGTCATCACCGTCATGCCGATGGCGAGGCCGTAGAAGGAGTTGCCGGCCGTGCCCTTGGCCGTGGCGACATTCAGCACCACGTAGGCGAGCGCGAAGGTGAAGAGAAACTCCGCGAGGAAGGCGGGGCCAACTTCCGGGTTCACCGCCTTGATGGCCGTCTTCAAACCGGAAAGCGCGCCGGCCGTCAGGAACTTCACCGCCGCCGCCGCCGCCAGCGCCGCGACCACCTGCGCCACGATGTAGGGCACCACGTCCTTCGTGTCGCACTTGCCGCGCAGCCACACGGCAAGCGTGACTGCCGGGTTGTAGTGCGCGCCGGACACATGCCCGCCGGCAAAGATCATCACCATGAGCGCCGCGCCAATGGCCAGCGGCGGAAGGGAGGCACCGCCGATGACGGAGCAGCCAATGGTGAGCACGAGGAAGAACGTGCCGATGAATTCCGTGAGGTATTTGTTCATGTTCGAGTTGGGTTGGGCGACAACGCGGCAATGTGGGTTTGCCCCTCCGGGATTGTCGAGCCTGCTCTCTCAGCAAGCAACGGCTGCGGCCAAATTGCGGGCGGCGGTGGCGTGCCGGACTGCAATTGCCGGGTGACGGTCGAGCAGGCCTGAAATGAGAAAAGCGCGGACCATTGGTCCGCGCCTTTCGTAAGTCAAACCGGCGGCTGGAGGAGGCTACGGATTCAGCGCCTCGAAGACCTTGCCCACCATCTTCTCCGAGGGCGTCAGTGTCTTCTGGCCCGGCTGCCAGCGGGCGGGGCAGGCCTCGGCGGGATGCGTGTCGAGGTAGGTGTTGGCCTTGAGCTTGCGGAGCAGTTCGCCCATGTCGCGGCCCACGTTGTAGAAGTTGACCTCGGACGTGACGAGCTTGCCAGCGGGGCTGATGAGGAACGTGCCGCGCAGGGCGAGGCCGGACAGCTCATCGTAAACGCCGAACATGCGGCTCACTTTGCCGGTGGGATCCGCTGCCATCGTGTATTTCACCGTCTCCAGCAGCTTCTCCGAGTTCCGCCATGCCAGATGCGCGAACTTCGTGTCCGAGGAGACCGCGACGATTTTGACCCCAAGCGCCTCGATGTCCGCCTGGTGCGCCGCGAGATCCGCCAGCTCCGTGGGGCAGACGAACGTGAAGTCCGCCGGATAAAACACGAGCACGGTCCATTTACCCTGAGCCCGTTGCTCGGCCAGGGCGAACTTGCCAAAGACGCCTGCGGCAGGCTCGTAGGTTTCCATTGTGAAATCGGGCACGTCCATGCCCACGGAGATCGGGCGCTGCGCAGTTTGTTCCATAGTCAGATTCAATTGGTTTAAGTGGTCGTAAGCGAACCGGCGGAGGTTCAGTAACCGCTTTCTTGCTGAAGTCAACCGCAAGCTCAGCCCGGGACTTGCGCCGGGCGCGGCTTGCCACTGCCTCCGGAGCGGGCGGAGCGCGGGTCTGCGACCCGCAGTAACGATCGACTCTTCAGCCGCGCTGGCCGGCACGAACGGCAGCGGGCTAGGGGCGTTGCTGCGGGTCGCAGACCCGCGCTCGTGTGCCCGG
>Ga0255188_1000091_pt1 | contig 36608 bp, 30 predicted proteins | sample Miss_Cont_RepB_8_FD_188427 | JGI IMG/M metagenome (GOLD analysis project Ga0255188, IMG submission 188427) | Freshwater microbial communities from Mississippi River, Louisiana, United States - Miss_Cont_RepB_8h | ecosystem: Environmental > Aquatic > Freshwater > River | place: USA: Louisiana... | reverse complement strand
GGAGCTGTTCGTCCGGCAGGACAACAATCTCTGGTCCCTCCGCGAGGCAGCGGGACTCGACGCGCGATTGGAAATCCCCTCGCTCGAAATCACCGTCTCGCTGGCCGAAATCTACGCGAACGTGGACTTCCTGCCCCAGCCACTGCGCGTGATCCCAAGCAAGTAAGCTCCGTTCGCTTCCACACTGGCTTCCGCGTCGGCCTTTGCTAGCCTCCCGCCCGTGAAAGCCGCGACCCAACGCAAGCCCGCCGTCCGCCGTTCCGCTTCCCTCATTTCCCGTGCGATGGCGCAGGTTCCCAAGCCTGCGGTGACGCGCACCGCCGCCGTCGCCATCTCCCGCGCGCCCAAGCCCGTCCCCGCCAAGGACCGCCGCCTCAACTTCGGCTCGAAGTGGGACTACGCGCCCGCGCCCGAGGACGCCAAATACATCCCCATCGCCCCGCGCCACGAGCTCTTCATCGGCGGCAAGTTCGTCGCCCCGCACTCGGGCAAATACTTCGCCTCCCTCAACCCCGCCACCGAGGAGCAGCTCACCGAAATCGCCCTGGCCGACGACACGGACGTGAACAACGCCGTCGCCGCCGCCCGCGCCGCCTACGACAACGTCTGGTCCAAGCTCCCCGGCAGCGAGCGCGGCAAATACCTCTACCGCATCGCCCGCATCATCCAGGAAAAGGCCCGCGAACTCGCCATCCTCGAAACCCTCGACGGCGGTAAGCCCATCAAGGAATCCCGCGACTTCGACCTGCCCATGGTCGCCGCGCACTTCTTCTACTACGCCGGCTGGGCGGACAAACTGAAGTATGCCTTCCCCGGCAAGACCCCGCGCCCGCTCGGCGTCGCCGGGCAAATCATCCCGTGGAACTTCCCGCTCCTCATGGCCGCGTGGAAAATCGCCCCTGCGCTCGCCTGCGGCAACACCGTCGTCCTCAAACCCGCCGAGACCACCAGCCTCACCGCATTGCACCTCGCGGAAATCTTCGCCGAGGCCGGCCTGCCCGACGGCGTGGTGAACATCATCACCGGCGCAGGCGCCACCGGTGCCGCCCTCGTGAACCATCCCGACGTGGATAAACTCGCCTTCACCGGCAGCACGGAAGTGGGCAAAGCCATCGCGAAGGCGCTTGCGCAACGGAGCGCGGCTGTGTCGCAGACCAGCCGCAGCGCTGCGGCTGACGCTGACGCGCACAGCCGCGCTCCGGGGTCGCCAAAGACACCCAAACTCACCCTCGAACTCGGTGGCAAGGCGGCGAACATCGTCTTCGAGGATGCCCCGCTCGACCAGGCCATCGAAGGCATCATCAACGCCATTTACTTCAACCAAGGCCACGTCTGCTGCGCCGGCTCCCGCCTCTTCGTGCAGGAAAGCGTTTACACCACCGTCATCAAGAAACTCCGCGACCGCCTCGCCACCCTGCGCGTCGGCAACCCGCTCGACAAGAACACCGACATCGGTGCCATCAACTCCCGCGCGCAGCTCGACAAAATCCACGAGCTGGTGCGCAGCGGCGTGGACGAGGGCGCGGACCTGCACCAGTCCAGTTGCGCGCTGCCGACGAAGGGCTACTGGTTCCCGCCCAGCTTCCTCACCGGCGTCACCGCGAGCCATCGCGTGGCGCAGGAGGAAATCTTCGGCCCCGTCCTCAGCGTGATGACCTTCCGCACGCCGGAGGAGGCCTTCGAGCGCGCGAACAACACCCCCTACGGCCTGAGCGCCGGCGTGTGGACCGACAAGGGCAGCAAGATTTTCAAGCTCGTGAACAAGCTCCGCGCCGGCGTCGTGTGGGCGAACACCTACAACAAGTTCGACCCGACGAGCCCCTTCGGCGGCTACAAGGAAAGCGGCTTCGGCCGCGAAGGTGGCATGCAGGGGCTGGCGGCGTATTGCCGGGTGGATTGATTCGCCCCACGGCTCAACGTCCCACCTTATGGAGAAAGTTCCTTACATGCTCGCCAGCGATGGCCTGCTTGCTCGCAAGAGCGGTGACTGGGCCAAACGCAAGCACCACTACTTGCGAAATTATTGCGGCATCACGACTCGTGCGATGAAGAGCCGATTCCGCCTCGTTTACCTTGATGTCATGGCGGGACCAGGCAGCTGCATTAACGAGGACACCAAGGAAGAGTTTCCGGGCTCTCCATTCATTGCGTTGGAGCATGACTTCGCCCAATACATACTCATTGAGGATTCAGTTGAGCTGGCTGACGCGCTCCGTCAACGCGTCGACTCGCATCCCAAGAGAGCGAAGGTCAAAGTGCTGACTGACAACTGGGTCAACGTGTTGAAGGAAGGAAAACTCAAATTCGACCAGAGCACTTTGGTCGTTGCCTTTGTGGATCCGACCGGCATTTCCCAGATTCCCATCTCGGCGATGCGGTTGCTCGCAGACAACCCCAAGATTGACCTGCTAGTAACCATCCAACACCGACTCAGCATCACTTGGAATGCACCGCAATACCGCGGCAGTAAGTCCGGCAAAACGGCTTTAGACGAGTTTCTGGGCGACCAGAGCTGGCACGCATGGGACCAGCTAGAAGCAACAGAGTTTGGCCGGCGAGCCGTGGAGCGCTTCTGCGAAAACTTCCAGAAGGAAGGCTTCATCGGCACGCGTCACGTATCGGTGCCGGAAGATAATCCGCTCTATCGGTTCACGCTCTTCTCACGTAACCCGCGCGGCGAAGATTTCTGGCTCAAAGTCCTCAAGACTGATGAGAAAGGACAACGTGAACTCTTCTAGTTCGCGGGCTCGGACTGTCCTTGTCCCACCACCTGTGAGACTTTACGCCTTGTGAACGAACTCCGCAGATGAGCGACAACTCCAAAATCGAGTGGACGGATGCCACGTGGAATCCCGTGCGGGGCTGCACGAAGATCAGCCCCGGCTGCCTGCATTGCTATGCCGAAACCTTCGCCGAGCGGTTTCGCGGCGTGCCTGGCCATCCGTTTGAGCAGGGGTTTGACCTCCGCCTCGTGCCGGACAAGCTGGGCGATCCGCTCCGCTGGAGCACCGCCCGGATGATCTTCGTGAACTCCATGAGCGACCTGTTCCACCGCGACGTGCCGGACGACTACATCGTCTCGGTCGCCCGCGTGATGGCCGCCGCGAACTGGCACACCTTCCAAGTGCTGACCAAGCGCGCCGACCGGCTGCGGGATTTGCTGCACGGCAAGCTCCGTTTTGCCGCCGGGCAATCCCACATCTGGTGGGGCGTGAGCGTGGAGAATCGGAAACACGGCTTGCCCCGCGTCGGTCTGCTGCGGGACACACCGGCCGCCGTGCGGTTTCTCTCCGTGGAGCCGCTCTTGGAAGACCTCGGGCAGTTTGATTTGGCGGGCATTCACTGGGTCATCGTGGGAGGGGAAAGTGGACCGGGCGCGCGCCCCATGTCGGCCGCGTGGGTGCGTTCGATTCGCGCGCAATGCCGCGCCGCCCACGTGCCGTTTTTCTTCAAGCAATGGGGCGGCGTGCGCAAGAAAGAGGCGGGCCGCACTTTGGACGGGCACACCTACGATGAGTTCCCGGCGAAGTCGGCCAATCCCGTGCCGGACTCCGAGGCGCTGGCCTGCTTGCAAGAGACGGCAGCAGAGTATTCGGTGGCTGCACGCAGATGAGGGTCAGCAGGCCTGCTCCGAGGGGGTATTCCAGCGCGGTCGGCCATCCTCCTTCTCCCAGCGGGAGAAGGCGGGATGAGGGAGGGCGCTTCGGTAGGCCCATGGCATTCGATTGCCCCGGCACGGCTTTGCCTCGAACAGCCCGGAGGGCTGGTCGAGCTTAGTCGAGAGGGGAACAAATGCCGCCTGTCCGGCAAAGGGACCATGTGCCCGAAGGGACACAGGCCATCAGCGGCGACAATTTTGCATCATTTTGCGCTCACCGGGCCGGAAGGGCTCTTGCTAGCCTGCCAGCCATGCAACGCTTCTTTCTCGCCGCACTCGCGGCTTTCAGCTTTCAACTTTCAACTTGCCACACCACCGCCGCGACGCGCCCGAACATCCTTTGGCTCATCGGCGAGGATTTTTCCCCGCACCTCGGCTGCTACGGCACGAAAGAAGTCTGGACGCCAAACCTCGACAAGCTGGCCGCCGGCGGGATGCGCTTCACGCGGGCGTTCACCACCGCGCCGGTGTGCAGCGCGAGCCGGTCGGCGTTCATGACGGGGATGTATCAGACCACCATCGGCGCGCACCATCACCGCTCGCATCGCGACGACGGCTACCAGCTCCCCGCTGGCGTGAAGGTGTCCACCGACCGCTTCCGCGAGGCGGGCTACTACACGGCGAACCTGCGCGAGTTGCCCGCGAGCTTCGGCTTCAAGGGCAGCGGCAAGACGGACTGGAATTTTAGTTATGCGGGCAAGCCGTTCGACTCCGACCAGTGGAGCGAACTCAAGGCGCATCAGCCCTTCTACGCGCAAATCAACTTTCAGGAGACGCATCGCACGTTCAAGGCTCCGACCAAGGCTGACCCCGCGAAGGTGGAGCTGCCGCCCATCTATCCGGACCACCCGGTCGCGCGCACGGACTGGGCGAAGTATCTCGACGCCGCGAGCGAGCTGGACCGGAAGATTGGTGTCATCCTCGCGCAGCTCGAAGCCGACGGCCTCGCGGACAACACGATGGTGCTGTTCATGGGCGACCACGGGCAGGCGCACGTGCGCGGCAAGCAGTTCGTGTATGACGATGGTTTGCGCGTCCCGCTCATCGTCCGCTGGCCCAAGGGCATTCCCGCCCCGAAGAACTTCAAGCCCGGCGCGGTAACCGACCAGCTCGTGTGCTCGTTGGATTTCACGGCCACGTCGCTTGCGCTCGCGGGCGTGACGAAGCCCGCGAACATGCAGGGCCGCGTCTTCCTCGGCGACCAGTCCGAGCCGCCGCGCCAATACGTCTTCGGCGCGCGCGACCGCTGCGACGAGACGATGTTCCGCTTTCGCACTGTGCGCGACGCGCGGTATCGCTACATCCGGAACTTCATGCCGGAGCGACCGTTCCTTCAAGCCAACGACTACAAGGAGCGCAGCTATCCGGTCTGGAATCTTATCAAGGAACTCGGCGTAGCGGGCAAGTTGACCGACTGGCAGAAGAGTTTTTACCTCGCGCCCACCATGCCGCCGGAGGAGTTGTTCGACATGGACGCCGACCCGCACTCGATGAACAACCTCGTCGCGTCCACGAAGCCGGAGCATCAGGCCGCGCTGAAGCGTCTGCGCAGCGAACTGGAGAAGTGGATTGAGGAGAGCAACGACCAAGGCCGCATTCCCGAGCCACCAGAAGTCACCGCACGCAAAGGCGCGACCAAGGCCACGCCCGACGGCGAGCCGAAGGGCAAGAAGGGCAAGGCGAAGAAGCAGTAGGCGGAGCGCCAGTCTCCGCCCCGGCGTTGCGGAGCGCGGCTCTGTGAGCCGCAGCAGGCCCCGGTGTTACTGAGGGGTGCCAAGCCAACTGTGAAGTTGCTGGCAGTTCGGACGCTGCTGCGGGTCGCAGACCCGCGCTCCGGGAGGCGCCGTTCACGCCGGGTCGGAGACCGGCGCTCCAGAAAACAGCATTGCCTTAGCGGCCCGCTTCCTTTTGCTTTGCGCCCATGAAATCCGCCCTCGCCATCTTCGCGCACCCAGACGATATCGAGTTCGTCGCCGCCGGCACGCTGCTGCTGCTCCGGCAGCGCGGCTGGGACATCCACTACCTGAACGTCTCCACCGGCAACTGCGGCAGCGCCGAGTTCAGCCCGGCGAAGACCCGGCGCGTGCGGCTGGCGGAGGCGAAGGCGGCGGCGAAGATTCTCGGGGCGCACTTCCACGCGCCGTTGTGCGATGACTTGGAAATCCTTTACGATGTGAAGACGTTGCGGCGCATCGCGGCGGTCATCCGCGAGTCCAAGGCCAGCATCATCCTTACGCACTCGCCGCAGGATTACATGGAGGACCACATGAACACCTGCCGGCTGGCGGTGACGGCGGCCTTCACTCACGGGATGCCGAACTTCCACTCGATTCCCCCGCGCCCGACCTACGCGCACGATGTGACGATTTACCACGCCATGCCGCATGGCCTGTGCGACCCGCTGCGGCGACGCATCATTCCCGGCTCATTCGTCAACACGACTTCCGTCCACGCCACCAAGCTCGCCGCGCTGGCGGCGCACCAAAGCCAGCAAGGCTGGCTGGACGTGAGCCAGGGGATGAACTCTTACTTGCGCTCGATGGAGGACATGTCGCGCGCGGTCGGGAAGCTGTCGAAGAAGTTCAAGCTCGCGGAGGGCTGGCGGCGGCATCTGCACCTCGGCTTCAGTGCGAACGACATTGACCCGCTGGCGGAGGCGCTGGGGCAGGATTGTTTGATCAACCGCAGCTATGAGCGGGCGTTGGTGGCCTGAGCCTTTGCTGACCCACTCCATGAGCAACCACGACCGCGAACTGAGCAAGACGGAGGAATGGTTTCGGGAGAAGCTGCATGACGCGGTGAACTACGGGCTCGCCGCCCTGACGGTGATTGGGGGCTGGCTGATGTCGAATGACAGCATCATTTCCATCCAGCAGGCCGACAACGCGGAGAAGCAGGAGGCGGCCGTGGCGCTGGGCATTCTGCTGCCGGGGCTGTGGTTCGCCTGGTATGCGCTGCTGCGGAACCTGCACAATGCCTTGCCAACGGATCACCCGACGATTCTCACGCGCCGGAGTCTCCACTTGATTGCGTTTGGCGGCCTCGCCTTCCTGGTGGTGCTGTAGTGCGTGGCGGCGGATGTCGTGACCATTCCAACGCCCTAGGCGCGGCCCTGAGCCGGCGCTGGATACCGCCCCTCCAAGGGCTTCGCGATTCGCATGAGCATGTCGTTGACGTGCGTGCTGGTGCGGATGCCGCCGGCGGGTTCAGCGCGGCGGGCTAGCCACGGGTGCGCGGAAAGGCGCGATGACCGGAGTCACTCCACTTTGAACACGGCGAACCAGCCGTCTTTCCCGCCTCCGCCGAACTCACGCTGCAGCGGCTTGAACTGCGGCACGGGTGCGATGACGGGCTTGGTTTCGGGCTTCGACTTGTCTCCGTTCACCGACTCCTTCGATGCCGTGCCCGCGACAACGAGGTGGCCGTTGCGGTAGGCGACGCAGTCCAGGCTCGTGCCCTGAAAGTATCCGCACTGAAGCATCTTGAAGCCGTCGTCGAGGACGGCGAGGAAGCCGCCACCTTGATAGCCGCCTTCCGCGCCGGGGAACCACGGATTCTTCGTCGGACAGCCGAAAGCGCTGCTGCCCACGACGAACGTGCGGCCCTTCGTGTCGCCCGCGACGGCTTCCATGCCGAGGCCATTCGCGCGCTGCGGCGAGAGCCACGCGGACATCCATGTGCCCTTTTCCAAACGGCCATCATTGGGGTTCACGCGGAAGACCACAGCGGTTTTGCTCGCGCCCTTGAAGCCGTGGCCGGGTGACTTTTGGAACACGCCGTCGAACACCGACGCGTTGAGCGGGCCGTTCACGTTCTGCGGGTCGCGCGTGCAGACGGAGTTGCCGCCGTCGGCGAAGAGGCCGAAGTAGATTTTCCCCGTTGCGTCCGCGCCGGCGAAGTGGCCGGTGGTGTCAGCCATCAAGCCGTTGCCGCCAAATTTCTTGTCCACAAGCAGCTTGGGGTTTGGGTTCCAAAGCGACCAGACGAGCTTGCCGTCGCGGCTGAAGCCGTAGCCGTAAGGGGCTTTGTAAGGCTCCTTGCCGGTGTGCGTCATGCCGTAGCCCGTGACAGCGGCGATGCCAGTCTGCGGGGAAATGGCCATGCCGCCGGGACGGTTCTCGCCGTGGGTGGGCCAGGTGACGTCCCACTTCTGCTTGCCGTCGGTGCCGTAGCGCGTGAGGTGGCCTTTGGTGAGCACCACGAAGTCACCGTTGCTGTCCACGGCGAAGTCCATCGCGTTGGCGACGAAGACTGCCATCCGCACGCGTGCGGCATCGGGCGTGAGCAGCGCGATGAAGCGGCCCGTGCCGGAGACGCCCGCGAGCTTCAAGGTGCCCGGGGCGTCGCCGAGCAGGAAGAGATTGCCGCCCGCGTCGCACCGCAGCTCGCGCAACGTGGCCCCGCCCGCCGGGAAGCGCGCGACACCGAGGACTTTTTGGCCGTCGGGCGAAAGGCGCACGAGATGCCCGGCGAGGTTCGGGTCCACGGGCTTGCTCGGCTTGCTGGGTTTCTTGGCATCGGCGGACTTGGGCGCGGGCGGCATGGCCTCGCCCAGCAGGACGGGCGGAGGGCCGAGCTTGAGTTCCACGGCGTTGACCCCGAGGACGACGGACTGGTCCTCGCGCACGTCCGCCCCGACGATTTGCTCGTCGCCCGCGCCACCCATCCAGGAGGCAGCCAGGACCTTGAGCGGGCCGGATTGGTTGGGCTCAGCGGCGAGCGCCGGCATTGCGAAAGCCAAGGTAAAGCAGAGTTGCGCGAGTTGTTTCATTCGAGATCGGTCAATTGACTATGCCGGCAGACCGGAAAGAAGTTCACGGGAGGTTGAGGGAGAAGAACCAACGGTCACTCAAGGCTGCGAGAAGTAATCCGCGCCTTGGTAGCGCCCGTCGGCGAGCTTGGCGATTTGCATGAGCACGTCGTTGACGAGCGTGCTCGCGCCGAAGCGGAAGAGGTCGGGCGTGAGCCAGTCGTCGCCGAGGGTTTCCTTCACCATGACGAGGTAGGCGAGGGCTTGCTTGCTGGTGCGGATGCCGCCGGCGGGCTTCATGCCGATGCGGATGCCGGTGGCGAAGAAGTGGTCCCGGATGGCTTCGAGCATGACGAGCGTGACGGGCATCGTGGCGGCGGGTGCGACCTTGCCGGTGCTGGTCTTGATGAAGTCCGCGCCAGCCTCCATCGCGATCTGGCTGGCGAGCCGGACGTTGTCGTAGGTGACGAGTTCGCCGGTCTCGAAGATGACCTTGAGGTGCGCGGGGCCGCAGGCTTCCTTGGTCGCGGCGATTTCGTCGTGGACCTTCGCGTGGTCGCCGGTGAGGAAGGCGCAGCGGTCAATGACCATGTCAATTTCGTCCGCTCCATCCGCCACGGCGCGGCGCACCTCGGCGAGCTTGGTGGGCAGCGGATACTGGCCGCTGGGGAAGCCGGTCGCCACGGCGGCAACATGGACGAGCGAGTCCGCGCCAAGGAACTTGCGCGCGTGCCGGACCATGTTCGGATACACGCAGACGGCGGCGCAGGGCGGCACATCGAAACGCGGCTCGGCGGGTGCTAGGGCCTTGCGGCAGAGGTAGGCAACCTTGCCAGGGGTGTCTTTGCCCTCGAGGGTGGTGAGGTCCATCATGCTCACGGCGAGTTTGAGCCCGGCGAGCTTGGCGCTGGTCTTGATGCTGCGCTTGGTGAAGCTCGCGGCACGCTCCTCGGCCATGATCTGGTCCACGGTGGGCACCGTTGGGCGGCGGAAGGCGGAAGGCGGGACGCGGAACGGCACGGCAGCCAAGGCTTTCATGGCGGCAAGATAGCGGGCCAGCGAAACGCGCTCCAAGCCTGAAATCCCGCAGGTGAGACCCACGGCCGTCGGCAGAACAGGATTCGAACTGACAACTCCATTTGGAGCTTGGATCCCAGCCAGTTCAGCCCATTTCTTGATTGCTTTCACCCGGTCGAAAATCAAACTATCTCTCCATGGCGAGCGCCAACATCAAGTCCCTCCAACTCAAGGCTCAACAAGGCGACGCACACGCGCAATACCAGCTCGGCCACCTTTACACGCGCGGAGAAGGCGTGCCGCTGGATTACTCACTCGCCGCCGACTACCTCGAAAAGGCCACCCACCGTGGCCACGCTGACGCGCAGTTTCTTCTGGGTGCGCTCTACCAGCAGGGCAAGGGCGTCACTGCGGATTACGAAAGAGCCGTTGGCCTCTATCGCAAGGCCGCTGAGCAGGGCCACACGCTTGCCCAGTTTAATCTCGCCTACTGCTACGAGATCGGTGAGGGCGTGGAGAAGAATCCTGACGAGGCGCTGGTGTGGTATCGCAAGGCATCCGATGCCGGCGACGAAGACGCCCGCCAGGCCATCGTCGAGCTGGAAAAGACCCTGCCCAAAGGCTCCTTTTCCGCTCCCAGTCCGTTCACCCGCCCAGCAGCGAAGCCGGAACCCGAGATCGAAGCGGTGCTTTCCACCGCGCCCACCGCGCCCACTCCCGTTGCTCCTGAACCGGTGCGGATGGAGCCGCCGATTTCCGCCACCCTGCCCGCGCCGGAGCCCATTGCCGCTCCACAGCCGGCGTCGGCACCGACCTTCGCCACCAGCACCTCCGTGGTCTCCGACGACCCCCAGGCCAAGATGGTCGCGGACGCCGAAGCGGGTGATGCCAACGCGCAGTTCGATCTCGGCATCGCCTACGTCAACGGCATCATGGGCCAGCCGAACTACGAGACGGCGGTAAAGTGGATCCGCCGTGCCGCAGAACAAGGCCTGCCCGAGGCGCAGTTCGCGCTCGGGGCGCACTACCACCGGGGCGAAGGCGTCTCCCAAGACTACACGCAAGCAGTCGAGTGGTATCGCAAAGCCGCGTTGCAAGGAAACGCCGCCGCGCAATTCAATCTGGGCTACTGCCATGAAATCGGAGAAGGCGTCCCAAAGAATCGCGACGAGGCCATCGCCTGGTATCGGCGAGCCGCAGCCCAAGGCGATCCGGAAGCGAAAGCCGCCTTGCAGGACTTGACCAAGGGTGAAGCCACTGCGGACCCCGAGGCCGAAACTAGCTTCGCCACTTCCGCCCCCCTGGCACCTGCCGCCGAACCGGCCCCCGCCGTTGCAGAAACCGTGACCCCGGTGGATGAAGCCAAGCCGGTCGAAGCCCCTGCGGAAGTTGTAGCCGCCCCAACCGAGCCCGAACCCGCTCCCGCTCCCGCCCCCGCGCCCGAACCCGTGGCCGCAGCACCAGTCCCGGCACCTGCGCCCGAGCCCGCCCCGGCCCCCGCGCCCGAGCCGGCTCGCTTTGTTTTCAACATACCCGCGCCGGAACCGGAGCCAGCTCCCGTTCCTGTGCCGCCCATGTCGCCCGCGACAACCTTCAGCACGCCGTCCCGGTTCGCCCCGTCGGCACAGGCGATGCCCTCGCCCGTTTTCACGGAGGCGACGTTCATTCCCCCGCAGCCGGTGACCGAGCCGGAGCCGGTGGTCGCGCCCATCTTCGAGGAAACCGAATCGCTCATGGGCGTGGCCCAACAAGCGTCCCCCGCCGAGCAACATGCCTTGGGCCAGAAATACCTCGTCGGCGATGGCGTCCCGCAGGATCTGGTGGCCGCCGGCATGTTGATCCAGCTCGCCGCTGAAAATGGCAACCGGGATGCCCAGTTTGCCCTCGCTGATCTTTGCACCAGCGGCAAAGGCGTGCCGCAGAACTACGCCGAGTCCATCGTCTGGTATCACAAAGCCGCCGAGCAAGACCACGTCGGCGCGCAATACACGCTGGCCGCGAAGTATGAGCAAGGGGAAGGCATCCCGCAGGACTACGCGGCCGCCGCCCGCTGGTATCAGCGCGCCGCCGACCGCGGCAACCCCGCCGCCCAATACGCGCTGGCCTGCCTCTACCAAAAGGGCCAGGGCGTCGTGCAGGATCAAGTCACCGCCGCCCGCTGGTTCCTCCAGTCCGCCAATCAGGGCAACGTGAGCGCCCAGCACAAGCTTGGCCTCTGCTACCAGCACGGCTACGGCATCGAGCACGATCACGCCAAGGCGGCGCAATGCTTCCAGGCGGCAGCCCAGCAAGGCCACTTGGAATCCAAGTTCCTGCTCGCCCAACTGCTCCGACAGGGCTTGGGCGTGGAACGCGATGTCAACCGCGCCTACGCGCTCTACCGCACGGTGGCCGACAACGGCCATGCAGCCGCACAGTTCTTCACCGGCCTGTGCTACGAAACCGGCGAAGGCGTCCCGCAGGACTTCACCGAGGCGGCCGGCTGGTATCGCCTCGCCGCCGATCAAAACGAGCCCAACGCACAGTTCCGCCTCGGCTTCTGCACCGAGTTTGGGCGGGGCGGGCTGCAATCCCACCAGACCGCCGTCGCGTGGTATCGGAAGGCCGCCGACGCCGGACACGCGGAAGCCCAGTCGCGCTTGGGCCGGTCCATCGACCGCGGCCTCGGCACGCTGCAAGACTTTGCCGAGGCGGCGAAGTATTTCCGCATGGCGGCCCAACAGGGCATCCCGGACGCACAGGCCCGGCTGGCCCAGTATTTCGATTCCGGGCTGGGCGTCGCGCAGGACCAGCATGAAGCGGTCAAGTGGTATCGGCTCAGCGCCGAGGCGGGCATCGTCGATTCCCAGGCCCGCTTGGGTCAGTTCTGCGAAGCCGGACAAGTGGTGCCGCAGGACTACGCGGAGGCGGTGAAGTGGTATTCCCGCGCGGCCGAGCAGGCGCATCTCGACTCGCAGTTCCGTCTGGGCAGTTGTCACGAACTCGGGCGCGGCGTGCCGCAGGACTACGTGGAAGCTTACAAGTGGTATAACCTCGTCGGTGCGTTCGGCCATCAGCGAGCCATGGAGGCGCGCGACAAGGTCATTCGCCTCATGAGCCCATGGCAGATCACTGAAGGTCAGAAACGCGCGTCCGAAGCCTACAAGCTCATCCGGCAGAAACTCGCCGCCGGCAAGGAAGCCTCCGACAAGCTCAAGGAAGTCATCGGCAAACGCTAGGCACTGCCCACCCCATCTCAGGCCACGGAAGCAACCTTCCGTGGCCTTTTGCTTTTGCCCCGAACGCCGGGGTTGAACCACGGATGGACACGGATAAACACGGATAAGCAGGACACGGCACGGCGAACCGTTCTACCGGCTACTATCGGGCCGGAAGAATTGCCGGCAACGGGACGGGCGTTCGCTCCCATCCGTGTTCATCGGTGTCCATCCGTGGTTACTCACCTCATGCCTCGGAATTCGGGTTTACCCCTCAAAAGCGGAGCACCTGAAACTCCGCGTCGAACCACAGCCCGTTGAAATCGAACTGCAGCTTGGGCGGATCAAACTCGCAGGCAAACAATGTCACCTCGTTGCGGGCCTGCACGAGGCCGCACACCTCCTCGAACATCGCCGCATCCAGCGCCAGCAGTTGGTAGCGGTCGTGCCGCAACTCCGCCTTCTTCATCGCGGCCCACAGGTGGTCGGCTTCGGCCGGCGAGCGCTTCACCACCCAGATCTCCGCGTCGTGGCACTTCACGGCCAGCTTGTCCAGTTTGGCCACGGAACACTCGCCGCACTCCACCCACAGGGCGGGCTGCAAGGTGTAATCAAGCTGCACCAGGTCCGGGATGAAGGGGATGTCGTCCTGGTGGAGGTTGGATTCAAGTTGCAGCCGGGGGCGCCAGAAGATGAGGAAGGCCAGCAGCTTGAGGGTCACATGCGCAATCGTCTCAGTGTCGTGCTGCGCGATGAGGAGCTTGCGCGGCAGATCCGCACGCTGCCGATCCTCAGAGGCGAGGTTGAAGGAGTATTTTGCGCTCACGAAGTAAGTGACAGGTGGCCAGTGGCAGGTGACAAGGGGCACCTGTTCACCGCCCGCGATCGTCGTTCTGTGGCTTCACTTGTCACAAGTCACAAGTCACTCCACCACTCTTACCGGCGTGCCCACGGTCACGAGCTTCAGCAAGAATTCCGCGTTCCAGTTCGCCAGCCGGAAGCAGCCATGCGATTCCGTCCGGCCCACCTGCTCCGGAACCGGCGTGCCGTGGATGCCGTAGCCCGGCCGGTCGAGGCCAATCCACGCCACGCCCACCGGGTTGTTGGGACCGGGCGGCAGGATCAGCTTCCGCCCGAGCTTCTGCGCCTCCGCTGACTCGGGGAAAACATCCGGGTCGAAGGTGTAATTGGGATTGGGCGCGACGACCGCCACGTGCAGCTCGCCCACCGGACGCTTCTCCACGCGGGCCGCGATGCTGCACGGGAAATTCGCCAGCAAGTTGGTGTTCCCGTCAAAGGCCTGCAACGTCTTGCCCGCGAGGTGAATGAGGAGGAAGGCCGCCTTGCCCCGAGTGGGCGGATACGCCACCGCCGGGATCTTCACGACCGCCCCGGCCGTAAGGTTGGTCCATTCCACGCCGGGATTCAGGCGCTTGATCAACGCCGGGTGGGCGTGCCCCCTCTCCGCCACGAGTTCCAGTAGCGACTCGTAATCCAGCGCGCTCTGCTGCGACTTGCCGAGCCAGGTCTGGCTTAACGGCTGGAGCCGCGCCAGATCGTCCGGCGTGACGAGATAGTTCGCCAGCGGCGGGGCGTGCAGTTGAAGGCGGGACTTGGTTTCGAGATCGGCCACCCCCGTGTCGGGCAGTTGTTCGCGGCGTTGAAAGGCTTTGATCGCCGCGCGCGTTTGCGAGCCGATCACGCCGTCCATGGAACCGGAGGAAACGCCGGCCCGGGCCAGCGCCAGTTGCACCTCGAACGTGTCGCGGGGCAGCCGGGGAAACTGATTCACGTCCACTGCCGGCTCGCTCACCACCAGGTTGGTCCGCCCGGCGGGCGGCCGGTTGGTCGAGGGCAGCACCGCCTTCCCCTCGACCACCGGAGGGTTGGTGACCACGAGTTGGATCGGGAGGTTCGTGACGGCGGGTGTGAACGCCTGCAACCGCACGGGCGCTTCGGGGCGGGGCGCACGGGGCTTCTCCTCCGGGCGCGTCCACCACCACCATGCGCCCAGACAGGCGAGCACCACCAGCAAGCCCCAGCCCCAGTGCAGCGGCTTGCGGGCCCGCTTCTTCGAACCGGTCGGCTTGAATTTCGTATAAACCTGCACAGGCGTGGATTAAGGCAGATGCCGGCCAAACTTTGAACTTTGAACTTCGGGCCTCCGCCGTAGCCTTCGCTCATGCGCATTCACTTTCACGGGGCCACCCGCACCACCACCGGATCCATGTATCTGCTGGAGGTCAACGGCCAGCGGCTCCTGCTGGAGTGTGGCCTCTATCAAGGCCGGCGCGACGAGTCCATCACGCGCAACTGCTGCTTCCCGTTCGACCCGAAGAAGATCGACGCTGCGATCCTCAGCCACGCGCACATTGACCACTGCGGCAATTTCCCCAACCTCTGCAAACAGGGCTTCACCGGGAACATCTACTCGACCTTCGCCACGCGCGATCTCGCCAGCATCATGCTGGAGGACTCGGCTTCGATTCAGGAAGCGGACGCGCAGTTCCTTTCGAAGAAGCGGGCCAAACAGGGCAAGCCACCGGTGCAGCCGTTGTATTCCGCCACGGATGCCGAGCGGGCGATTCGTCAGTTTGTCGCCATCAACTACGACCGGCCGATGCCCGTCGCGGATGGCGTCACGGTTACTTTCAAAGACGCCGGACACATCCTCGGCTCCGCCCAAGTGGTGCTGGACGTGCGCGAGGGGGGGCGCAAGTTCCGCTACCTCTTCAGTGGCGACATCGGCCGGCCGGGGCAGGACATCCTCCGCGACGCGCAGCCGATCGAGAACGTGGACTTCCTCCAGATCGAAAGCACCTACGGCAACCGCGTTCACTCCAGCCCTGTGGACGCGCGCGAGGAACTGGCCACGCTGGTGGGAGACACGATTCGCGATGGCGGCAAGGTCATCGTCCCGGCCTTCTCCGTGGGCCGCACGCAGCAGATCGTTTATGCGCTGCACCAGCTCACGGACGCCGGGAAATTGCCCGCCGTGCCCATCTACGTGGACAGCCCGCTGAGCACAAACGCGACGGAGATTTTCCGCCTCCACCCGGAATGTTTCGACGAGCAGACCTACAGCTTCCTGCGCGAGAAGGGCAATCCGTTTGGCATGGAGAACCTCACCTACATCCGGGAGGTTGTGATGTCGCGTAAGCTGAACGAGCTCAAGGAACCCGCCATCATCATCAGCGCTTCAGGCATGGCAGAAGCGGGCCGCGTGCTGCACCACTTGAAGAACCACGGCGGCGACCCGAAGAACCTCATCCTCTTCGTCGGCTTCTGCGCCGAGCACACGCTGGGGGCGCAGATCATCGCCGGCCGCAGCCCGGTGAACATCTTTGGCGAACCGCACACCATTCGCGCCCGCGTGGCGAAGATTGACGCCTTCTCCGGTCATGCGGACAAACACGAACTGTCGGCCTACGTGAAGTCACTCACCGGGCACATCAAGAAGACCTTTGTCGTCCACGGTGAGGAGGAGCAGTCCCTCGCCTTCAAGGAGACCCTGAAGCATCTGCTGCCCAAATCCGCAGTCACCGTGCCCGTGCTGCATCAGGCGGTGGAAGTGTGAGCGGCGCGCCTTCAGCCAGCCACGGCTAGCTTTGGCGCATTGTCCGGCGTGAGCGGGTTGCGGGTAAAATCCGTCGAGGCCAGCCGCGCGCGCCAGTCGTTGATGAGCGCGCGGACTAAGCCCAAATCCAGCCGCTCGTGCACTGGGGGATACACACGAAAGTTGTCCTCCGCGAGGGTGAGCAACGCCGCCGCCGGGCGCAGCCGCGGATACTTGGGGCAATCCTTCTGCAAGTGGACGAACGCGCCGGCGAACTGGATGAGGCCTTTGTAGAAGTTGCCGTTCGGCCCGTGGCGGTCCGCGAGCCAGAGCTCCTCCAGCACATCGTGGGCTTCATAGAACTGGCCACGATTGAAACAGGCGAAGTAGCCGAGATAGTGCGCGTCAAGGTCACGCCCTTGAAGGTCCGCGATGAGAGCGGCGATTTTGGGGGACTTGTGCGACATGAACTGGTAGCCGCCGACGTGAGGAGGCGGAGTAACTAGACGCGCCTCCGCCTCCTCACGTCGGCGGCTACGGGGTCAGCTCTCCAGCACACTGATCTCCACCGGCTCGACCTCGACGCCGAGACTTTCGAGCCACTTGATGGCCGCGCGGATTTCCGAGCGTGCGCCATCGAGTTCGAGGCAGACGATGCCGATGTCCTTGCCCACGCTGACCTGGCGCAGGTTGAAGACGACCTTGAACTTCTGCCCGAGCTCCCAAATCACCGGGCGCGTGATGAGCGGCGCGGGAAAGGTGAGCCACAGCCGCGACTCGGACTGCCGCGAGTCGGGCGGGAGCTTCGGCTCAGTCTTCGCGGCGGACTTCTTCTTCGTGGCTGGCATTGGATGTGGCTTCGGTTAGCCCCCCGCAATCGCCGGGATGATGCTGATCTCGTCGCCGTCTTTGAGGGGCGTGGCCTGGTTTTGGAGGAAGCGGATGTCCTCCTCGTTCACATACACGTTTACGAAGCGGCGGACCTCGCCCTTGTCGTCGAGCAAGCGGTCCTTGATGCCGGGGAACTTCACCTGCATTTCAGCGATGGCCGCGCCGACGTTCGCGGCGGTGACGGTGACGACTTCTTCGCCGCCGGTGAGCTGGCGGAGCGGGGTGGGGATGCGGACTTTGGTGGGCATAGGTTGGATGTTATTTAACGCAAAGACGCGAATAGACGCGAAAGGGAAACAGCGAAGAAGGCGCGCTCTCATTAGCACCCGGCTTCAGCCGGGTGTTAGCGAGGCAGCGATGACGAAGCCGTTTCAACGGCTTCGTCCGCGTGTGCAAACAAGCAACAACCGGCCAAACCGTTGAAACGGTTTGGCCACGCGCCGTGCTCATCACCCGGCTGAAGCCGGGTGCTAATGAGAGGTGCCGCTTGTCAGGCTCGGCATTCGCGTTCATTCGCGTGTTTCGCGGGCAGTCAAATCACGCCGGGACGCAGACCTTTTCCTCGTCCTTCAGCATCGCTTCGAACTCGCGCAGGCTCGGGCGGATCTCGCGGGTCTGGCCGACGTGGCCGGTCATGGCTTCAATTGTCTTGAGGCCGTTGCCGGTGATGCAGAGGACGGCGGAGTCGGTCGCGGAAATCTTGCCGGAGGCGATGAGCTTCTTGGCCACGCCCACGGTCACGCCGCCGGCGGTCTCGGCAAAGATGCCTTCGCACTCGGCCAGCAGGCGGATGCCCTCGCGCACCTCGTCGTCGGTCACGTCTTCGGCGTGGCCACCGGTTTCCTTCATCACCTTGAGGGCGTAGAAGCCGTCGGCGGGTGTGCCGATGGCGAGGCTCTTGGCGATGGTGTTGGGCTTCACGGGCTTGAAGAAGTCCAGGCCCGCCTTCTCCGCCGCGCTGATGGGATTGCAGCCGGTGGCTTGAGCGCCGTGGATGTGCCAGTTGCCCTCGGACACGAGGCCGAGCTTGGCGAACTCCTGGTAGCTCTTGTGAATCTTGGTGAGCAACGAACCGCTGGCCATCGGCACCACGGTGTGCTGCGGTGCTCGCCAGCCGAGTTGCTCGCAAATCTCGAAGCCCATGCTCTTGCTGCCCTCGGCGTAGTAGGGCCGCATGTTCACGTTCACAAAGGCCCAGCCGAACTTGCCGGCGATTTCCGCGCAGAGCCGGTTCACCTCGTCGTAGTGGCCCTTGATGCCGATGACGTTCGCGCCATAGACGAGCGAGTTGACGACCTTGCCAAGTTCGAGGTCGGACGGGATGAAGACGTAGGACTTGAGGCCGGCGGAAGCGGCGTTGGCGGCGACGGAGTTGGCGAGGTTGCCGGTGGAGGCACAGGCGACGGTCTTGAAGCCGAGTTCTTTCGAGCGGCTGAGGGCGACGCTCACGACGCGGTCTTTGAAGGAGAGCGTCGGGTAATTGACTGCGTCGTTCTTCACCCACAGTTCGCGGATGCCGAGGCGCTTGGCGAGGCGGTCGGCCTTCACCAGCGGCGTGTAGCCGACTTGGAAGCCGACCGTCGGCTCGCCCGCGATGGGCAGCAGCTCGCGGTAGCGCCACATCGTGCGGGGGCGCGACTCGATGGCGGCTCGGGTGAGTGACTGCTTGATGCGGTCGTAGTCGTAAGCGACTTCGAGCGGGCCGAAGTCGAACTCGCAGACGTGGGTGGCGCGGAGAGGATACTCGCGGCCGCATTCGCGGCACTTGAGCGCCTTCATGAAACCTTCGTGCTTGTCCATAGCTGTTTGCTGTTACGCGTTCCGTTTTGGGGCAAACAAAAGCCCCGTCTCATCTGGATGAGAAGGGGCCGGACAGTCGAGCGCTCTTCTCATCTTTCCCCCGGCCTCGCGGCCGGAGCTGGAATTAGCACCTGGTCATTGCGGAACGCGCCGCAATCGGTTGCCGTGACGTCATCGGGCCAGTCCCTCAGTCACTCTGGATGAGTGTCCGCCTCGCGGCGAACGGGGCGAAAGTTGGCAGCATGCCGCCGCTCGGTCAATCGCATTCTCCGGCTGTGCTATTTGGCGCTAGCCGGACTGGACCGCAAACCGACGCTGTTGATGGCAATGATGCGATAGATATGCTTCACACCGGCCTTCGCGGTCGTGTCCACGAACCGCATCTCAGGCAACGAGCCGTCCTTCGGCTTCTCCGGCGTGTCGTGATACGACATCGTCTGGAACAGCGCGCGCCCGAAGCGGCCCACGGATTTCTCCGGCAGCTTCGCCAGCTCCTGCCCGTCACGCTCGATGACGAAACCCGCGAGACCGCTCTCGAAGTCCGCCTCAGCGTCCCACGTCAATTCCGCGCCCTCGGGTTTGGCGGCAACGCGCAGGTTGAACGGCGCGGGCGGCGGCGTGGTGTCGCTGGTCGCGCCGGTCTTTGTGTATTCGTCCCAGAGTTTTCGGAAGGCTTCGTTCGGCACCCACGACGGCAAATACTCGGCCTCCTTTTCAGGCCAAACAAACTCAAGGAGGACTTCAAACCCCTTGCGATAGGTAATCGTCTGGTCGTCCCGGTAGTCGCGACTTTCAACTGGTCTCAACCTGACCGTCCCATCGTTCCAACGTTGACTTACCCAACGTTGACCTAACTGGTTGTTATTCATTGGCAACCGTATGGCGAGACACGCATCGAAAAACGGGATCGCGAGATAACGCGAATCGCCGCACTCGTGCGCCGTGCGCGGATCCTGAGCAAAGCCCACTGGCGCACCCTTCGCGCCGTAGGCCCTGAACATATCGAACGAGCCGGTCCCGGCTCCATCAAAGCATTTGTCTCCTTTCTCCTTCGCGCCGGGGTTCAGCATCATCGGAATGCCGTAGGCTTCGTGGGGGATCTCCGGCTTGGGAATCTCGCCCTTCTCCCATGTGGCGAACGCCGTGCCGGAACGGAACCAGATCGCCACGATGCGCTCGGGATACATCGTCTGCATCAGGCTCGCCCAGAAGCCGCCGCCGCTGTGGCCCCAGAGGCACCACGGGGCCTTGGCCAGTTCCGGGCGTTCTGCCTTCGTGGCGAACTCGTCGAGCGACCGGAGGAAAGTCTTGTGCGAGCCGTTGCGCGGGTCGCACCAGAGGCGGCAGTTGTCCTTCTCGCTCTGGTGATACGACGGCCCGAGCAGCGCGCAGTCCCACTTCTTCGCCAGCGCCTGCCAGTGCAGGTCGTAGGCCGCCGTCGCGCCGCCCTTGCACGCGCCCTCGCCGCAGCCGTGCTGATGCACGATGACACCGCGCACCTTCTGCACGTAGTCCGGCAGCCACAGCGTGTAAGTCACACCGAGCGACAGTTCGCCCTCCTTCGTGGACGGCGGATAAGTGACTTCAAAATATTTGCCGGCTCCCCGCACAGGCAGGACGGCGAGCAACGCGGCAAAAGCGAAGGCAAAGAGTTGCTTGTGCATGACGGGATTGGACGAGAGCCGACGCAACGCGTCGAGCTGTTCCTGTGGGCAAGCTCAAGGCGCTGACGCTGCCGCCTCCGCCTTCACCGGCGGCGCGCTGTCCTTGAACAGCACCGCGAACACGAAGATCAGCACCGCCGACATCACCGCCGGCACGAGCCAGATGCTGGACCAGTTGTGGGTCGCGCCGCCCGCGTTGGTGTAGTGCTGCCCGACCACGCCGGAGAGCCACGAACCGACGAACATCCCCGCGCCCAGGGTCACAAACGCGTGAAAGCCCTGCGTGGCCGCACGGATGTCCTCGCTGGCGCGGTTGTCCACATACATCCGGCCCATCACGAAGATGTAGTCGTAGCACATGCCGTGGACGGCGATGGCGACGAACAGCATCCACGCCGCGTTGGTCGCCTGCGGGAATTGCGTCAGCAAGCCAAAGCGCACCGTCCACGCCACCATGCCAAGGATGAGGATGCCCTTCACCCCGAGCCGCTTGAGCAGGAACGGCAGCAGCAGGAGGAAGACCACATCCGAAACCTGTCCGACGGTCATCTTCGCCGCCGCGTTCTCGATTTTCAGCTCGTTCATGAAGGCGTTCATCCAACTGAAGTAGAAGCTCAACGGCACGCAGATCAGGAACGAGCAGATGATGAAGGTGCAGAACGAGCGGTCGCGCATGAGCCGGAGCGCATCAAGCCCCAGCATGGTGCGGGCGTTGACCGGTGCGCCTGCGCCCTTGGGCGGCGTGTGCGGCAGCGTGAACGAGTAGAGGCCCATCACCAGCGCCGCACCTGCGGCGAGCTGAAACATCCGGGCGTTGTCCTCGAACCTGAACCAACTCACCGTGATTCCCGCCGCGATCCAACCCACACTGCCCATCAGCATCACCAGCGGGAATTCCTTCGCCGGGTTCTTTGAGTGCGTGAGCGTAAGCGCGTTCGTCAACCCATGCCCCGCCATGTAGCTGATCGTGTAGGCGATGAGCACCGGGTAAAACTGCCCGAAGCTCTTCAGCGTCGAGACATACCAGAGCAGCGCCGCGCCGATGAGGTGCAACGCGCCGAGCAGCCGCTGCGTCGCGAAGAACCGGTCCGCCACGATACCCGCGAAGAACGGCGAGACCATCGCACCGATGGCCGTGCTGCCGTAGGCCAGGCCGATCTGCCCGCCCTCGAACTTGAGCGTCGAGTGGAGGTAGGTGCCCATCGTGACATACCATGTGCCCCATACGAAGTAGTGAAGGAACACCATGAACCAGAGGCGGGCGAAGAGCGTGAGTGACATGCGGCTTATGGGAGCGGAATTCACCTACCGACTACCCACAAGCGACTTCCATTCAGCGTCCCCCACCCGGGAACCCGCTTCGCTGCACGGCGCATGGGAGAAACCCGTCCCCTGCCCTGCCAGTCGTGCGTCGCCTTGCTCCGGACCAGCGAGAAGCAGGCTTGGCGCGGCGATTCCCAGCACATAATCTGCGGCCTCATGCACTTGCGAACTCTGTTGTCAGCGGCGCTGGCGCTCGGTCTGGTCAGCACCTTGTCCGCCGCCGATGCCCCCACCAAGCCGGCGGCGAAACCCAAGTCCGCGACCGGCTCGGCTGCGGCCATTGAAGACGTTGCCGGGCTGCCGCGCGTGCTGATCATCGGAGACTCCATCTCCATGGGCTACACGGCCCCGACGCGGGCGCTGCTCAAGGGCAAGGCCAACGTCCACCGGCCGCCGACCAACTGCGGAGCCACCAGTGTCGGGTTGGCCGGGCTGACCCAGTGGCTGGGGGAGAAAAAGTGGGACGTGATCCATTTCAACTTCGGCCTGCACGACGCGAAACTGCCCCCCGAGGGGAACCGCCACTCGCCGCCGGACGTTTACGAAAAGAACCTGCGTGAACTCGTCGCCCGGCTGAAGGCCACCGGCGCGAAACTCATCTGGGCCACCACCACGCCCGTCCCCAATGGCGGCATCCTCGCCCCCAACCGGCGCTTCGGCAGCGTGGAAGAATACAACCGCATCGCCCGCAAGGTGATGGAGGAAAACGGCGTCGCCATTGATAATCTCAACACCGCCATCGCCCCGCGCGTGAAGGAATTCCAAATCCCTAACGATGTCCATTTCTCCGCGGCCGGCTCAGACCTGCTCGCGAAGCACGTGGCTGCCAGCATTGAATCCATTCTCAAACCCCAATAACCATGACCACCTTGAACGCACTTTCCCTCCCCGCCCTTTGCCTCGGCCTCACGCTCGCGCTTGGCAGCGCCTCCGCGGCCGCCGACGCACCAGCCAAGACGGCCACGCCCAAGCCGAAATCGGAAGCCACCCCGGACGCCGCCTTGGTGCCGACCCAGGCCAACGTGGCCTACGGCGCGCATGAGCGGCAGGTGCTGGACTTCTACCAGGCCAAGTCCGCGCAGCCGACTCCCCTGCTCTTCTTCATCCACGGCGGCGGCTGGGTGACGGGCGACAAAAAGAATCCGGGCTCCCTGAAGCAATGCCTGGCCGCCGGCATCTCGGTCGTGTCGATCAACTACCGCTACTCCTGGCAGGCGCATATCGCCGGCGTGAAGCCGCCGGTCGAATGGCCCCTGAGCGACGCGGCGCGCGCGTTGCAGTTTGTCCGCAGCAAGGCCACCGCCTGGAACATCGACAAGCAGCGCATCGGCGCCTCGGGCGGATCGGCGGGTGCCTGCTCCTCGCTCTGGCTGGCCTTCCACGCGGACATGGCCGACCCGAAGAGCCCCGATCCGGTGGCCCGTGAATCCACGCGGCTGTGGTGCGCCGCCGTCAGTGGCGCGCAGACCTCGCTGGACCCGGTGCAGTTGAAGGAGTGGACGCCCAACAGCCGTTATGGTGGCCACGCGTTTGGCTTCATGGACCCGAAGGATCTCAAGACGCGCGACACGCGCTTCGCGGAGTTTCTCGCCGCCCGCGAATCCGTCCTGCCGTGGATCAAGCAATACTCCCCCATGGAGCACGTCACCAACGACGACCCGCCGGTCTATCTGATCTACAGCGCACCGCCCGCGCTCGGGGAAATCCAGAAGGATCCCACGCACACGGCGAACTACGGCGTGAAGTTGCAGGAAAAATGCAAAGGCCTCGGTTTGGAGTGCGAACTCGTCTATCCGGGCGCACCCGGCGTGAAGCATCCCCAAATGCACGACTTCCTCATCGCCAAGCTCAAGGCCCCGGCCGTCCCGAGCAAGTAGTGGCCGCGCGAACCTTGGGGTTGGAGTTCCGCCCTCCGGCCGCCCGACTGCATCACTCCGGGTTGATGTGTGGCTGAACCAGCGGCGGTTTCCCGCGCTGACCAGAATCTCACGACCTCATTTCAACCGTTGCTCCGAAGCAGAACCGTAGTGGCAGGCATCCTTGCCTGCCGCAGAGCCGGGCTTCCCAGCCCAGCGGAAGCAACCGCACACCCGCTTCAGGCGCTCAGAAAATCCCGGCCGGCTTTGCACAGGTCGGCGTTGCTTCCGGGCGGCAGGATGCCGCCCTCTACGCCAGGCAGGGATGCCTGACGCCACCCGGCTTCGGAATTCGGTTCAATAGGGCCGAATGCCTCCTTGAGCGTGGCCCCTTACCTGCTGAACGTGAATGGCAGCACGCCGGAGGTCATGCGGACCGCCGGGGTGGCAATGGCGCGAATGAAACTACGTTCACATCACCCGCGACTCTGGCCGCACGGCGGCACCCTGGCCTTCAGCATAGTGGAAGCCCTCGTGGCAGCGTGCATCGTCGGGGTCTTGTTTGTCTCGCTCTATGGCGGCATCACGGCAGGGTTTGGCGCGTTGAACTCATCCCGGGAAAACCTCCGGGCGACCCAGGTGCTCATCGACAAAGCTGAGACGTTGCGCCTCTACAGTTGGAACCAGATCTCCACCTTTGGAACTTCGACCTCCTATATCCCCTCGACGTTTACGGAAAGTTTCTTCCCGGCCACGACCAATTACAGCGCCAGCACCGTCAGCACGAACGCAACGGGCAGCGGCTTCACGTATTATGGCGAGGTTTCCATCGTCAACTCCGGATTTACGGAAAACTACTCCAACGCCATGAAGCGGGTGACCATCACGATCAACTGGACCAATGGCGTGGCCCGTTCCCAGACCCTCACCACTTTTGTCGGTCAGTATGGAATTCAGAACTACATCTACTAGGCGCGCGCAGCAGGCCATGACGCTCGTGGAGATCCTGGTGGCCACGGCCATCGGCTCCCTGATCCTCGTGGCGGGCGGATCGTTGATGGTTTACAATGTTCGCAGCCTCGCGGCCTTGACCAACTACGCGGACTTGGACCGCTACAGCCGCACCGCCGTGGACAAGTTGTCGCAGGATATCCGCCAGGCCACTGAGCTCATTTCCTTCACCACCACCGAGCTGGAATTCAACTCCTCGCGCGGGCGCAGCAACATCACTTACACCTTTTATCCAGACAGCCGGACGCTGGTCCGTCGTCAGGGGGACAATCGTGAGACGCTGCTCCAGGAATGCGACGCGCTTACGTTCACCGTGTATGGCCGCAACAATGTCTCCAACTCGTGGGACCAGTTCATGGTGACCAATGCGGCGGGTGCGAAGCTCATCAAACTCAACTGGACGTGCTCCCGGACCATCCTCGGCCAGGCGGTCAACACGGAAAGCATTCAGACCGCCAAGATTGTCATGCGAAAACAAGATTGATCTCCCATGAAGACCCTGCTTGCCCCCCATCCGTCCCGGCGCGCCGGCAGCGTGCTGGTGGTCACCTTGATGATCGGGATGGTCATCGGAATCACGCTCGCGGCCTTCATGGACTTGAGCAGCGCCCAGCATCGCTCGGTGATCCGGTCCGGCGTCTGGAACGCCTGCATCCCGCTGGCTGAATCAGGCTTGGAGGAAGCCTTCACGCACGCCTATCTGAACAGCACCAACCTCGGGAGCCAGGGCTGGACGACCAGCACCACCGGCCTGACGATGAGCAACGGAGTTACTCTGAGCGGCACTGTTTATTACCGGTCACGCACTTTGAGCGGGGGCACCTTCCTCGCCGCCATCCAACCGGGGAGCACCCCGACGTTCACCGTGCAAGGCGGCCTGCCCAAGCCGCTGACCACGAACGATTTGCTCTTCCGCACCATCCAGGTGCGCACCGTTGGCAGTTCACTCTTCACCCGGGGGCTCGTGGCACGGGGCGACATCAACTGGAACGGCCAGATTTTGTCTGACAGCTACGACTCGCAAAACCCGGCCCGCAGCAACAACGGTCGTTACGACCCCGCGCGCCGGAGTGACAACGGCTCCGTCGGTTCCGTGGAAGGCAATCTGTCCCTCGGTGCCCATGGCACCATCTATGGCAACGGCGGCACCGGTCCCACCGGGGCCATTTCCACCGGGTCACACGCAGCGATTGGCGACGCTGCCTACATTGGGGGGGGCAACACGGGCATTCAGGCCGGCCACTCGCAGAATGATTTGAACGTCTCCTTCCCGGATGCCGCCGTGCCCTTCACCACCGGCTACACCATCCCGGGCGGCGGCACCATCACCAACATCACCATTGTCACCAACACCTCGGCAGCCAGCTCCGTCACTTATCCCGCTTCCTCCACCAGCCCGGTGATCACCAACAGCACCACGAGCACCACTTATCCCAGCGGGACCGCTTACCCCGTCACCACGAACGTGGTCGCCACCACCACCACGAAGGGCAAGACCAAGACCACGACTTACAGCACCAACTACACCTACACGAGCTTCAGCTACACTACGAACAGCTACACCACAAACACCTCCTCCACCTACTACAGCCACATCTTGGACACCGGGGACTACTATCTGACGGGCATCAACAATGTGGATATCTTGGTGCGCGGCAATGCCCGGCTCTGGGTGGATGGCAACGTCTCTCAGTCCGGCGGCCGCGCCATCACCGTCACCAGCACTGCCACGCTTCAGATGTGGGTAGGCGGCAGCGTCAGCTTCTCGGGGAATGCCAACGTCAACAACTCCGGCGACACTCAGCGAATGACCATCTACGGCCTGCCCACCTGCACCAGCGCCTCCTTCAGCGGCAATGCGGAATACATCGGCATCCTCTACGCGCCGCAAGCGCACATGACCTTCAACGGCGGCGGTATGGATCGCGCGGACTTCATGGGCGCGGCCATCGTGGGCTCGGCTCAGTTGAACGGCCATTTCGAGTTTCACTACGACGAAAATCTCGGCCGGGCCGGCCCGAGCAGCTCCTATGTCATTGATTCGTGGGCTGAGCTCTAGCCGCCCGCCGCATTCCCCCGGGCGGCTCGCTGGCCGTTCTCTCATTCCTGCCATCGCAGGGAATCTTACCCGCCACCTGACCTCCGCCTCAGGGGTTCCCCGAGCAGAGGAAGTGGCCACCCTGAAAACCGGGAGCTTTCCGTTGAAATACTGATTTGTCTGGCCCAGTGCTTGGGCATAACTGACAGCTTGACCCCGCCGGACGGCCCTAGTCGGCAACTGACACCAGCCGCGTGGCACGGGGCGTGCGCTCAAGTCGAAAATCGCAAACCGGTTGTGACCCGGTTGCGATGCAGTTGATGAACTCGTTCTCGCACAGACAGACAGCAAGGCTCCTGGCCATCCCCGGGGGACTTCTGCTGCTGTCGGCCGAGGTCCGTGCCCAAGGCAAAGGCATCAACGACACCCACCCGCTCCCCAGCAAGGCCAAGGACAAGCCGAACCTGGAGCAACGCCCTGCGGGGCGATTCCCTCCGCTCCATGAACCTGTGCCGGCGGCTTCCAGCCGCCGTCCGGGGGCAACTGTAGTTCGAGGGCGCTTCGAGCAATCCACCCACAACGCGGCGACTGGAAGTCGCCGGCACGGGTTCATGGCCCCAATGCGCGGCTTTCGGGCCGTGGTGGCTACCCATGAACCTCGTGGCAACCGACGTGAGGAGGCTCAATCTGAAGTCGGCAAAACCACGTCCGCTTGGCCGGAAGTTTGGTGGGGTTGACCCTCGGCAAATGGCCCGTTAGTCTCCGCGCACCTCATATGAGCTCAGGCACCAACAAAATCCGCATCCTGCTGGTGGACCACCATGAAGTCGTCCGCGCCGGGTTGAGCCTGCTACTGGCGCAACATGCCGGATTCGAGATTGTGGGCGAGGCCGCTTCCGTGGCCGGTGCGTTGGAGGGCGGCGCGCGCTTGCAACCGGACGTGGCCTTGCTGGAGGTGCGCCTGCCGGATGGCAGCGGATTTGAAGCCTGCCGTAGGTTGCACGCTTTGACGCCGCCCGTGCGCGTCATCATCTTCACCACCTTCGCCGATGAGGAAATCGTGATGCAGCCCATCGGGTCGGGCGCGGAGGGTTACCTGCTCAAGGAAATCGATGAAGCGGGCTTGGTGCGCGCGATCCGCGAGGTGGCGGATGGCCGCTCGATTCTAGACCCCGCTGTCACCCGCCGGGTGCTCAATCGGGTGAAAGCAGGCACGGCGACCACCGCAAGCAAACTTGACCAGTTGTCCGCGCAAGAGCGCCGCGTGCTCGAACAGGTGGCGCAGGGCAAAACCAACAAGGAGATCGCCGCGGCTCTGGGCTTGAGCGACAAGACGGTGAAGAACTACCTGAGCAATCTCATGGACAAGTTGCAGATGAGCCGTCGTTCCCAAGCAGCGGCCTACTATGTGCAGCACTCCGCTGCGGCAGTCCAGAGCTAGGGAAACGCTGATTAGACCACGAATGGACACGAACCGACACGCATGCCCGGCGTGAAGCCTCGCTTTCATCCTAAAGGCCGCAGTTGTGCCCACGAAAGACACGAAAGACACGAAAGGAGAGGCAGTTGCGAGCGCGGGGGCCTTCACCGGGTGGGTGAGCGGATGGAATCGGCCAACGCCCTTTCATTTCGTGTGTTTGGTGTGTTTCGTGGGCTCCAACTGCTGAATCTCAGTTCATCGGTGTCTGTTGGTGTCCATTCGTGGTTAAGAAGTTTCCTCAGCGTTTCCCTGGCGCTCGCTGGCCAACTGCCCTGCAACCGACTGCCAAGTCGAGCCGCCCCCTGTGACCATCCCTTGGGCCAACGCCAGCCACTTCATCATGCCCAAGGGCTACTTGATGCGCGTGGATGAAGCCAACCGCCAGTTGCGGGCGGTTGAGCGGGAGAACAAGGGCTCGATCACGGTCCGTCTCACCCCGATGCCAGCCAACGCCGTGGACAAGCCGACCTCAGCGCTCAACAGCCTGATGCTGACCTTCCGTCTCGTCGTGGGCGGGAAGCTGGAACTGCCAGAACTCGGGAGCGAGCGCTGAGCGAACGGCGGCGCACTGGCCGCGCACCGGCCTCAGCCCGTGATGCCGCCGGAGCTGGTGAAGATGCCGTCCAGCCACATTTTGAGCTGCTGCGGATTGGAGGCCTTCTCCATTGCCCGTTCCTCGCTGATGATGCCCTGCTGGAGCAGGTTGAAGATGCACTGGTTGAAGCTCATCATGCCCTCGCCCTGATCCTCCCACTGCGTCACCCCGTCCACCTCGGCGATCTTGCGGCTGCTCTCGATGATCGGCAGCAGCTTGCCGAGCTGGTTCTCCTCGATGGCCTTCTTGATCGTGATGGTGTTGATCATGATCTCCAAGGCCGGCCGCATCCCGCCGTCCACGGTGGGCACCATGCGCTGGCAGCACACGGAGCGGAGGGTGCCGGCGAGCTGGCGCCGGATGGTGTCGCGTTCGTCCTGCTTGAAGTATTCCAAGATGCGGCCCACGGAGCTGTTCGCACTGGTGGTGTGCATGGTCGAGATGACCGTGTGGCCGGTGTCCGCCGCGCTGATGGAGGTCTGGAAGCTGATGGCATCGCGCATTTCGCCGACCATGATCACGTCCGGGTCTTCGCGCAGGGCGCTCTTCATCGCGCGATGAAAACTCATGGTGTCGAGGTTCAATTCGCGCTGCTCGATGAGGCACTGGTTCTCCTCGAAGACGAACTCGATGGGGTCTTCCAGGGTGACGATGTGCTTGCGGAAGTTGTTGTTCAGGTGCTCCAGCATGGCGGCGAGCGTGGTGGACTTGCCGGAGCCCGTGGTGCCGGCCATGAGCACGATGCCGCGGGGGGATTCCGCCACGGTCTTGAGCACTTCCGGCAGGCCGAGCTTCTCGAAGCTGGGCACGGTGCTCTTGATATAGCGCATCACAATGCACCAGCGACCCAGCGACTGAAACACGTTCGTGCGGAAGCGCCCGATGCCCGGCGCGGAGTAGGAGAAGTCCGTCTCGCGGTCCGCCTCGAGCCCGGCCTTCATGTGCTTGGGGCAGATGCCGTCAATCACGCTCTGCATCCACACCTGCGTGGGCACGAAGTCAATGGAGTGGAACGCGCGGCTGATGCGGAAGGAGGCAGGGGTGCCGACCTTGATGTGGACATCCGAACAGCCGCCTTCGACGCCGGCTTTCAGAATCTGGTTGAAATAGGCTACATCCTCGTTGGCGGGTTCGGTAACTGGCAATGACATGGCGCGGAACTTAGCCAGCGCGCCTTTTCATGCCAAGTTGGAATATGCCATGAGGCTCAGGCGGGCCTGCGCCTGCGGGGTCAACGCCATGAACACCATCGAGACAGTGTAACCTTGGTGCCGATCCCCCCGGCAATCCACCACCACTCCCGTCGCCGTCACTTCCTGACCATCCGCCGGGTCCCGCAGCGCCACGGTCATCTCCGTCCACGCCGGAATCGGAGTCATGGCATGGAATTCAATGCCGTTCTTGCGGATGCGGGTGAGGCCGGTGGAGCCATCCAGCCGGGTCATCGGCCGGTCAGAGTGAATCCCTGAAGAAGTCTTTGCCTTGCGAGTAACCATAAGGATTGCGGCAAGCTAGCAGCGAACCGCACGGCGTCAATCTGGCAGGCCAAGATACTTTGGCTGTCACCACTCGATGACCGCCGCGCCCCAAGTCAACCCCGCCCCAAAGACCACCAACAACACCAGATCACCCCGCTGAATCCGCCCCGTGCTCACGGCCTCGTCCAAGGCGATGGCCACGCTCGCGGCGGAGGTGTTGCCATACTTGTCCAGATTCACAAACATCTGCTCCGGGGTGCCCTCCAACCGTTCCGCCACCGCGTCAATGATGCGCTGGTTGGCCTGGTGCGGGATGATGCACTTGATCTGTTGAATCGTCAGCTCGCAGCGTGAAAGCGCCTCGCGCGCGGCGGTGCACATGGCGTTCACCGCATTCTTGAAAACCTCCTTGCCGTCCATCTTCAAGTAGTGCAACCGCTGGTCCACGCTCTCATGCGTGGCCGGAAACCGGCAGCCACCCCCCGGCTGGGAAAGCAGCGCCGCCTTGCCCCCGTCCGCCCCCATGCACGCCGTGAGCAACCCGTGCGAGTCCGGCCGATGCTGCAGGACCGCCGCCCCCGCCCCATCGCCGAAAAGCACGCAGGTGGTGCGATCTTTCCAGTCCATGATGGAGGAAAGCTTCTCCGCCCCGATGACCAACACGCACTCGCTGGTGCGGGACATGATGAACTGCTGGCCCACCTCCAGCGCGTAGATGAACCCCGAACAAGCCGCCTCCAAATCAAACGCCGCCGCGCGCCGGGCCCCGATCTTGTGCTGCACCAGGCACGCGGTGGACGGAAACGGCATGTCCGGCGTGATGGTGGCCACGATGATCAGGTCAATCTGCTCCGCCGTGACGCCCGCCTGCGCCATCGCCCGCTCCGCCGCCTTCGCCGCCAGGTCCGAACAAAACTCGCCCTCCGACGCGATCCGCCGCGCCTTGATGCCCGTGCGGCTGGTGATCCACTCGTCCGTCGTCTCGACCACCTTCTCCAGGTCCGCATTCGTCACCACGCGCTCGGGCACATAGGCCCCCACGCCGGTTACAGAACAAGTGCGCCCCTGGAAACCATGCTTGGCGCGGGGATTGGTGAAATCGCGGGCGGGTAGTGAACTCATTGCCGTGTCGCGGGATTGCAATTTTCCGGTGCCGAAAAGTCAATCGGCAATTCCAGCCAGCCGCAGTTTCCTCCGCCCGCCGTGCCGGAGCGAAACCGCCCTACCCCGGACAGCAGCCAGCCCCGGGCAGCTCCGCCGGGAGCCGCGCGCCTGTTCACACGCGGGCCGCCTGGCCTCAGCCAACGATGCAGGTGAAAATGGGTCCATCTGGATCTGCCCACTGAATGGTTCCGGCTAAGAAGCGCGGACGCCCACTTCCGCCGCAACTGTTTCGGCCTCGGCCTTCCCCGCTCCATCGCGCCCGTCACCTCCCAGCCGGATTCCGACAGAAAAATGGGGGACAGAAAAATGAGAGCAGATTTTTTTGTCCCCCATTTTTCTGTCTATCCCCTCGTTCGCGGCCTTCAGCCCTCCCAACTCGCTGGCACACTACGGCTACACACTCCGCAAACTGGTCAGCCGGTCAGTTTCACCCATGAGCGCCACCACAAACACCTCCACGGGCCCCAGTCCGAAGGCCAACGCGCCTGGAATGTTCAGACCAGTCACGCCGCCGCCCTAAACAGAGCCGGAATAAGGTGGTTGAAACCGCCGCAGGGACCCCGGAGACGGGATGAACACAGAGGGGTGCGGTGGTTAATTCTTGCCCTCAAGCGTCACCGTTCCGCGCCCTCCGCTTGCCGCCCTTGTAGTTTGCCTTATCTGTGTTCATCGCGTCTCTGTGGTTCATTTGGATTTTCCCACTGCATCGTTCCGGCTCAGAGAACCAGAAAGCCAGTTTTTACGATTGACCAGCCGCAAGATTCTATGAGCCAATGACGCTCCATTTTTTGTCGGTTAATTGCGAAATTTTTGAGTTTGGAACATGCCTAAGGTAGCGAAGCCCGGCCGCGCGCCCCGCATCGGCGCGAACACCGCCAAATACGATGCCCACCATACCGTCCTCAAGCAGACTTACGGCGCGCTGGCGGACCTCCGCGCCGAACTGGCCGACTCCAAGGAGAAGATCGCCGAACGCACCAACCTGCTGAACCTGTTCGCCACCTGCGCGGACTCGCAGCGCTCGTGGCTGTTGCTGGAGGACTACTTCGAGAAGCTGAACCTCTCCCGCAAGGACTTCGGGGCGAACGAATGGTGGCCCCGCATGGCCGAGGCCCGGAGCAAGGCCCGGCTGGAGGAGCTGGCCATCCTCTTCCTGCGTGCTGGCCGGTCGCTGCCCCAGGAGCTGCAACCCCACGCCAACTACTCCCGGTTCGCGGAGATTGAACAGGCCGAGCAGGAGGGCCGGCTGGTCCAGGAGCTGGAGCACTGGCTCTTCCCGCCCGCCCCGGTGCATCTGGATTCACCGCGCGCCGGCTTGCGCATCATCTGCAAGCCGGTCCCCGCCGGTGCGGAGGCCGCCCTGCACCAGTTGCGGATCGCGTTCCACCTCTTCCGCCCCCGCACCGGGGAGAGGGAAAAGAATCTGGCTGACTTGATCGACCTGAACACCCGCGCGGCGCACGAACAGGAGCTGTTCCCGCCGATGGACTGGGAGTTCATCCAATGGGTGGTGGAGAACTACCGCCACCGGGAGGACCGGGAGAGCCCGTTCCTGCTACAAGGCCTGGAGCTGCTGCAATGGATCGCCCGCTGGGGCCACCACGGCCGGCTCCTGATGGAGTGCGGGACCAAGCCGGTGGTTTATCACGGGCAGGTGGCCGAACTGACCCCGCACCTCCAAAACGGCGACCAGGAACTCTCCTTCACGCAGCGCATCAAGCTCTCGAATGGCGAGGTCCGGCCGCTCTCGGAAGCCATCTGGTTCGGCGGGCAGCCGCCGCTGGCCTTCGTGGACGACACGTTTTACCTGCTGCGGAACGCCCCGCCGGGAACGTTGCTGGAGTCCATCGCCCGCACGCCCACGCTGCCGGTGCGCAAGCTCAGCCACCGGTTCCTGACCAACCTCCGGCGCGCGCACTCCGACAATGGCGTGGACTGGGACCAGCTTTGCACCGCCCACCCCGCCCTGCCCCAGTTCACCTTCGAACTGGTGGACGAAGTCATCCGCATCCGGCTGCTGGCCCGCAGCGAGCGGGATCAGTCCATCTGGCATTGGAACGGCCACGAGTGGGTGCCGGACGAACCCGGCCGGGCGCGCAACGGCAAACCGGAGATTCTCGATGACCTCCGCCTCGAGCCCGCCATTGACTGGCTGCGCCGGCTCAACTGCTTCACGCCCGAGCCCGGCCTCTGGGTGGGCGATGCGGCGGAAAACTTCTTCAACATCCTCTCCACCAACTGGGCCACCCGCCCGGCGGACGCGGAATTTCTCGGCAACGCCGCCTTCCAACGGCTCTTCCTCACCCCGCGCAAGCTCAAGCCCAACCTGATCGTCAAGGGCAGCGGCATTGACTGGTTCAGCGTCTCCGCCGAATGGGAGAGCGAGGGCATGAAGCTCACCAAGGCCGACCTCCAACGGCTCGCCAGCGCCACCGGCCGTTTCGTCAAACTTCCCGACTCCGGCTGGGTGGAACTCGACACCAAGGCCGTGCAGAGCGCCCACGAAGCGCTCGCGGACCTCGGGCTCGATGGGCTCAGCCCCATCGCCCAGCAGGTGCCCATCGAGCAGGCGGCCCATCTGGATGAGAAAGGCCTGGAGAAGTTCGGGGACAGCGAACACGCCAAGGTGCTGCGCAAGCGCCTCGCCAACTTCGAGGGCATCGCCCCCACCGACCTGCCGGCGGGCCTCAACGCCGAACTCCGCCCCTACCAGAAGGAGGGCTTCGACTTCCTCTGCCACCTCACCTCCCTCCGTTTGGGCGGCATCCTGGCCGACGACATGGGCCTGGGCAAAACCCTCCAGACCTTGAGCTGGCTCGCCTGGCACAAGGCTCGTAACGGCTCGACCCACAAGCCCGCCCTGGTCATCTGCCCCGCCTCCGTGCTCCACAACTGGCGGCGCGAGGCGGAGAAGTTCGTGCCCCATCTCAAGGTGCTGGTCCTCCAGAGCGGCGCCGGCCGGCACACGATGCGCAAGCTGATCCCGCAGCACGACATCATCGTGACCAACTACGCCCTGCTCCGCCGCGACCTCGAAGAGCTGAACAAGTTCGACTTCGGCGTGCTGGTCCTGGACGAGGCCCAGTTCATCAAGAACCCGACCGCCCAAGTCACCCAAAGCGTCAAGCAGCTCAAGGCCGACCACCGCGTCGCCCTCACCGGCACGCCGCTCGAGAACCGCCTGCTCGACCTCTGGAGCATTTGCGACTTCATCCAGCCCGGCTACCTCGGCACGCAGGAGCACTTCCACGAGACCTACGATCCGAAGTCCGGCGCGGAGACGGAGGAGGCCATCTCCCTGCAACGCATCGCGCGCCGCCGCCTTTCCGCCAAGCTCCGCCCGCTGCTCCTGCGCCGCCTCAAGAAACAGGTCGCGAAGGATCTCCCCGACCGCATAGAGCAACGCCGCGACTGCGAACTCGGCGAGGAACACCGCAAACTCTATCTCGCCGAACTGCGCCGCTCCCGCGAGCAGGTCATGCAGGCCGTCAAGGAAAAGGGCCTCGCCAAGAGCAAGATGCACGTCCTCGCCGCGCTCACCCGGCTGCGCCAGATTTGCTGCCACCCGCAGCTCGTCGGCAGCGACGTGGCCAGCGGCAAGACCGAGACGCTCTTCGAACTCCTCGACACGCTCGTGGCCGAGGGCCAGAAGGTCCTCGTCTTCTCGCAGTTCGTGCAGATGCTGAAGATTCTCGAAACCGACTGCGCCAAGCGCGGCATCCCCACGCACCTGCTCACCGGCGAAACCAAGCAGCGGCAGGAGGTCGTCAACGCCTTCCAAGCCGATGAACACGGCGGCGTCTTCCTGCTCTCGCTGCGCGCCGCCGGCACGGGCCTGAACCTCACCAACGCCAGCTACGTGGTTCTTTACGACCCGTGGTGGAATCCCGCCGTCGAGGCGCAGGCCATCGACCGCAGCCACCGCATCGGCCAGACCCGCACGGTGAACGCCTACCGCCTCATCGCTCCCGGCACCGTCGAGGAAAAGATTTGGGATCTGCAACAGCGCAAGGCCCAGACCATCCAGGACGTGCTCGGCGAAGAAGGCTTCGCGCGCAGCCTCTCCCAGACCGACCTGGAATACCTCTTCTCCGAGGAGTAGCCCGGCTGCCTTCGCGTCGTGCCGGAACTGCCCGAAGTCGAAGTGCTCGCGCGTCACCTCGCGCCGCTGCTGCGCGGCAAGGTCGTGCGCAGCGTCACCGTCCGGAAGGCGAAGGTGCTGCGGCCCACGACGGAACACGGACTGCGGGCCGCCCTGACCGGGGCAAAGTTCCTCGGCCTGACGCGGCGGGGAAAGTATCTCGCCTTCACGCTACGTCGCGCGGGTCGGCGCGAAACGCTGACCGTCACGGGCCACCTGGGCATGACCGGGCGCATGTTTCTCCAACCACAGGCCGCGTCCCTGCCCAAGCACGCCGTCGTGGTGCTGGACCTGGGCCGGCACGCGTTCGTGTATGAGGACCCGCGCCAGTTCGGGCGCTTCACGCTCGATGACTCGGCCGTGCGCCCGCTCGGGCCGGAGCCGTGGGATGAAGGGTTTTCCGCCACCGCCCTTCATGCCGCGCTGCACCGCTCGGCGCAGGCCATCAAGGTAAAGCTGCTCGACCAGTCGCTCGTGGCGGGCATCGGGAACATCTACGCGAGCGAAGCCCTCTTCCGCGCGGGCCTCTCACCACGTCGCGCAGCCCGACGGGTGAAAGCGGAGGAAGTCGTCCGGCTCCACGCGGCCATCCGCGAAGTGCTCGCCGAGGCCGTCGCGTGTGGCAGCACCATCCCGCTGGACTTCGCGGGTGCGGGGAAAAGCAACGGACTCTTCTACTACGGCGCGGTGGAGGGCAACTCGCAGTTCTACCAGGAGCGGCTGCTGGTTTATGACCGCGCGGGGAAGCCGTGCGTGAAGTGCGCCGCGCCCATCAAGCGCATGGTGCAGGCGGCGCGGAGCACGTTTTACTGTCCGCAGTGCCAGCGGTGACAAAGTAGGACAGCGCGTCTCGCCTGTCCTTCTGATACCAAGTCTTTATAACAATCGGTAAGTAAAGCTGGTCAAAACCTAGGCGGCAATGCAAGCTCGGGGATGGCAAGAAAACGAACCAAGGTGGCGATGAGCGAGGCCGAAGCGACCCAGCTCAA
>Ga0255188_1000090_pt1 | contig 37237 bp, 26 predicted proteins | sample Miss_Cont_RepB_8_FD_188427 | JGI IMG/M metagenome (GOLD analysis project Ga0255188, IMG submission 188427) | Freshwater microbial communities from Mississippi River, Louisiana, United States - Miss_Cont_RepB_8h | ecosystem: Environmental > Aquatic > Freshwater > River | place: USA: Louisiana... | reverse complement strand
TCTCGCGCGTCTATAACGGCGTTCACTACGTCAGCGACGTGCTGCTGGGCGCGACACTCGGCGCAGGCTACGCGGCGCTGCTGGTGTGGGGACTCGACCGCTGCTGGGGCGGGGCGGGACGGAAGTGGTTTCCGCTGTGGTGGGAGCAACTTCCTTCGCTCTGTGACTTCGACCCACGACAGCAAAGCCCGCCGCAAGCGAACTCCGCCGCTCAACTCTCAACTCTCAACTCTCAACTCCTCTCCATCCACTGGCTCCGCCTCGGCTACATCGTCATCGCCGTCTTCCTGCTCGCGCGCCTTGCCTACATCGGGAGTTCCACCATCGAGTTGAGCGAGGACGAAGCTTATCAATGGCAGTGGTCCAAACATCCCGCGCTCGCCTACTACAGCAAGCCCCCGGGCATCGCTGTCGCGCAGTGGATTGGCACGCACCTGTGGGGCGACACCGCGTTCGGCGTGCGTTTCCTCGCGCCGTGCGTCACCGCGCTGATCTCCCTGCTGCTGCTGCGCTTCTTCGCGCGCGAGGCGACCGCGAAGCTCGGCCTGTTCGTCGTCCTCGCCGCCACCGCCACGCCGCTGCTGTCTGTCGGCGCGGTGCTGATGACGGTGGACTGCCTCTCCGTGCTCTTCTGGGCGCTGGCGATGTTGAGCGGCTGGCAGGCCGTGCGGAGCGCCGAGCATTGCTCGGCAGGAGGCGCGAGTTCACCCGAAGCCGAGCAATGCTCGGCGCTGCGTCCGTGGCTGCTCACGGGTCTTTGGCTCGGCCTCGGCTTTCTCTCGAAGAACACGAACGCGTTTCAACTCGCCTGCTTCGCGTTGTTCTTCGTGCTGTGGAAACCCGTGCGCGCCCAACTCCGCACCGTCGGCCCGTGGCTCGCGCTCGGCATCGCCGCACTCGCTGTGCTGCCGCAGCTTGTCTGGAACGCGCAAAACGGCTGGGCCACGGTCGAGCACCTGCACAACCGGGCCGGCCTCACGCAGGCGTGGAAGTTCACTCCGAACTACCTGATTGATTTCGTCGCAGCCGAGTTCGCGCTGCTGAACCCGGCCTTCCTCGCCCTGATCTTCGGCGGTGTGCTGGCGACAGTTGCCGCCCTCCGTGCCGGCGACTTGCAGTCGCCGTCTCTGGCTCCGAACGACGCCGCGGACGGCGACTGCAAGTCGCCGGCACGGGGCGCGGCGCTCGCGGTCTTCCTGCTCTGCATGGGTTTGCCGCTCTTGCTCGGCTACTTCCTCTACACCCTCCGCGCCCGCGTGCAGCCGAACTGGATTGTGCCCGCCGTCATTCCCCTGCTCTGCCTCGCAGCGATTCAAGCCGACGCCTGCTGGCGACGCGGCGTGCGCTCCGTGCGCGGCTGGTTCATCGCCGGGCTCGCACTTGGGTTGCCGCTGGTTGTCCTGCTCCACGACACGAACCTCACCGGCAAACTCCTTGGCCAGCCGCTCCCCGCGAAGTTCGACCCGCTGAATCGCGTGCGTGGCTGGAAGGCCGTTGCCGAAATTGTCGAAGCCGAGCGGCAGAAGGTTCTCGCCGCCGAGGGCAAACCGGTCTTCCTCATCGGCGCGCACTACGGCCTCACGAGCCTGCTGTCGTTTTACATTCCCGAGGCGAAGGCCGGTGTCCCGCACGCGCCCATCGTGTTTTACCAGTCGTCCGAGAAGCCGGAGAACCAATACGGCTTCTGGCCCGGCTACGCGGCGCGCACAGGGCACAGTGCGATTTACGTGCAGCAATTGAAGAAGGGCGCGCAACCGGAGCCACCGCCCGCGCGGCTGGCGGCGGAGTTCACGCGCATCGAAGACCTCGGCACGCGGGACATCGAGTATCGCGGGCGCCCCGCTCACACCGTGCGGCTGCTGCTGTGCCGCGAGTTGAAGTAGCCCGCGAAACACGCGAATGGACGCGAAAGAAAACAGTGATTCGGTCGCGACGAAATCTGGTAGGGCGGGCTGTCCTCAGCCCGCCGCCCCGGTGGTGTCCGGAAGTCAGCGGCGCGGTGAGGACACCGCGCCTTACCAAACGCCTGTCCTCTTTCGCGTAGATTCGCGTGATTCGCGGGCCATCCTCTTCCCCGTCCGCGACTACGACCTCGCGGCGACGCTTGCTTCAGGGCAGGCGTTTCGCTGGCGGCCGATGGGCGAGGCCTGGGAAGGCGTCGTCGCTGGGCGCTGGGTTCGGCTGTCGCAAGTCGGCGATGAACTGCACGCCGAGACCGTCGAGCCGCAGCCGGATTGGGACTGGCTCCGCGAGTTCCTCCAACTCGACGTGGACCTTGCCGCCGTCGTCGCCACCTTTCCCGACGACGAACCGATGCGCGCGTCCGTGGCAGCGTGCCGTGGGCTGCGGTTGCTGCGGCAGGAACCTTGGGAGACGCTCGTGACCTTCATCTGCTCCTCCACGAAGCAGATTGTGCAAATCCAGCAAATCATCGCGCTGCTCTGCGAACGGTTTGGGGAGGCAATCCCGGTAGCAGCCGACGTGAGGAGGCTCCAATCTGCCCCCAGACCCGAGACGCCAGACCCGAAACCCGACGCAAATTCAGAGACTCCTCATGTCGTCTCCTACGCGGGCTTCGCCTTTCCCACCGCCGCGCGACTCGCGGCGTGCGCAGAGGCCGAGCTCCGCACGTGCAAGATGGGTTTTCGCGCGCCCTACATTTTGGCCGCTGCCCGAGCTGTCGCGAGCGGCGAACTGGACTTGGCCCGGCTGCACGCGCTGCCGACCACCGAAGCCCGCGCCGCACTCATGGGTTTGCACGGCGTCGGACGAAAGATCGCCGACTGCGTGCTGCTCTTCGCCTACGGGAAACAGGACGCCTTTCCGGTGGACGTGTGGGTGCGCCGCGCGTTGACCGAGTTGTATTTCCCGCGTCGCCGGCCTTCGGCGGGGCGGCTGGAGCGGTTCGCGAACACGCACTTCGGGCCGAACGCGGGGTTCGCCCAGCAGTATTTGTTTCACTACGTGCGCACTCGTAGCCGCCGACGTGAGGAGGCGGACCCTTAACCCATTCAACCCGTCCGCCTCCTTACGCCGGCGGCTACTCTTATGCTCGAAGTCACCTTCACCCCCGCTGATTTCACCGCGCTCCGGCAGCGCGACTTGTCCCAAACCGTCTGCGTCGTGTTCGACGTGCTGCGCGCCACCTCCTCGATGGCCACGGCACTGGCGAATGGCGCACGGGGAATCATCCCCGTCTGCGAAATCGCCGAGGCCGTGGCGCTGCGGGCGGCACGACCGGACTTGCTGCTGGCCGGCGAACGCGATGGCATCCGCATCCTCCGGGCGCTGACGGGCAGCGTGGACTTCGACCTCGGCAACTCACCGCGCGAGTTCACCCGTGAGCGCGTCGGCGGGCGAAGCATCGCGATGACGACGACGAACGGGACGCGCGCGTTGCAGGCGTGTCGCGGCGCGCGGCGCGTGCTGGTGGGGAGCTTCCTCAACCTCGGCGTGGTAGCGGACTGGCTGGCACACGAGCGGGTGGAGAACCTGCTCGTGGTCTGCTCTGGCACGCTCGAAGAAGCGTCCTACGAGGACGTGCTCGGCGCAGGGGCCCTCTGTGATGCGGTGTGGGCGGAATTCGCGGGTGGGAAGCTGGCGGACTCGGCACAAGTGGCGCGGGAAATTTACCGGCAGGGAAGCGGTGATTTGCTCGCGGCCGTCCAGCGCGCGCGCAACGCCCGACGTCTGCTGGCCTTGCCGGACTTGCGCGACGACGTGCCGCTCTGCCTCCAGCGCGACACGGCCAACGTGCTCGCGGAGCTGACGAGAGAGGGAGTGGTGGTTCGGTTGGGCCCCGGGTGAACACAGGTGCTGAAGCGGCGGCGGGTGATCGCCCTCCGAGACGCGCTCTGGCGCTCTGGCTCCCGGCAGCGCGTGAATGCCCGTGAATCGGAAACTTTCGTTTCCCTTCCGCGCGAACGACAGCGGAGACGAGTGTCCGCGCTCCGCCCTCCCCGATGCCGAATGGATCAATGCGGCCCGCTTGCGAGACGCTGACCGATTTCTCCCGGCGGAAGCACCCATTCCTCCCGCGTCCGCAGATGCTTCAGCTTGCCGGATACTTCACCCGTGGCGGACCGCTCCAGACGCACGGTGTGCCCGGCGTTCAGTTCAACGGCTCGCTTGAATTGCTTGTCGCCCTTGGCTGGCGTGAGGCTGAACTCGGTGGCCAGACCGGCTTCGCGGAGGTGCTGGATGAGCCGCAGGGAGTCGGCTCGGAGCGTCTCGTCTTCGATGAGCACGTAAGCGGCGAGACCGGCGCTGAACGGCGGCAGCAGGCCACGGGATTTGAGCAACTCGAACAGCACCACGTCGCCCATGCCGAAGCCGAGCGCGGGGAGGTCCACCTTGCCGTTGCTGACCTGTTTGATGAGGTGGTCGTAGCGCCCGCCGCCGCAGATGGCGCGGAACTCGCCCTTGATGTCGAAGGCCTCGAAGACCGGGCCCGTGTAGTAGGCAAGGCCGCGGATGACGCCGTAGTCAATGCGCACGAAGTCCCGGAGCCCGCGCGCGGCAAGCTGGTCGAGAATGAGCTGCAACTCGGCGTTGGGCTGGCCGCTGCGGATGAAGGACTGAACTTCCTCCAGCGTGAAGCCGAGGGGGGCAAGGAGCGCGGTGCTGTCCTCGGGGCGCGTGCGGTCGAGTTTGTCCACGACTTGGAAGAAATCGTAGGCCTTGCTCGGGTCCGGGCAGCGGGAGGCGAAAAAGTCTGACCACGCGTTGCGGCTGCTGAGGCGGACGACAAAGTCCGCGCTGGTGAGGCCCAGCGCGCGCAAGGTGTCGATCAGCAGCGCGATGAGTTCGGCGTCGGCGGCGCGGTCATGCTCGCCGATGATGTCGCAGTTGAGCTGGAAGTGCTCGCGCTTGCGGCCCTTCTGCTGCTTCTCGTAGCGGAACAGTTGCGGGATGGAGAACCACTTGAAGGGCTTTTTGTAGGCGCGTTCCTGCGCGGCGGCCATGCGCGCGAGGGTGGCGTCATTTCCGGACGCATGGCGACGGCGCGCTCGCCCTTGTCGGTGAAGTTGAAGAGCTGGCCGACGATTTCCTCGCCGGACTTGTTGGTGTAAAGCTCGAGCGGCTCCAGCGGCGGGCCGTCGTATTCGCGGAAGCCATAGCGGCGGGCGACCGCGCGCCACGTGTCGAAGATGTGGTTGCGGGCGTCCATGCTCCACAACTCGTCTTTCGTCGGCGGCAGCGGTTCGGGGTAGAAGTCCCGGAAGCCAGGCAAGCGTTCCATAGAGCTGCGGACTATGAGGAAACGGGGCAGGCAGGATAAAGGAGAAAAACCGATGGAGCGGGCGGGGTCGAAATGAGGTTTGTGACTCCTGGTCGGAATCCGAATTTCAATCTGGCTTCCCCGGCCTGTTCCCGCGCCGGAATCGAGGCTTGGCAGGCTTGGGGGCCGTTCCCTAGCATGTGGAGGTGCTCTCCTTCCTGAGATTTTTTGGCATGACGGTCGCGGCCGTGTGGTTTGGCTCCGCGGTCTTTTTTGGCCTGTTCGTGGGGCCGGCGTTCTTCACCGACGAGATGAAGCGCTTGTTTCCGCCGCCTTACAACGGGGCGATTGCCGAGCTCGTGTTGAGCCGTTACTTCGTGCTGCACTACATCTGCGGGGTGCTCGCGCTCGTGCATCTCGTGGCCGAGTGGATTTACTCGGGCAAGGTCGCGCCGCGGCTGACGCTCTGGCTGGTGGGCGGGGTGCTGGGCTTGAGCCTGCTGGGCGGGGTCTGGCTGCAGCCCAAGCTCAAGCAGTTGCAGCGGGTCAAATACGCGGAGCACTACCGGCTCAATGCCACGCCCCAGCAACGCGAGGCGGCGGCGAAAGATTTCAGCCTGTGGCACGGCGTCGCGCGGATGACGGATCTGGCCATGCTGCTGGCGCTCTGGGTGTATCTCGCCCGCGTCATCCACACGGGCGAAAGCCCGCGCTTCGTCTCGCCGATCCACAAGTTCGGCATGGAAGCCCGCAGTTAATCTCGCGAGCGCACCGAGCGGGCGGTGGTGCCTAATACTTGGGGATAGCCCTGGCCTTGGGCTTGCGTGGCGCGGCGGTCCGCACGCGGGCGGCATCGTTCCAGAGGCTTTCCAAGTCGTATTGCTTCCGCACCTCGGGGTGCATGATGTGGACAATCACATCAAAGAAATCCATCACCACCCAGCGCCCGCCCCGGCCGCCGTCCTCCGCCCGCGGCCGGAGCGCGTGCTCCTTCCACAAGCGAGACTCCAGCTCGGCCACGATGGACCGCAGGTGCGGCTCGCTGGAGCCGGAGCAAATCACGAAGTAGTCCGTCACGTCCGACACCTTGCGGACGTCGAGCACGACGATGTCCTCGGCCTTCTTGTTGTCCGCAAGTTCCCGGCAGAGCAGAGCGAGTTTCTTAGCTTCCATTGGCCGGACAGTGGCAAACAACCGCTCAGAGATAAAGCCTGTTCGCACGAATAGCTTCGGCGACCACCGGTCCGGTGAGCAACTCCACCGGCAAACCCGCCTTCACCCGGGCGCGGATTTGCGAGGAAGAGACGCCTAGCGGAAAGCCCTTCAGCCGCGCTCCCCGAAACGGGGCCGGAAAGGGGATGCTCGGCTCGCCGGGCCGGGGGATGACGAGAAACTCCACGCTGGCCGCGAGTTCCTCCGCCTCGCGCCAGAGCGGGAGCTTGGCGACATGATCCGCGCCGATGAGCCAGAACAGCCGTGCGTCGGGGAAGCGGCGGCGATAGTCGCGCACTGTGTCAATCGTGTAGGACACGCCACCGCGAGTGACTTCCTGCGTGTCCACTTCGTAGTGCGGCTGCCCAGCCAGCGCGAGGCGGAGCATTTGCAGGCGCACCTTCGCAGGCGCGGGCTCGCTGCCCGGTTTGAACGGGGATTGTGCCGCCGGGATGAAGCACAGCCGGTCCAGCTCGAACTCCTCGCACGCCGCCTGCGCCACGAGCAGGTGCCCGAGGTGGACGGGATCGAAGGAGCCGCCGTAGAGGCCGAGTTTCATCGGAGGGTATTCAGTAGTCAGTTTTCAGTATCCAGTGAGAAGCGGTGTGCTTGGCTGCAACGGTGGCTCGATGACCGACCACTGAAAACTGGATACTGAACACTTTCAGCAACACCGGTTCGGCCCGCCATCAAAGCGTTTCTCCGCCGCCGTGATGTAGGCTTGGGCACGCTGCTCCTTCGCCATTGCCTTGGAGCCGCCGAGCAGGTCCACCTTGCGCGGCACGCAGGCTTGGGCGCGGTCCACGGCAGCCTCGCCGCTTACTTCTTTTAGAAGCAGGAAGCCAAGGGCGAAGATGTTCCACCACTGCACCGGCTTGCCTTCCGCCACGGCGTAGTCCGGCAGCCAGACCGGGTCAGTCTCGGAGAGCTTCGGCTCGCGGCGCTTGGCCAGGAGCGAGAGCCATTCATAGATGCTTAGGAGCACGATGGCGATGACCAGCGTCATGAACGTGCCGGCGACCACGGCGTTGAGCTGCATGTTGAAGCGCAGCGTCCGGTTGTTCTTCAACGCGGTTTCGGCTTTCACAACCGCCTCGGCCACACCGGCCGCCTTGGCGGTCTCGATGGCCTTTTCCAATGCGGGCTTCGCATCCTCCAAACCTTTGGCTGCCGCGAGAAAACCGATGCTGGGCTTGGGATGCCAAATCTTCTGATACCCCGCCGTCAGCGTCACCGACAGCAGCCAGACCAGCGGAACCAATGTGACCAGAGCGAACGCCGGATTCCCGTAGCCGCCGACGTGAGGAGGCGGAGTCTTCGAGGTAGCTACGGTTCCATCCGCCTCCTGACCTCGGCGGCTACGGAGCTGGAGCTTGAGAATCACCGTCGTCGCAAGGCACAAGGCGATGCTGGCGAGCAACTGGTTCGCGATGCCGAAGAGCGGCCAGAGCGAGTTGATGCCGCCCAGCGGATCGCGCACGCCCTGGATGAGGAAGTAGCCCCAGCCCATCACCACCAGCAGGCTGGCGAAGAGGTTTGCGCCGATGGCCTTGGTGTCACCGAGCGGCTTCCAGACATGGCCGAGCGCGTCCTGAATCAGGTAGCGGCCCACCCGCGTCCCGGCGTCGAGCGTGGTCAGGATGAACAGCGCCTCGAACATGATCGCGAAGTGATACCAGATGTCCAACCATCGCCCGTGGGTGACCTTGGAGAAGATGTTGGCCATGCCCACCGCGAGCGTGGCCGCGCCGCCAGTGCGCCCGTAGAGCGTGTGCTCGCCCACATCCTTCGCGAGGCTGTCCATCTGTGCGGCGGAGACGGTCACGGGCACATGCGTGAACTTGCCGGCGTTCGCCGGGTCCGGGGCTAGCACGGTGAAGCCCGATTTTTCCACCTTGGCAATCGTGTCCGCCGCCACGGCCTCGGGCGTAGCGCCCGCGCCCTTCACGTTCATGCTGAGATACACGCCGGGATCGAGTGTGCAGGCGGCAATCATCGCCATGATGGCGACCAGCGACTCCAGGCACATCGCGCCGTAGCCGATGGACCGCGCATAGCTTTCGCGCGTGATGATCTTGGGCGTGATGCCGCTGGCGATGAGCGTGTGGAAGCCGCTGATCGCCCCGCACGCGATGGTGATGAAGCAGAACGGGAAGAGCGCCCCCGCCACCACCAACCCGGAGCCGTCCACGAACTTTGAGACCGGCGGCATCTTCAAGTCCGGCAGCACGACGAACACGCCGACCGCCAGCGCGAAGATGGTGCCCAGCTTCATGAACGTGCTGAGGTAATCGCGCGGCGCGAGCAGCAGCCACACGGGCAGGACGCTTGCGGCGAAGCCGTAAATGATCACGGACCACGCGAGCGGTTCAGCCTTCAGCGTGAAGACCTTGGCCCAGTCCGCGTGCGCGTGGACGAACTGCCCGCCCCACACTGCCAGCAGCAGCAGCACGACACCGATGGCGGAGACTTCCATCACCTTGCCCACGCGCCACCAGCGCAGGTAGCCGCCCATGAACATCGCGATGGGAATCGTCGCCGCGACGGTGAACACGCCCCACGGGCTTTCCGCCAGCGCCTTCACCACCACCAGCGCCAGCACGGCCAGCAGGATGATCATGATGGCCAAAATCGCCACCAGACCGATGACGCCCGCGAAGGAGTTCAGCTCTTCCTTCACCATCTGGCCGAGGGAGCGGCCATTGCGCCGCATCGAGCAGAAGAGAATCACGAAGTCCTGCACCGCGCCGCCCAGCACCACGCCGATGAGAATCCACAGCGTCCCCGGCAGGTAGCCAAACTGCGCCGCCAACACCGGTCCGACCAGCGGCCCCGGTCCGGAGATGGCCGCGAAGTGGTGGCCGAAGACAATCCACTTGTTCGTCTTCACGAAGTCGTGCCCGTCCTCCTTCACCTCGCACGGCGTCGCGCGCCGGTCGTCGAGCATCATCACCTTCGCGGCGATCCACTTCGAGTAGAAGCGGAAGCCCACCGCATAGGTGCAGAGCGCGGCGACGAGAATGTAGATGGAGTTGAGCGGCTCCCCGCGCCGGAGCGCGATGGTGGCGTAGGCGCCCGCGCCAAGGGAGGCGACGCCGAGCCAGAGGAATGAGGCGATGAGCTTGTTCATGAACTACGAATGCGCGGCATCCTACGCAGCGCTCGGCTGACTGCAATGCGGGAACCGTGTGACCACCCGTTGGCGCAGGGGCAACGTGGCGGGGACACGGTGCGCAGAGCTGGCTCGCACGAGGTTGGGGGTTGCGCAGGAATCAGCAGCCGGCACTTGTCGGCGCGGGGCTTCCCCGGCAGCTTGTCCGTCCTTGAGCCACCCATGAGTGATGCCCTCCAAATCCGCGTCCACGGTGACGCCGCGCTGCCGACGTTGATCTACCTGCCGGGCCTGCACGGGGACTGGCTGCTGGTGACGCGGTTCCGGCTGGCGGTGGCGGGGCGCGTGCGCTTCGTGGAGTTCACTTATCCCAACACGGTGACGTGGTCGCTGGCGGACTACGCGGCGGCGGTGGAGGAGAAGTTGCATGAGGCAGGGATCACGAGTGGGTGGGTGCTGGCGGAGTCGTTCGGGTCGCAGGTGGCATGGCCGCTGATGGCCCGTAGCCGCCGAGGTGAGGAGGCGGACGCGTCGAAGTTGGACACTTTCCAGCGGCCCGAAGACTCCGCCTCCTCACGGCGGCGGCTACCGGAGTTCCGGGCGGAGGGCCTGATCCTGGCCGGCGGCTTCGCGCAGCATCCGTGGCTGGCGGCGGTGCGGGCGACGGAGTGGCTGATGCGCACGTTGCCGCTGGCGTGGTTGACGGCAGTGATTACGAGCTACGCGGTCGTGGCGCGGTGGCGGTTCAAGCAGAACCCGGAGGTGCTGGCCGCGCTGCGGGAGTTCAAGGCGCGGTGGGGCGAGCCGCTGCGGCACGCGGCGGCGCACCGGTTGCGCCTGATCGCGGGGAACGATCCGCGTCCGCTCGCACGAGCGGTGACGACGCCGGTCTTTCACCTGACGGGCGTGCTGGACCCGGTGGTGCCGTGGCCACCAGTGCAGCGTTGGCTGCGACGGGAGTGTCCCGGCTGGCGCGCGAATCGTGTGGTGTGGACGGCGGACCACAACGTGCTGGGCACGGGCACGGCGCAGGCCGTGGCGGCGGTGCTGGGTTGGCTGGCGGCGCGGGAAAACGCGCGGTGATTCCGCATGACGATGGGCGCAGGAGGTGGGGAGCGCGGCTGTGCGCGCAGCGCCAGCCGCAGCAGTCCATGAGCGCTGCGGCTGGTCTGCGACACAGCCGCGCTCCGTTCAAATCAGGGCACTCTGTGGCGCTTGCTCCGCTTGCTTCGTCCGGCGATTCCAGCAACATGCGGGCACGCATGAAACACTCGTTCCTCTGGCCGCTGGGAGTGCTCTGTTCTGTGAGTGCAATGCTGGCCAGCGCCGCTGCGCCTGCCCCCGTCCACAAAAGCAAAATGAGCACCCGCCTCGCCTATCCCGAAACCTTCACGCAGGACATCGTGGATGATTACCACGGCACGAAGGTCGCCGATCCTTATCGCTGGCTGGAGGATGACAACGCGCCGGAGACGAAGGCGTGGGTCACGGCGCAGAACAAGGTGACTTACCATTACCTCGATCAAATCCCCGAGCGCGCCCGGCTCAAGGAGCGGCTCACCCAGCTCTGGAACTTTGAGCGCTACGGCATCCCGTTCAAGCAGGGCGGACGCTACTTCTTCTCGAAGAACGATGGCTTGCAGAATCAGAGCGTGCTTTACGTCGCGGACACGCTGGAGGCGACCCCGCGCGTGCTGCTCGACCCCAACAAGCTTTCGTCCGACGGCACGGTGGCGCTCTCCGGCTATCGGCTCAGCGAGGATGGGAACCTGATGGCATACGGTCTCTCGACGAGCGGTTCGGACTGGAACGAGTGGAAGGTGCGTGACGTGCGGACCGGCGCGGATCTGGGGGATCATTTGAAGTGGGTCAAGTTCAGCGGCGTGAGCTGGACCAAGGACGGGAAGGGTTTCTTCTATTCGCGTTATGATGCGCCCAAGGCCGGTGACGCGCTCAAGGGTGTGAACAAGTTCCAGAAGCTCTATTTCCACAAGATCGGCACGCCGCAGGATGACGACGTGCTCATCTACGAACGCCGCGACCAGCCGGACTGGGGCTTCGGCGGGACGGTGTCGGATGACGGGCGGTTCTTGATCATCAGCATCTGGCAGGGCACGGACCCGCGGAACCGGATTTACTATCGCGACCTCACGCGGCCGGATGCGCCGGTGGTGAAGCTGCTCGATGACTTCGACGCCGACTACAGCTTCGTGGACAACGACGAGGGCGTGTTCTGGTTTTACACCGACTTGAAAGCCCCGCGCGGCCGCGTCATCGCCATCGACACCGCCAAGCCGGAGCGGGCCAACTGGAAGGAAGTCATCCCGCAGTCCACCGACACACTCAAAGGAGTGAACCTCGTTGGCGACCAGTTCATCTGCACCTATCTCAAAGACGCCCGCAGCGCGGTGAAGCGCTTCAGCCGGGCGGGCAAGTCGCTGGGGGAAGTCGCGTTGCCCGGGTTGGGCAGTGCGGGCGGCTTCGGCGGCAAGCGCGCGGACACGGAGACCTTTTACTCGTTCACGAGCTTCACCACGCCGGGGACGGTTTATCGCTACGATGTGAGCAGCGGAAAGAGCACCGTGTTCCGCGCCCCGAAGGTGGACTTCGACTCCGTGCGCTACGAGACAAAGCAGGTCTTCTACAACAGCAAGGACGGCACGCGCGTGCCGATGTTCCTCACGCACAAGAAAGGCTTGAAGCTCGATGGCACGAACCCGACGTATCTCTACGGCTATGGCGGCTTCAACATCTCGCAGACGCCGGGCTTCAGCGTGAGCATGGCGGTTTGGCTGGAGCTGGGCGGTGTCTATGCAGTGGCGAACCTGCGCGGCGGCGGCGAATACGGCGAGGAGTGGCATCAGGCCGGCACCAAGCTCAAGAAGCAGAACGTCTTCAACGACTTCATCGCGGCGGCGGAGTGGCTAGTCGCGAAGAAATACACTTCGCCCGCGCGGCTGGCCATTGCTGGCGGGAGCAACGGCGGCTTGCTCGTGGGCGCGTGCATGACCCAGCGGCCCGACCTCTTCGGCGCATGCCTGCCGGCGGTGGGCGTGATGGACATGCTGCGCTTCCACAAGTTCACCATCGGCTGGGCGTGGACGAGCGACTATGGCAGCGCGGACAACGCGGAGGAGTTCAAGGTCCTGCACGCCTACTCGCCTTATCACAACCTCCGCGCCGGGGTGCGCTATCCCGCGACGCTCGTGACCACTGCGGACCACGATGACCGTGTGGTGCCGGCGCACAGCTTCAAGTTCGCCGCGCGATTGCAGGCCTGCCAGAGCACCCTCGGTGCGCCGGTGCTGATCCGCATCGAGACCAAGGCCGGCCACGGTGCGGGCAAGCCCACGGCGAAGCTAATTGAAGAAGCGGCGGACAAGCTGGGCTTCGTGGTGCGGGAGCTGGGCGTGGAGTTGAAGTAGTGTCGGGAGACCGGCGGCAGGCACCAAGGTGGTGGCAAGGTGCGCTCGATTCGGTGGTGGACCAACTAGGCGCGAGTCTGCACCAACGCGGCAAAACTTCGCCCGAGATGATCCGGATGGGTGAGCGTTTGAAACTGGCGGGTGCGTTCGCGCGTCCACTCGCCAAAGGTCCCGGGGCTCTGCATGGCCTTCCGAGCGAGGTTTGAAAAGAAGCCGGATTGATCGGTCAGTACCACGGTGGCCAGACCTGCTTCTTCTCCGGCCCGGGCCACGGCGGAGAAATCAACATGGGCGGTGAGGTCTTGAGTGCCGGGCGCAGCCAGCAAATCCTCGACGAGCTGGTGGTCGCGATACGCGCGCAACGTGCCTTGTGGCTTGGTGGGATGCAGCGCGACCCCGCTCCGGTGGCCGTAGTCCAGCGTCCACAGCCAGCCGCGTCCGAGACTCCGCGCCGCAGCGGTCCACCAGTGCAGGGCGGTCGGAGCCCGTTCGATAATAAACCCGTCCGGCAGGAGCGGTGCGATGGCCTGCCAGGCAGCGCGACGCTCGCTGACGTCCATGACCCCCAGTGCCGCAGCGGGTTCCGCCAACTCGGCCACCGCAGGATGCAACTTGGGCAAGAACGTCCACCGGAAGCCGGCTTCTGCCGAAGTCACGCCCCACTCCCGCCACTCCTGGGCCGCCTGGCTCCAAGCCAGCCGATGCACCGGGAAGGCATCGAGCAGCTCGTTCGTGAAGATGATTCCGTGCACGCAGGCAGCGGGCAGCTCAGCCCACGCGTTGAACCAGCGGACCTTTGGCGCGAACACTTTCAACCGGTCTTCCTGCCAGGCGCGGCGGCGCGCGGACGGTTCGATGATCCAGTATTCCAGATGCTCCCAGAGATCGGGGCGGGAGCATCGCAGCCAGTTCAGCATGTCCTCCGCCAGTTGCCCGTCGTGCGCCCCGGCTTCGACGAGCTGGCGGGGTCCGGGTGCGGGGGGCCGGGCGGCGAGTTCGTCGAGCCATTCGGCGGCTTGGAAAGCCAGCAGCTCACCAAAGAGCCGCCCGACGCTGACACTGGTGTAGAAATCACCCCTCCGCCCCACGACCTCTGGGCTGCGTTCGTAGTAGCCATGTTCCGGATGGTAGAGCGCCACCTCCATGAAGCGCGCGAAGGAGACCGGCCCTGTGCGCGAGAGCTCCTCGCGCAGAAACGCCTCCAGCGGCGGCGAAGCCTTGCAGTCTGCGGGTGAATTGGCTAAGACACGGCCCAACACAAATCCAAAGCACTTATGGCCAAAATTGACGCCTTCTTCAACTTGATGATGCAGCAAAAGGCTTCCGACCTGCACATGGCCTCGGGCAGCCCGCCGATTCTGCGCATCAGCGGCGAACTGCGCCGCGTGGATTACCCGCCGCTGGAGAGCGACGCGCTCAAGGCGATGCTCTACGAAATCGCCCCGGAAATCAAAGTGAAGCAGTTTGAGGAAACCGGCGACGTGGACTTCGGCTACGAAATCCCCGGCCAGGCCCGCTTCCGCGCGAACTTCTTCAACCAGAAATACGGCTGCTCCGCCGTCTTCCGCCAGATTCCCAGCACGGTGCTGTCCTTCGAGGATTTCGAAAAGTTCGACGCCCCGCTGCCCGCCGTGCTGCGCAAGTTCCCCATGATGCACAAGGGGCTCGTGCTCGTCACCGGGCCCACCGGCTCCGGTAAATCCACCACGCTCGCGGCGATGATTGATTACGCGAACAAGAACCGCCACGACCACATCCTGACCGTCGAGGACCCCATCGAGTTCGTCCACCAAAGCAAGGGCTGCCTGGTGAACCACCGTGAAGTGGGCATGCACACCAAATCCTTCTCCTCCGCGCTCAAAGGCGCGCTGCGCGAAGACCCGGACATCATTCTGGTCGGCGAAATGCGCGACTTGGAGACCATCGAACTCGCACTCACGGCCGCCAGCACCGGCCACCTGGTCTTCGGCACGCTGCACACTCCCAGCGCCGCGAAGACCGTGGATCGTATCATCGACGTCTTCCCTGCCGACCAGCAGAACAAGGTGCGCGCGACCCTGTCCGAGGCGCTCAAGGGCGTGGTGGCGCAGAACCTCTTCAAGCGCATTGACAAGCCCGGCCGCGTGGCCGCGCTGGAAATCCTCGTGTTCACCACTGCCGTGGCGAACATGGTCCGCGAAGGCAAGACCCACCAGATTCCCGGCATGATTCAGGTGGGCAAGAAGCTCGGCAACACACCGCTCGATGACTCCATCATGGATCACCTCCGCATGAAGCGCATCAGCCCGAAGGACGCGTTCGACAAGTGCCTCGACAAAAAGAAGTTCTTTCCCTTCCTCACGCCGGCGGAACAGGAGGAGGCACGCTCCAATGGCGATGCGGACTAAGCGGATGCCCGCAGGCGGGCCGCGAACTTTTCTCGTGGCCGGAGTCATCCTCACCGGGATAATCACCGGCCGGGCATGGAAACGCCGTAGCTGACCAACTGATTCGATCATGCGCACCAACGAACTCGACTACATCCTCACCACGATGTTGGACTCCAACAAGGATGTGTCCGACCTCAACATCACCGTGGACAAGCCGCTCCAGGTGGAGAACTGCGGCCAGCTCGTCGGCGTGCCCATCAACCCCCCGGTGGAAAAGCTCACGCCCTTCCAGACCGAGCAGATTGCCTTGAACCTGGTCGGTGGCAGCCGCCGGCTCACGGAGGACCTCATCCGCACCGGCTCCTGCGACTCCTCCTACGGCCTGGGCCAGAAAGCCCGCTTCCGCGTGAACATCTTCTCGCAGCGCGGCAACTACTCCTGCGTCCTGCGCAAGCTCAACACCCAGATCCCCACGCTGGACCAGCTCAAGCTCCCGCCCGTCTTCAAGGACATCGCCAAGGAAAAGACCGGCCTGGTGCTGGTGACTGGCGCGACCGGCTCCGGCAAGTCCACCACCCTTGCCGCGTTGCTCAACGAATACAACGAGACCAAGTCCATCCACATCGTCACGCTGGAGGATCCCGTTGAGTTCGTGCATCCGCAGAAGAAGGCAACCTTCAACCAGCGCGAGCTGGGCACGGACTTCGACCGTTTCTCCAGCGGTCTGCGGGCCGCGTTGCGCCAGGCGCCCAAGGTGATTCTCGTCGGCGAAATGCGCGACCGCGAGACCGTCGAACTGGGCCTCTCCGCCGCTGAAACCGGCCACCTCGTCGTGAGCACGTTGCACACGATTGATTGCGGCCAGACCATCAACCGCATCCTAGGCATGTTCGAGACCAGCGAGCAGGAGCAGATCCGCGAGCGGCTCGCCGACACCCTCCGCTGGGTCGTCAGCCAGCGCCTCGCGCCCAAGGTCGGCGGCGGCCGGCAGGCGCTCCTCGAAATCATGGGCAACAGCGTGCGCACCAAGGAATCCATCCTCCAGGGCGAGAGCGAAGGCAAAACCTTCTACGAAATCATCGAGGCCAGCTACACCTTCGGCTGGAAAAGCTTCGATCAAGCCTGCCAGGAGGCCTTCGAGCAAAACCTCATCACCGAGGAAACCGCGCTCCTGTATTGCAGCAAGCGCGGCCCCACCTCCCGCGGCATTGACAACATCAAGAAGAAGCGCGGCGAAGTTACCTCCAACGTCGCCAGCCTGGGCATGCGCAAGGACGCCCTGGCCCCCGGCACCCCCGCCGCCGCGCCCCCCCCCCTCACGTTGAAGCTGAAATGAAATCCCGCGGAGCAGGATCAGGGGCACGCAGTGCCCGTCTTCCTTCCCGCTCGTAATCCGGTCTTAATCCTCTTCTTCCCGCACCTATGAGTCAGAACTTTGCCGACTACGAATTCATCAGCCCCGAGGACAAACCCGCCCTGCTCGCCGTCAGCAGCATGGAAGTCCTCGCCAACGTCCAGACCATCCTTCTGGAATGCGGCTACAAAGTGCATGTCGCCAGCAACCACGAGGACTTCGCGCGCCGCTTCGCCGCGCTCAACTACCAGCTCGTGGTCGTGGAAGAGCTGTTCGCCGCCCGCACGCCCGAGGAAAACGCCACCCTGCGCACCCTGCAATGGATGCCCATGGCCCGCCGCCGCCACGCCGTGTTCGTGCTCATCAGCGACCGACACCAGACGATGAACGCGATGCACGCCTTCCAGCAAAGCGTCCACGCCGTCGTCAACAAAGCCGACCTCAGCAGCATGGGCTCCATCGTGCAGCGGACCGTCTCGGACAACGACCTCTTCCTCCACTCCTACCGCGAAGTCCAGGCCGCCGCCGCCCGCGGGAAAATTTAACCCCGCCGGGCACACTCGCCCGCCAGCGACACCTCATCGGGAAGCTCCCTGCCCACCTCCTCAACTTCCCGCCGCTGCCTTTTTGCGTGCAGAGGCCAGATCCTTAAAGCCCGAATTCCGAAGCAGGAATGGGACAACCACGGATGGACACCGATGAACACGGATGGGAGCGGGGACGCGGCGAGGCGCGTGATTTTCCCCGGCTCCAAACGGACTGGCATGACAGTTCCTCGTGCGGTGCGTTGCTTATCCGTGTCCATTCGTGTCCAGCCGTGGGTCAACTCCGGCGTTCGGGTTAAGTTCATCAGCCGCAGGAGCCAGCGCCAGAGCGACCGCCAGAACGCCTCGGGGTGGCCCTGGGTGAAGCGGAGGAAAAAGTTCCAGATCGTGTCAGCACTAGGAAAGCGCTTCAGCCCGAGCAGGGCGTGCAGGAGGCGATCGGCGCAACCATTCGCCAGGGGCGAAGTGCTGCGCTCCGGCAAAGGACTGCGCCGGAAGAGCCTGACCCTCCTGGCCGCGACGCCAGAGATCACCGCAGTTCGAAGGGCAGCCTGGTGTTCCCCGATTTCGCCTGCGGGACGCTGTTCCCGCCGATCTCCACCTCGAACGGCCGCCCGATGTTGTTGCCGGCGAGGTCTTCGATGATGGACTCGACCACGAGCGCGTAGCGGCCGGCCTTCCATGAGTGCAACGGCAGGAATTTCCAAAGGCGCTCGCGCTCCGCCAAGAAGGGCTGGCCGGGAACGAGGCGGCCCGAGGCGTCCACGACATGGATCATCCGCAGCGCCAGGGCCGAATCCATCGGTTCGCCAAAGTCCACCGCCAGCGGCTCCCGAGTGCGAATGGGCGGGGCTTGATATGCCCAACGGCGCGGATCGGGCGGGTCACGATCCGGCGGGCCAACCGTGAAGCGTTTGAGGAACGCCTGCTTCATCCGGCTGCCATTCGCATCCCTCCAACTGCCGCTGATGAGGAGGGTGAAGCGGCGGCCGTTGACGAGCGCGGGCCGGATTTCCTCCAGCGGCTTCACCTCCCGCTTGATGCGGCCGGGGTCGATAAACAGCGTCAGCCGCATCATGTCCGGGCTCCACAACTCCTCGGCGAGTTCGAGGAAAGGAAGTTCCATGGGCTGGTTCGCCTCGTTGAGCAGGCGGATGTGCTCGTAGATGTTGCCCCGGCTCATCGGGGCGGAGAAATGGACGTAGAACTTGAGCAGGTTCTCGGGCACCACATCCACGCTGGGATAAACCTGCGTCACGGTCGTGGTGGCGCGCTCAGGGCGCACGGGCACTTGAAGGACCGAGGTGACCTTCCCCGCTGCCGCCGAGCTGGTGCCGGGAAGCCGGCCGGCATCAAACACCGCGCGATAACGCAGCCCCGGCTCCAGCGGGAACGCCGGGACAAAGCGTAACAAACCGGCGTGAACCTGATGCTCGCCGAGCATCGGCAGCGGTTCGGAGCCAGGCTGCTCAACGTAAACCGCCAGCAGGTGCGGCCAGTGGGTGGCCGGCCAGTTGGTGGATTGCAGCGCTGCGAGCGTGTCCCGAGCGAGGCCGGAAACTTCGACCCGCAAGCGATTGGTTGCCTGTGGGACCGGCACCCAGCGGAGGAAGACCGGGGAGAAGGCGGATGTTTCGGAAGAGACTGAGGGAGCGCGTGTGTCAGCAGCGAGGAGCACCCGATCCGGACGACGTAGCCCCTCTCCCACACCTCGCCCATCTCCCGCTGGAAGAGGGGGAGACGCATTCCGCGATGGGCTAAATTCGGGCGCGTGATTTTGGACTGATGCCGGACGACTTGTCTCCCTCGCCCACCGGGTGAGAATCCACACGCCGCCAAGGCTCGCGATTTGGGCTCCTGACCCCGTGCCGGCGACTTGCAGTCGCCGCGTTGCGGGTGGTTCGCTCCGGGCCGCCTCGAACTGCGGTGCCCCACGGACGGCGACTGCAAGTCGCCGGCACGGGGTCCTGGGTAGCCGCCACGGACCAAAGCCCGCGCATTGGGGCCATGAACCGCCGAAGGTCTCCCGCAGATTCAAGGCGACCACAGATGGAAAATCCCATCTGCGGTCGCCTTGAATCTGCGGGAGGTTCATGGAGAGGGTCGGGGCGAGTGGGAGCGACCCGTTCAGCAAGAATGCCTCGCTTCCAACCGCCACCGTCACTCCTCCCGCCACCAGCCAAGCACAGACAAAGCGAAGACCGGCAGGCACCGGTCTCCAAGTCAGAAGCCACGATGTCCCGCGCTGCCCGCTCACGTGAGCGTGATGGGAACGATTGCGACTGACGGGTTCAACTTGATTCATCAAAGGGATGAAACGAACGAACCCCGCGAGCCGAATCAGCGCTCAATACACCCGGCGGAGATTCGAGGGCAGGATGTTCAGTTCGCCGCGATACTTGGCCACCGTGCGGCGGGCAATGGTGATGCCCTTGGCCACGAGGAGCTTCACGATGGCGTCGTCGGAGAGCGGGTTGAACTGGTCCTCGCCCTTGATGATCTCCGCCACCATGTCCTTGATGCTGGTGTTGGCGACGGACTGCCCGTCGGCAGCGGTGAAGCCGGAGGTGAAGAAGTGCTTCATCTCGAAGACGCCGTGCGGGGTCTCCATGTATTTGCCGGAGACGGCGCGGCTGACGGTGGTCTCGTGGACGCCGACAACCTCGGCGACCTGGTTCATGGTGAGCGGCTTGAGGTGAGCGCGGCCCTGCTCCATGAACTCGCGCTGCCGCTTCACAATCTCCGTGGCGATGTTGTGGATGGTCTGCTGGCGCTGGTGCAGGCTCTTGATGAGGAACTTGCCGGCGCGGATTTTGTCGCGGATGTATTCGCGCACGTCGGGCGTGGTCTCCGCGCGGGCCATCACGTCCTTGTAATGATTGCTGATGCGCAGATGGGGCACCTGCTCGTTGTTGAGCGTCACCACCCAGTCCTCACCGACCTTTTGCACGAAGACTTCGGGGATGATGTATTGGTCGTTGTCCGGCAGGAAGGCGCGGCCGGGATGCGGTTCGAGGTGGCCGATGCGGTCGGCAGCTTCCTGGACATCGACGACGTCCTCGTTTAGCGCGCGGGCAATCTCCGGGAAACGGCGGCGGCCCAAGGCTTCCATGTGGCCGGTGACGATCTTGTATTCCAGGGTGTCTTGACGGCCGGCCCGCTCCAGTTGAAGCCGCAGGCACTCGCCCAGATCCCGCGCGCCGACGCCCGGTGGCTGGAAGCCTTGAATCACGGTGAGCGCGGACGCGAACCGACTCAGGGGCAGCCCGGTGGACGCCGAGAGTTCCTCCAGACTCGCCGCCAGATAGCCCCGCTCGTCCATGTTGCCGACAATCATTTCCGCCACGGGCAGTTCCTCCGCCGTCAGTCCGGCATCGCGCACCTGCTCGAGAAGCATTTCCTGTAGCGACTGGCCGGCCACCAGCGAGTCGAACATGAATTGCCGTCGCTCTTCGTCCTCCTGGCTGGCGCGGTTGGGGCCGGCGGCCTGGGAGAAGTGGTCACGCCACTGCTCGTCAATCTGGGCAAGGTGCTCAAATTCCGCCTGGAAGTCGTCCACGGGGTCGGCGCTGTCCTTCTCGGCTGCGGGCTCCGGCCCTTCTTCGGCTGGCTCCGGACTGTCATCTGCCGGTGTTGGTTCGCCAGCAGCTTCGTCCTTCTCCTTGCCGGGACGCTCCTCTTGCTCCAGCTCGGCGACGGGCACCTCTTCGAGCATTTCGTTCTGTTGGAGTTCCTGCTCGACCTGCGCGCGCAATTCCAGAATCGGGGCCTGCAGAAGTGCGAGCGACTGCTGGAGCTGGGGGGCCAGCACCATCTGCTGCGACATCTTCTGCGATAAATAGAGGCCTTGTGACATCGGTTTTCACCGAGCCTATTCCGCCGCATGGGTAGGCTCAAGGACGAAGCTGGCCTGGTGGGGCGCGGACGGATAGTTTCCTGGCGCTCGCCGTCACGGCAAACCCCTGCCCCGCCCCGCAGCCGGCCGCCTGCGGGGCCTCGTTTGGGCAGAAGCTGCCGCCCGCGAGTCAACTGCCCGGTGAAAAAATCCAAAGAAAACAATCGCCTTCCCGCGACGGACTTGGCAGATAAACCCCTCCGCGCGGTCGTGGCCGCGGCGGAAGCAGAGTTAGCGCCCGGGCAGGTGCCAGATTTCGGTGCGGAAATCGCGCCCGGCGGCACCAGCGCTCGGCAGGATTGCGGGCCACGTCAGCATGCAGTTGTGAAATGAAGAAACCGGCGACCACCAAGAACAAACTACGGCTCGGACTGCCCAAGGGCAGCCTGCAAGACGCGACCATCGAAAAGATGGCCAAGGCTGGTTTTAACGTGCAGGTCAGCAGCCGCAGCTATGTGCCGTATGTGGATGACGACGAGCTGGACATCCGCCTGATCCGGGCTCAGGAGATCAGCCGCTACGTGGAGCACGGCTACTTGGATGCGGGCATCACCGGCCACGACTGGATCGTCGAGAACGGCTCCAAGGTTCATGAGGTGGGTGAATTTATTTTCAGCAAGGTCAGCCGCCAGCCCACCCGTTGGGTGCTGGCCGTGCCGGAAGAATCCCCCATTAAGTCTGTAAAAGACCTGCAGGGCAAACGCATCGCGACCGAGGTCGTGAACCTGACCAAACGCTGGCTCAAGAAGAACGGGGTCAAAGCCGAGGTGGAGTTTTCCTGGGGTGCCACTGAGGTGAAGGCCCACGAACTGGTGGACGCAATCGTGGAGGTGACGGAGACAGGCTCGTCGCTGCGCGCTCACAAATTGCGCATCGTGGAGACACTGCTGACCTCCACGCCCCGGCTCGTCGCCAATCACACTTCCTGGAAAGATGCCTGGAAGCGGCAGAAGATTGAGACGTTGTCGCTGCTCCTGCGCGGCGCACTGGAGGCCGAATCCAAAGTTGGACTCAAGATGAATGTCCCGCGCGGCGGCCTGGCCAAGCTGCTTGATGAACTGCCCGCGCTGCGCAACCCCACCATCTCGCAACTCAGTCATCCGGAGTGGGTGGCGGTGGAGACCATCATTGATGAGCGCGTCGTCCGGGAGATAATTCCGCAGCTCAAAGCTGCGGGCGCAGAAGGAATCATTGAATACCCCTTGAACAAAGTGGTATATTGAGCCGCGCTTCGCTGAAAGTCGGCCTCAGTCAGGCCGTCTGAAGCAGCGCAGAACGAGTAAACAAACGATATGGGTTCACTGAAAAAACGCCGCAAGGCAAAGATCAACAAACACAAACGCCGGAAAAAGCTGCGCCTTAACCGCCACAAGAAGCGCACCTGGCAGAAGTAGGCTTCCGAGCCCGCTCCCCGCTTTGGACGGCATGACCCTGTTGCTGGGGTCATGCCGTTGTGCTTCTTCGCACCGCCTAAACTCATGCGACCGTTTATTGTCAAAACCGCTGTCGCGATCACCGCTCTGGGCACCCTGTGCGGATGTGCGACGACCGCCAAAAAAACAACGGTCACTCCTATCCCCCCGGTTGATGACGGTCAGAGAGCTCCGCTGACGAAGGAGGAGACGGAAAAGCGCATTGAGGCCTTGGCCCGCTTCGCAGCGGGAGTGAGCGGCGAATTGCGCGAGCAGTCAGACGAAGCCTTGGAGCATTTCCAACGCTCCGTTCTTGCCGATCCTGCCAACGAACCGCTGGCGATTGATGTCGCGCGGCGTCTCCTCCGGAAAAGGAGGTCGATAAAGCCATCGCGGTCTTGGAGAAATCCGCCGCCCGGCCTGAGGCCAGCGGCTTTGTGGACGCGCTGCTGGGCATCGCCTTTTTGCAGGCCGGCAAGCACGATCCCGCTATCGCCGCGAGTCGCAAGGCGATCACCAAGCTGCCTCATTCTCTCATCGGCTACCAAAACCTCGCCCAAATATACCTCCAGACCAAGCAGCCCAAGGAAGCGCTCGCGGTGCTCGATGAAGCCGCCGCCCTGCCCGCCCCTGAACTGAATTTCCTGCTTGAATTGGGCGAAGCCTACCGCAGCCATGTGGCCAGCCAGCCGCGTGACTTCGAGCTGGTCAAACCCAAGCTGATGACCGTGCTGGAGTCGGTCACCAAGCTTCAGCCCAAGTCGCAAAGCCTGATCTTCCGCCTCGCGGAACTCCTCAGCTTCGCCGGCGAATACAAGCGCTCCGCCGAGCTTTACGTGAAGTTGCTGGAGCGCTTCCCCAACCAGGCGCTGCTGCGCAACCGCATCGTCGAGCTCTACCTCAAGGCCAACGACCTCAAGGCCGCACAGACCCAACTGGACGCGCTGGTCCGCGAGCAGCCCACCAACCCGCTCGCCCACTATTTCCTCGGGGCCATCGCCGCCGAGCAGCGGGACTGGGACAAGGCGGCGGAGTATTACCAACGGACAATCCAACTGAACGAGGGCGCGAAACAAAACTTTGAGCCTGTCTATTACGATCTGGCGGGCGTTTACATCAGCAAGGACAAGCCCGCCGAAGGCCTGAAGATTCTCGAAAAGGCCCGGGCCAAGTTCAAAAACAACTTTCTGCTCGAGTTCTACTCCGGTCTGGCCCACGGCCGCCTCAAGGACCACGCCGCCAGCATCAAGCATCTGACCGCCGCCGAACTCCTGGCCCGCCGGGATGAACCGGAGCGGCTCACCCCGCTGTTTTACTTTCAAGTGGGCACCGCCCACGAGCGGCATAAGGACTTCAAGCAAGCCGAGTTTTACTTCCGTGAATCCCTGAAGCTGGCACCTGATTTTGCCGAGGCCCTGAATTACCTCGGTTACATGTGGGCCGAGCGGGGCGAGAATCTTTCCGAGGCCCGCGTCATGATCGCCCGGGCGCTGAAACTGGAACCCGAGAACGCCGCCTTCCTCGACAGCATGGCCTGGGTCCTCTTCAAGCTGAACCTGCCCGCCGAAGCCCTCGAATACCAGCTCAAGGCCCTCAGGCATCAGAAAGAGCCCGACGCCACCCTGCACGACCATCTCGGCGACATCTACGCCGCGCTCAAGCAGCACGACAAAGCCCGCGACCAGTGGCAGCACGCCCTGACCATCGAGCCCAGCGAAGCCATCCAGCAAAAGCTCAAGGCTTCGCCCAAGTCCGGCAACTGAGCGCATGGCGTGGCGCTTCCGCAAACACTACACGCTCGCCGAGGCGCGCGCCCTGCTGCCCCAGCTCCGCCTCTGGCTGGGCCAGCTTCAGCGACTGCGCCGCGATCTGGCCTCCTATGAGCAAAGCACCGAGCCCCACCTCGTTCAGGGCGATGATTTCGGCGGCGGCAAAGTGAACCAGTGGATTCGCAACCTGAGCGCCTTCAAGGAAGTGCTGGAGGAGTTCAATCAGCGTGAAATCCAGATCAAGGATCTGGAGCGCGGGCTGGTGGACTTCCCAGCCATTCAAGCCAACCGCGAAGTTTTCCTCTGCTGGGAGCAACACGAAGACGACATCACCTACTGGCACGATCTCGAAACCGGATACGGTGGACGCGAAAAGCTCTGACCTGCCTTTGTCAGAAAGCCACCCTGCTCACAAGGCGGACACAGGTGTTCAGGCAAACGAGCGTAGGGAGAAAAACTGAAGCTGGCTCCAAAGGTAGGACTCGAACCAATAGTGAAGCGCTGATTCCTAGGGAGTTACGCAGCGAGCCTCACCCACAGCCTCACCCGCCAGATGGCGACGCGCACAGGCACCGGGAATTCCTTCGCGTGCTCAATGCGTGGCCGGAACTGAGCCCACCAATTCGCGCGGCCATCGTCGCGCTGGTTGAAACTTCGCTCGCACACAAGGGAGGTGCGCTGTGAACGGCCCTGCCACCGCCACACGGCGCGAATACGCTCTGCGTCCCGCCGATGTCTTCAAGCCGATTAGTCTGGCCGACTCGGTCAAAGCCATTCGCGATCCGGCAACCCGTAAGAAGCTCGCGGAAGAACTTGCGGACATGCTCGCGCCATCCCGCGTGCGATTTGAGCGCGCCGCGTTTCGCAAGCAATTCGAGGAGATGCCATCAAGGGCAACGGCTGAAGGCGGCCAGCGGCCGGGCGAGCCGACAGGCGCGCCCGCCGCTGACCGCCTGCCGGGCTTGTCTATAGGACATATCTCTCCACAGCGGGAGAAACCGACGTGCCTCGTCGAGGTGTGGAAGGACGCATTTCTCGTCCAAGTCAGAAGGCCGGGCGTTGGTGAGCCTCCTCCCGATTCGGCCCGCAGGGGCACGGTGGCCGGGTTCAGCGCCAAGAGCCGGTTGCGCCTCATGGTGACAGTCAACAAGGTGGCGATGGGTGAAGGCAAGATGCCGTTCTTCCTCACCTGCACCTTTCCCGACGCGGTGCCGACTTCGGAGGACGTGCCGCGCATCTGGGACAACTTCTGCCGGGCACTGGAACGCTGCTTCCCGCAAGCCGGACTTATCTGGAAGAAGGAATTGAAGACGCGACAAAGTGGCGTCCAGAGCGTCGGCAAAACCGTCCCGCACTTCCATGCGTTGGCGTGGGGCCTGCCGGATGTCTTGCCACTACGGGAGCGGCGCGGGAATTGGTTTCGAGTCCGTCGAGACGGCGATTGCTGGCGGTGGCAGGTGTTCGCCCTGGGTGAAGATGGCAAGCGCAAGGTGGAAGAAGACAGCTTGGTGTCTGCGACAACCCGAATCCCGTTTGTCTGTTGGCTGTCCGCGCTTTGGTATGAAGCTGTAGGCACGGGGGACGTTCGGCACTACCGGGCGGGCACAAACTTGAGCAAAGTGAAGTCGGTTGCAGGAGTCCGCTTCTACGTCTCGAAATACATGGGCAAGGAATGCGACGGGCAAAGCGAATGGGCCTGCGGTCGTTGGTGGGGCGTGCGGAAGAAGGGCAACATCCCTTGGGGCGAGCGGGAGGTGGTCGAACTGACGAAGGCGAAGGCAAACACCCTCGTTCGCTGCGTGCGCCGCTACCTCAAGGCGACGCGAGGGAAAAAGGTGAAGCTCCTCGGCTCCACGGTGAACCTGTTCACGGGCGACAGCGCGCAATGGCGACGCCTCGTTGAATGGCTGACTCGGGCTCCGTCCTGACGGCGCTAATTCCTCGGTATCTCCACGTAATCCCCCCGCTTGATGACGGCCAAGGCGCTGCGGATGTCGGGCACGTAGCGCAGGACTTCCCGCAGGCGGTTGGTGGGAATCACAAGGATGGCGAGCACGCGTCCGCGCAGGTTCTGCTGATAACGCAAGTTCTGGTCGGCGGTTAGCAGCACGTCGAAACGGCCCTCGGCGGCGCGAATCAGTTCGCCGTTGCGCAGCTCGGCCCAGCCCATGTCTTGGGCGAAGGTGACTTCATGCTCAGGGAGGTGCCGCCGCAGGGGGTGCGGCGTGTTCACGTCGAACAAGACCTTCATGCCGCCTTGCCGTAGAGGACGCGGTGCGCGTGCTCCAGCACGGCCACGGCCTGTTCACGGGTCACGGCGGGGAAGGCGTCGAGGAACTCGTCGAGGCTGACACCGTCCTCCAGATTCTCGAACAGGCTCTCGACCGGGACACGGGTGCCGCGAAAGCACGGCACGCCGCCCATGCGCTCGGGGTCACTCCAAACGGGCAGCTCGGCGGGAATCTCCACGGTCTTCATCACGTTCATGGCACCAGTCTGTTACCCCAAGCGGGCAGAATGTTCAAATGCGATTCAGCGCAGGAACTTCCCCCCGCTCGCCCGGCGGGCGCGGCCCAAGGTGGCGAGCGTGGCAAGGATTTCCGCCACGTCGGCGGGTTTGGCGCGGGCGAATTGCTTGGCGAGGTCGGCGGGTGACACGGGGGCGGCGGCGGCGTGCAACGCCGTTTCCACCGCCTGCACACGCTCCGCCAGCGCTTTCGGCCAGACCGCTTTGCCCTTTGGCTTGGTGGGCGCGGGCTTCGCCTTGGCTCGCTGGTCCGGCTTGGTTTCGAGGATGATTTCCTGCTGCCCTTTGGCCTGATACTCGGGGCGCAGCCAGTGAATCACGCCGCGCGCTTCTTCCGCCGCGCGCTCGGCGTTCAAGGCCACGAGGCGTTCCAAAATCTCCGCGTCGGTCAAATTGTTCGGCCAGCCGTAGGCGGCGGACACGGCGGCGTCGAGGTCGTCGTGCAAACTTTTGAGCGTGGAAACCAGTGCTCGGTCGTGGACAAATTTTTCCTTTTCCGTGAGCGCTTTCCCGGCGCGGATTTTTTCGAGGACGTTGTAAAGGCCGGTGAGCGTGACGCCATGCTTGGCTTGCACCTGTTTGCGGTGCGCGTCCAACGCTTCCGCCAATTCGCGGATGCGCGCTTTCTCGCGTTCCCCGCACAACGGAAACGGAAACGGATCAAAACAACGTGATTTGTTGTAACGCGGGCGATCTTCCAACGTGCCGCCTGCGGCCAAGGCAAACGTGATGTGAATCCGGCTGCTCAAAATGCCGAGGTTAAACGCATCATCTAAACCGATGGCGATTAATGGATGCTCCGGCACTACTTCACTACCGATGAATGCGAAAATGCGGTGCTTCGATGTTTCTGCCGTGCCTATGTATCGCTTCAGTCCTGAAACGATGCGCCGCATCTGAGGCATGACTTCGCTGAATAACCACCATCGTTCGCGCCGAGAGGCTCGCCGATTTGCGTCTCGCTCGGGCTTAACTCTTGTCAAAACCTGTTGGTAAGCGTGTGGCGCGGCTGAGCGAGCTTGCTCAAGTGTAAGACCACAAAAATCAATCACTCGCGCCTTGCGCGAGTCTTGAAGAACATCGTTACCATTTAGGATTGGGCGGATGATGTTTGATGGGCCTTCGATTGTTTCGGGCGGGATAACTAAAAAACCTCGCCCTCCAAGCATGACCCCGTTGCTTGTCAGACCATCGTTCGATTTCAAAGTGACTGTTGAACCAACATTCGCCCCGGTGGTGAGGTCAGCAGAGATTTTTCCGCGTTTGGTGTCGAAAGCAACTTTTGCCGAGCCGTCGGTCTGCTCCGTTTCAGTTTTGACTTCGAGCAATTCGCCCGCGTGTTTGCCTGGCACGCCAACGGTCATCGCAATCCGAACCGCTGCACCTTCCGCCGTGTCCACCCACGGATGATCGGGAATGGCAAACGCCAGCGAGAGCGGTGGCATGGCGGAAAGCTGTGCTTGGACCACGCGCCGCGCGAACGTCTGGCGCAAGCTGTTCGTGGTGATGAGGCCAAAGCGTTTTACTTTGCCTGTGCGAGTAAGTTCAGCGGACTTGTGCCACCAATACAAAACGAAGTCGGCGGTTTCGGGCACTTCGGGATAAGTGGCGCGGAGCGTTTCCGCGTAGCCATCACCCAAATCTTCGCGCAACTTGCCTTTCCCGATAAAAGGCGGATTGCCGACGATGAAATCCGCTTCCGGCCAAGTTACCGGGCGTGGATTTGTGTAGGTGAGCAACGGCACGCGCTTGGACTCGTCCGGCACGTCGCGCCCCGTCACAGTGTCCGCTTTCATGCTGCGCCGGTCCCAGACGGTTTTGATGTTTCCGGCTTCGTCGCGCGCCGGTTGCGGTTCGCCGTCGTAGGCCAGCACGGCGTCGCGGCATTGGATGTTCTTGAAGTTCCGCAGCACCGGCTCGGCGGGCATGGTCTGGCCGCGCGTGCGGAAGTGCCATTGCAGATAGCCAATCCACAGCACCAGCTCGGCAATGGAGGCGGCGCGCGGATTGATTTCGAGGCCGAGGAACTGGTGCGGGTCAACGGTGTGCTCCGTCATTTCCAGTTTGAAGGTTTCGCCAAACTCCCCGGCAAAATCCCAGACTTCGCCTTCCAGCCGCTTCAAGTGTTCCAGCGCGACGTAAAGGAAATTGGCCGAACCACAGGCGGGGTCCAAAACCTTCACCTCGCAAAGCCGCCGGTGGAAGCGGTTGATTTCCACGCGGGCCTTTTCAATCTCGCCGCCCTTGCCGAGTTGCACGGCGGCGGCGCGGACGTTCTCCCATTCGGCGCGGAGCGGTTCAATCACCGTCGGCAAAACGAGGCGTTCCACGTAGCTGCGGGGCGTGAAGTGCGCGCCCAGCTTGTGCCGCTCGCCTTCGCCGCCCAGGGCGCGCTCCAGCAACGTGCCGAAAATAGCGGGTTCGACGTGTTTCCAGTCGAGTTCCGCCGCTTTCTTCAAAATGCCAAGCTGCGTGCCGTTCACCGGCAGCACGGTATTGTCGGCAAATAGTCCGCCGTTAAACCGGAGCAGCTTGCGGCGGAGGATGACGGAGATTTCGTCTTTGCGCCCCTCGTTCATTTCCTTGAACAAGGTGCGGAGCATTTCCACGAAGCCCTCGCCGCTCGCGGGGAGCCGGTTCAGCAGTTCGGTGAAGCCCTTCTTGCCGTCGGCGCTCGGGAGCAGGTCCACGTCCTCGGCAAACATGCAGAACAGGCAGCGGGTGAGGAATTCGGCGACGACCTTGGGCGGGTGGCCAGCCTTCTCGAAGGACTTGGCCAGCTCGGCAAGGTGCTTGGCGACTTCGCGAGTGACTTCCGCGCTGCGCTTGGACGGGTCGAGGGCTTGCGGGTCGGTCCAAATGAATTTGAGCCGTTCGCGGGTCTTCTCGTCGCGGAGCTGCTCCAGCCGGACGCGGTAGGTCAGCGGGTCGGGAAACGGCTGATACGCGCGGCCCGTCAGGGAGAAATCAGCCCGCACCTCGATGACGTGGCCCACGTCCACGACCAGCAAGAACGGCGGGGCCGGTTCCTCGGGCGGCAGGGCGCGGACGTAATCGCGGGCCTGCACGAAGGCTTTGAGCATCGCATCATCCCAGCGGTCGGTGTCCCGGACGGGTGCGGCGTTCTTCCGGCGCTTGGACACCGCGCCTATTTGCTCGGCGGCAAGTTCAAGCTGCGTCTGCTCGACGACCTTCTCCTGAAACTTTTTGGATTCGAGGATGAAGCAGGCACGCTTGTAGAGGTCAATGCGCCCGAGCTTGGTGTCGCCGTCGTGCTGCACCTCGCTGACGTGAAACTCGAAAGTGTAAGCGCCGTTGCGCTGGTTGCCCGGTTGCGGCACGTCGAGCAGCTCGCACAGCTCGCAAAGGAACTGCTGGCTGATGGACTGCTCCGGGGCGGTCGCGCCCTTCCAATGCGTGATGAAGTCGTCAACGCTCCGCTGCGGCATGGGTGGCATGGTATTCACGCCGCGCAGCCACGCGCAAGCCAAGCAACCAACGCAGACGAGGCCCAAGCCCCGCGCGGGACGGTCGCCTGCGAGGCCGGAGCAGCGCAGCGTCGCGCGCGGCCTTAGCAGCCGAGCGAAGCGAGGGGAGCGACACGTCACGCACGGATGGCTTGGGCCGGGTGAAACCAGCACTTGACATTGCGCACGGATTGTTGGATTTGAGAACCATCGCTGCGCGACATCACTGGGCACTGAGGTAACGGTAATCCCTCGCCCCCGCACCCGCGCAGCCCGCCTTGCGTATGCAAACGTCTGGGTCAGGGTTACGAGCCCCCCCATGAAGCAACAGCAGGCGGCACACTTTTTGGCTGCGGAATTTCAGGAGCCGAACCCCCATTCAACTTGAAGGCACTGCCCTGCGCGTGTGCGTAACGGTAGCAGCCGAGAACGAGCATGGGAAACCACACCCTGCGGGGTGGAAGTGATTGGCCAACCTATGACGACAAATCAGATCGCTGGTGCGGTGAGCGGGCAGCCCTTCGACCGAATGCTCTCGGTCAAAGAGGTCGCGGAAGTGTTCTCAATCAGTGTGCGCGAAGTGTGGCGCAAAGTGGACCGGGGCGACTTGCCCCGGCCTGTGAAGGTCGGCCGCCTGTGTCGGTGGCTCGGAACGGAGATTCAGAAGGTCATCGAGCGGCTCAAGCAGCAGCGCGATGGCAGAAAGGGAGGTGCGCAATGAAACTCGTGGAATTCTGCATTTATCGTCCGTCGCGACAGCGCAAGGGCAAGCGGATCGTGCAACTCACATATCGCGGGCGCTTCCGCTTCGACACGGACAAAAAGGAGACGGACGTTGCCCTCGGTCTTACCACCAAGGATAACGCCAAAGCCGCTTTGCGTCGCCTCGTGGAGGAGCGAGAGAACGAACATTTCGGCAGAATCGCGCCGAAACTCCAACGTGACGCGGAGTCAAAACCGCTGGTCGAGCACTTGGCGGATTTTGTGGCGTCGTTGCGCGCGGCGCGGCGCTCGGAGCATTACGCCTACCTCATGGGGCGGATGGTCACCAAGATTTGCGACGAGTGCCGCTGGAAATATCCGCAGGACGTGTCCGTCAACGCTTTCGAGGCATGGCGCGCCAAGAACGCGGACAAGTCCCTCAAGACGCTCAATGAATACCTTAACTGCACGCGTGCCTTCCTGAACTGGATGGAGCATTGCGAGCGGATTGCGGCCAACCCGTTGCGAAAGGTGCGGAAACACTCGACGCGTGGGCACGAGCGACGGAAGCGACGCGCTTACTCGGACGCGGACCTTGCAATGCTCACCACAGTCGCGGGGCCGCGTTTGCTGGCGTATTTCCTCGCGGCCCACGCCGGTCTGCGCCGCGCCGAGGCGGACAAGCTCCGGTGGGCAGACGTGCAACTCGAAGCCGCCGAGCCGTTCCTCGTGGTGCGTGCAGAGAATGCCAAGAACCGCCGCGAGCAGGCTGTTCCGCTGCACCCCGAACTGCTGGCCGAACTCAAGCGGCGGAAGCCAACGGACGCGAAGCCGGGCGACTTGGTGCTGCCCGACGGCGTGCCGTCCATGCCCGCGCTCAGGCAGGACTTGTCGGCGGCGGGGATTGCCTTCGTGGACGAGACGGGGCAGCGGGCGGACTTCCATGCCCTGCGCCACACGTTCGCAACCCGGTTGGCGAAGTTCGGGGCCGGCCAGCGAGCGCGGCAGGAACTCATGCGGCACAGCTCGCCGATGCAAACCGAGGGCTACACGGATGCCTCGCAACTGCTGCTGCGGGACGCGGTGCGCCTGCTGCCGCCGATTCAAGCCTCACACCTCGCCTCACCTGAGAACGGCTTTGCCTGTCTCTCGGTGGCATTCGCTGGCACACAAGGGAAAAGCGCCAAGCCCACAGAAAGCCTTGAAAACAAAGGCGAAAGTCACAGTTCGGCACGGAATGGCACGGAGGGGCAGGAATCGGAAGATGGCTCCAAAGGTAGGACTCGAACCTACAACCACCCGGTTAACAGCCGGGTGCTCTACCATTGAGCTACTTTGGAACTCGAAAGCGCGGCGAAACTACAAACCCGCTCCCCGCCCGTCAATAGGCACGGTGGAGAAAATGTCGCCTTTGTTTTGTCGCCTGCCGGAAACCCGGTCGCTCCCTCCAGCTTCTGGGGAGTGGGGCGGCTCCAGCGATCCCTCCTCACCGCAGCCATTTCGCCGGGTTGAAGCCGGTGATAAGCTGCACGCCGGTCACAAAGGTCATCACATAGACCACCTTCATGAAGGTTTTCTCGGAGAACTTGCGATTCAGCCAAACGCCCAGCCAGACCCCGACGGGAATGAACGGAAGAAACACCAGGCTCTGCTCCAGCGTGGCGAGGTTGATGATGGCCTTGGGAGCGAGCACCGGCAGATCCACCATCGACCGGTCCACCATGAAGAACGGCATCTTGATCCAGTTGATGCAGGTGAACACCAGCACCGTGGTGGCCACGTAGCGTTCCTTGGGCATCTGCTGGGGAATCAGGAAAACGCTCACCACCGGCCCTGCCCCGTGGGCGAACGTGCTGGTGATGCCCGCCCCGATGCCACACGGCAGACCCAAGGCGTGGTTGGGGGCAAAGGCTCCTTCCGCCGCAAATATCCGCTCCTTGGTGAGCTGAAAGACCACGAAGGCCACCGCCAGCACGCCGATGCACACGTTCAACTCGCGCGCAGAAAATCGCTCGATGAGCTGCACGCCAATCACCACCCCTACCACCACGCCCGGGAGGAGGAACTTCAGATTCCTCCGCTCCCACTTGCCCCAATAGTGGTAGAGGCTGAACGCGTCCCCCGCACACAGCAGAGGGAGCAGGATGCCGATGGCGTCCTTCGGGCCAAAGGCCAGGACGCACAACGGAGTGGTCAACATCCCCAAGCCGCCACCAAAACCGGCCTTTGACAGGCCGATGAACAGCACCGCCACCGCTGCCAGAAGAAATGAGGACCAATCATGCACGGGCGACGTGTAGAAGCCGGCCGCAGGAAAGTCGAGCCGCGAGCAACGGCCACCAGCGCTCTTCGCCTTCGTTCACGCCTTCGGCTCTGAACGGGTTTGAGCGCAATGCCTGCGCCCGAGCGCGGCTTCGGCAGCGGACATCTCGGAGGGAGGGCGGGGCGCAAACCTCATTACCCGCAGAACCGCCGCCTCCATATGCCACGCCCTACTCCCCGCCGAGACACAGCAGCCGGCCGGTGCTGGTGGTGACGAAAAGCTTTCCGGCCGTTGCCGCCGCGCCGTCCCAGGCGAGCGGCTCGAACTTCGCGCGGGCCACTTCGCGGCCATCGGCGCTGTCGTGCAACGTGACGGTCCCACCGGGCTCGGCGTAGAGCAAGCGGTCGTTCATCACCACGAGCGCGCGCGGGTAGCTGGCGGTTTCGCTGCTGGTGGGAAGGCTCCACTTCGCCCCGTTGGCGTGAAGGCGCGAGGCGGTGGTCGTGAGGCCGGCCTTGAACTGCTCTTGCTTCACCTCGACCCAGTCGCCATCGAACTTCGCGCCCGGCGTGAAGTCGGCGCGGAAGAGCGCGGCCTTGCGCGGGCTGGTGCTGAAGACGCTGGCACCGAGGCTCGCGGCCAGCGGCGAGCGGGCTTGCACATCGGTGTAACGCCACGCGGTGCGCGGCAGCTTGGCACCGCCGGCGGTCTCGTAGTAGCCGCTGGTCTTGCGCAGCGTCAGCGCGCCGGTCTGCGCGTCGAACGCGGCGCGGGAGACGGCGATGGCCTCGCCGTCGCGCACGGGCAAATCGAAGTGCCGATACTCCTGCGGCCGGATGGTGCGCCACGGGTCGCTCGCGAGGCCGGGCTTGTCCTTCGGGCGCGGGTCGAACGGCTCCGGCCACGGCGCGTCCATGCCGAGGTCGTCGAATTTCTTCAGCCAGACCAGCTCGCCGTTCTCCGGCCGCACGCACGCGACGCGCACGCCGCCGTCGGAGTTCGGATGCAACCCCGCGCTCACGTAAGCGAGCCCGCGGCTGACCAGCACGGCTCCGGCGCAGGGCAAGGCGCTTTCCAACTGGCCGTAGGTCGAGATGCGGCGGTCGTCGGGCGCGATGCGCCGCCGCCAGGCCAGCACGCCGTCGCTCGCGCGCAACGCGTAGAGCCAGCCATCGCGACAGCCCAGCAACGCGAGGCCGCCGTGAATGGCCGGCGGTCCGTCCAGCCGCCCGCCGGCGGTGAAGTGCCAGCGTTCCTTGCCCGTCGCCGCATCGAGCGCGAGCAGGCGAAGCGTGTCCGTCTGCGCGACGAAGACTGTCCCGCCCGCGACGACCGGCGCGCTCAACGGCCCGGCGGTCCAGGGATTGTCCGTCCATTCCGCCGCGAGGCCGCGCTTGTAATCCGGCCCCGTGAACTCCGCGCTCCAGCGCACCTTCAGCGTGGCGGGCGCGGCGGCCTTGGTCCCGGCGGTGCGAAACTCATCGTGCCGGAACATCGGCCAGTCGTCGGGGCTGATGGCGAAGTCCGCCGGCTTGCCGAAGCCCGGGCCTTGCTCCAGCGGATGGCTCTCGGGCGGCGCGGCGGCCGTCTCGGGCGCGAGGGCGACGTTGCCGTTGAGCATCGGGAAGCAGACGCAGTGTTTCGGGAAGGTGTAAATCATGCCGTTGGCCGGCACGTAGCCGCTGCGGAGGATGTGGCACGCGCCGCGCGTGATGATGTTGGCGGACTGCTTGCGCGCGTAGAGGTCGGTGAAGTGAAGCTGGCCGTTGATGTAGAAATTCTCCGTCAGCACGGGCGGGTAGCAATGGCCCCAGCCGCGGTCGCCCGCGTAGTTGGCCTGAAACTTCTCCGCCGGCGTCGCGAGGTTCTCGGGATTGTAGGCCGCGATGCCGAAGCCGTTCGGCGTGCGCGTCTCCGTGAGCAACTGGCCCTTGTGCCAGAAGGCCGTGCAAAACTCGCCGTGCCGCGCGCTGCTGCCGACGCCGAAGAGCCGCTGCTGCTCCTCGCCCGTGCGCGCGTCCACGACTGCCAGTTGGAAGTCGTCGAGCTTGCGGCGGTCCTTGTTCAGCCAGCTCTCCTTCCAGTCGGCGGGCCGGCGCACCTCGAACACGATGCGGTTCTCGCCGTAGCTGGCGAGGTCGCTGCGGCAGGCCCAGGCGTGTTGCTTCTCCCACGCGAGCTTGCCCGTGGCCACGTCCCGCGCGGACAACTTGCCGGTCTTCGCGCCGTCGCGGTCATCGCCCTCGATGTAATAAACCCGGCCACCACCCGCCGTGATGGTGTGCGCCTTCGCCGCCGCCTCGCGCCAGAGCAACTTCCCCGAGGCCGAGTCGTAGCCGCGCAGGCCCGCGTCGTCCGCGAGGATGAGCTTGCCGTCGTCCAGCAGCATGACGGTCGAAGGCGTGCCCGCCTCGGCGAACTCCAAGACCGCCTTGCCCGTGGCCGCGTCCAGCGCGCGGAACTTGCCGTCCGCCATCAAGCCGAACACGCGCTCGCCCCGGGCCACGATGAGCGCGGGCGGTTTGCGGATGCCGAGCTCCTTGGCGGGAAACAATTTTGCGCTCCAGAGCGGCAGCCCGTTGAACGCATCGCGGGCCAGCAAGGTGTCGCGGTCCTGAATGAAGACGCGGCCGTTGGCCGTGACCATGTCCGCCGCCTCCAGCACGACCGTCGAGGAAAAGAGCCACTGCACGCGCTTGGGCACGTTGACGGCAGAGTCGCGGGAGACGGCGTTGCGATCCGGGCCGTGCCGCCACTGCGACCACTCGTCCATCGAGCCGGGGCGGGGCTTGATGCTGCGCTTCCACGTCGCACCCTCGCGGACGAGCAATTCACCGCCGGGCCGCAAGACCCGCTGCACTTCCGCCTCATCCACCCGTTGCGGCTCCAGCAGCACGAGCAGGGAAACCAGATTATCCATGAACGGCAGATGCCGCGCCCGCCACGTCTCCGCCGTGACGCGGCCCCCCAACCCGTCGGCGTGCCAGGCTGCGCGGGCGCTTTCCACGTCGCCACTGGCCAGCGTGTGAACGAGGAAACTTCCGCGCTTTGCGATGTCCCGGGCCAGCGCGGCGTCCGCCGGCCCGACCAGCACACAAAGCCCGCCCTGCACCGGCGACTGCGCCACGGCGGGCAGGACGTCGGAAGCGGACATGGCGGGTGTGGCCCCGGCCCCGGCCAACAAAAGCGCGGCAAGCCAGCACCTGAGGCGGAACAATGCAGTTGGATGGGGAGCGCACGCGGTCTGCGTGCCGCTGGCGGCGGCTCGCCGACAGCCCCGTTCCTCTGACTGCCGCCGCACCGTTTCGTGCCGCAGGAGAATGGGGTTACGAAGGCTTGGGCGGGCCGCCTGAGCCAGCCGACCGGCGGCCTGCGCTTCCCCTTCAACTGCATCGTTCCGGCTGAGTGGAACAATGGCACCGTGGAACCAGTGGTCTTGAAGCATGTGTGTTACGGCTGCGTGGCAGCCCGGGAATAAGCTACGGAATCAAAGCCCTGCAGCACAAGGCCGGGTGGGCCATCTTCCGTGGCGGCTCGCTCACGGATGGTGCGAGGGCGGTGAACGTTGTCACGTCTGGGCTTCACCCGCCGAGTTGCCACACATGCACGAAGCCGGCCATGTCGGCGGCGGCGAGGCGCGTGCCGTCGGGGGAGAAGGAGAGGGCGTGGAGCCAGTCCTTGAACTGGCCGCCGCGCGGCTTGCCGAGCTCTTTCACGAGCTTGCCGTCGGCGAGGCTCCAGATGCGGATGACGGTGTCGCGGCCGGTGGAGACGAGGTGCTGGCCGTCGGGATGGAACGCGAGGTCGGTCAGGCCGTTGAGGTGGCCGGGGCCAAACTCGCGCTGCTTCTTGCCGGTCGCCGGGTCCACGAGGAAGACCTTGCCGTTGTTGCCGTCGGCCTCGCCGCCGCGACCGAGCGCGAGCGTCTTGCCGTCGGCGGAGTAGGCGGCGGCGGCGATTTGCA
>Ga0255188_1000089_pt1 | contig 37363 bp, 36 predicted proteins | sample Miss_Cont_RepB_8_FD_188427 | JGI IMG/M metagenome (GOLD analysis project Ga0255188, IMG submission 188427) | Freshwater microbial communities from Mississippi River, Louisiana, United States - Miss_Cont_RepB_8h | ecosystem: Environmental > Aquatic > Freshwater > River | place: USA: Louisiana... | reverse complement strand
ACTCGGCGCACGGCGCCCTTGGCATCGATCAGAAAAGTGGAGCGTTCGATGCCGATAAATTTTCTGCCATAAAGATTTTTTTCTTTCAAAACACCAAATGCTCGGCAGACCGATTCCTGATGATCGGAGACCAGGGTGATCGATAAGCCATGCTTGGCAATAAATTTCTCATGCGAGGCCAGGCTGTCTCGGGAAACGCCAATGACTTGCGTATCGGCCGCAAGAAAATTCCGATGCTGGGCCGAGAAATCCTTGGCCTCGACGGTGCAGCCGGGGGTGTCGTCTTTGGGATAGAAAAAGATCACCCATTGATGGCCTAGAAAATCATGCAGCCGGGCGACGCCACGAGTGGTGTTCAGTTCAAGGCGAAGGACTGCATCGGCAAGCGGTCCAAGTTCACGATGCTGGTTCATGAGCGGCCCTCTGATCAATCAGAATTGGATTGCGTTTCAGCAGCATCGCCATAGGCAACGCGCACCACAGTAATTTCTCTTGGGCCAGATGGGCTCTGCACGGTCACAGTCTCTCCCTCGCGGGCCTTGATCAGCGCCCGGGCCATGGGGGAGACCCAGCTGATGCGCTGGGCTGCCAGATGGGTCTCGTCAACCCCCACAATTCGAACCGTCTGCTGATCGCCTTGTTCATCTTCAATCGTTACTTGTGCGCCAAAGAAAATCTGATCATTGCCTACTTGCGCAGCCGGATCAACGACCTGGGCCACCGCGAGTCGCTTCGAGAGAAATCGCAGACGGCGATCGATCTCACGCAGGCGACGCTTGCCGTAGATGTAATCTCCATTTTCTGAGCGATCCCCGTTGGAGGCCGCCCACGACACGATCTCGACTGTTTTCGGGCGCTCCACTTTCAGCAGGTGATGAAGCTCTGCTGTGAGCGCTGCATAGCCGGCTGAAGTAAGGTAATTCGGTGTGCCTGAGGGCAGCGCGGCGTCCTGGGCATCGGGCTCTTCTTGCGGATCATCATCACGCTCTTTCGTGAAGGCTTTACTCATAGAATCTCACTGTATCAAAGGAAACCCCGCCGCATGGCGACTGAAACACTGCCGCTTTTTCCGCTGTCCCAGCCCGTCTTTCCTGAGGGCCTATTGCGGCTCACCATCTTCGAAGTCCGCTATCTGCATTTGATACGACGCTGCCAGCAAGAGGGCATTGCTTTCGGCGTTGTGCCGCTGGCCGGCGGGAGTGAGGTCCAAAAAGCAGGCGCGCAGGAGCGCCTGCATGACATCGGCTGCCTGGTGCAATTACTGAGCGTTCAAGCCATTCAGCCCGCCGTGTTGTCAGTGGCCTGTGTGGGCACGACACGCTTTCGGTTAGGCGAGCGTGCACGCGGCGCTTATGGGCTCTGGAGCGGGGAAATCATCCCCTGCCAGGCTCCGGCGCGCCTGCCGATTCCGGCCGATCTTCAGCCGCTTGCCGATCAACTCGGGGGATTAATTGCCGCCGCACAACGACAGGGCCAAGAGGGCGACATTCCGATGCGTCCGCCCTATCGCCTCGATGAATGTGGCTGGGTCGCTGACCGATGGGCAGAGCTGCTGCCGCTGCCAGCTGCTGAAAAGGCAATGCTTTTAGCCCAAGACGATGAAGTGCAGCGACTTCAACAGATCGCGGGCTGGCTGTCGGCTGCACCGACTTAGTAGGGCGGCCGAAGGATTGAGACCGCTGCCGGCCGGGTGTGCTCAAGGCCCAGCCACCCTGAGGACTCCCAGCGCAGGTTCACCAGCGTGCCGGGCGAGAGTTCTTCGGCGTCGGCTGATAACAAGATTGCGAGCTCCGAGAGCTCCGGGTTATGGCCAACGATCAGCAGCCGCTCCACAGAGTCATCGACTCTGGCGATGATGCGTAGCAGCCGGTCCACACTGGAGGTATACAGCGCCTTCTCCAATTCGATCACCGGCTGCTGAAGGCCCATAGCCTGCAGCAGCAGACTCGCCGTTCGGCTGGTCCGAACAGCTGGACTGCAGATGATTTGGTCAAAACCAGTCTGGGCATCTCGAAGCCGCATGCCCAGACGCAATGCGTCGCGCTCGCCTGAGGGTTCAAGTGGCCGATCAAAATCTACAAACCGAGGATCCCTCACCGCTGTCGCATGGCGCAGCAACGATAAGACCTTCATCGGACCACGGCCCGATCCATCAGTGCTGAAGCGATTTGATCCAGGCGTCCGTGCGGCTGCCCAGGCGATCCATCAACTTAAGTGTCGTGGGCGAAGGCCGAACGATTCTTCGTCGGGTGTCTTCGGGATCGACGGTGACCTCAATCATGCGTTGATCCATCAGTTTCGAGACCGATTTATAAATGGTGGCGGGAGAGGCGACATTGGCGCGAAGCACGAGGCTTTGCATATACAGGGGGGCTGCGGTGCGGCTATTTTGAACGACAACCCAATCGAGGAGTCGAAGCGAGATGTCGTCGAGTTGGGAAAATTCAGAGCCGTGAATCGTCTCTTCAAGGAAACGCCGTACCTCAAGCCAGGAGTTGGTTTTCATTGTTTTAATGGTCGAATTCAGGCAGCCGAAAGTTTATCAACTGATAACAAAATTGCGCCCCCCCCCAAGGCAAAAGACCATGATACTAGCTGGGTTAAAGGCCTCCGGGGCCCCGCCTCGCGAGGAAAAGGGCCGGCCTGCCGCCTCGGGCGATAATCGTTGCACTACAAAAAGATCACCATCCGGCCGCTAGAGGAGAAAACCGAATGAGCCAAGATCCCACCATTATTTACACCCTCACCGATGAGGCGCCGATGCTGGCCACGCACGCCTTTTTGCCGGTGATTCGGGCCTTCACCAAACCTGCCAAGGTCCAGATCGAGGCCGCCGACATCTCCCTGGCCGCCCGAATCCTGGGCAGCTTCCCGGAGCACCTCTCGGAGGCACAGCGCATGCCCGACACGCTGTCGGAGCTTGGCAAAAAAACACTGCAGCCGGATGCCAATATCATTAAGCTGCCCAACATCAGCGCCACCGTCGCGCAGCTCACCGCTGCGATCAAAGAGCTGCAGTCCAAGGGCTACAAAATTCCGGATTACCCCAGCGATCCGAAAACGGATGAGGAGAAAGCCATCCGGGAGCGCTACGCCAAGTGCATTGGCTCCTCGGTCAACCCAGTGCTGCGCGAAGGAAACTCTGACCGCCGCGCACCGCGTGCCGTCAAGGAGTACGCGCGCAAGAATCCCCACGCCATGGCCGAATGGATGCAGGCCTCGCGGACCCATGTCTCGCATATGCACCATGGGGATTTCTATCACGGTGAAAAATCCATGACGCTGGATCGTGCTCGCAACGTCAAGATGGAATTGATCACCAAAAGCGGCAAGACCATGGTGCTCAAACCAAAAGTCGCGCTTCAGGCTGGCGAGATTATTGACTCAATGTTTATGAGTCGCAAGGCCCTCTGCGAGTTTTATGAGCGCGAGATCGAGGACGCCCGCAAATCCGGCGTGATGTTCTCTCTGCATGTGAAGGCCACCATGATGAAGGTCTCGCATCCGATTGTCTTTGGCCACTGCGTCAAGATTTTTTACAAAGAGGCCTTTGAAAAACATGCCAAAGTCTTGAAAGAACTCGGCGTGAATGTCAATAACGGCATGGTCGATCTCTACAACAAAATCGCGACCCTGCCCGAGCGTGAGCGCGAGGAAATCATGCGCGATCTTCATGCCTGCCACGAGCATCGGCCCGAGCTGGCAATGGTCGATTCTGCAAAAGGCATCACGAACTTTCACTCTCCCAACGACGTGATTGTGGATGCCTCCATGCCCGCCATGATCCGTAACGGCGGCAAGATGTATGGCGCCGATGGGCGACTCAAGGAAGTGAAGGCTGTCATGCCGGAAAGCACTTTTGCCCGGATCTATCAAGAGATGATCAACTTCTGCAAATGGCATGGGGCGTTCGATCCAAAAACCATGGGCACGGTGCCCAACGTAGGACTCATGGCCCAGCAGGCTGAAGAATACGGATCGCACGACAAGACCTTTGAGATCGCTGAAGACGGCACTGCCAATATCACCGACTGCGAAACCGGTGAGGTACTGCTGTCGCAGCATGTCGAAGAGGGCGACATTTGGCGACTGTGTCAGGTCAAAGATGCGCCGATTCGCGATTGGGTCAAGCTTGCGGTAACCCGCTGCCGCAACTCCGGCATGCCCGCCGTCTTCTGGCTCGATCCCTATCGGCCGCATGAAAATGAACTGATCAAGAAGGTCAAAACCTATCTCAACGATCACGACACCGAGGGCCTTGATATTCAAATCATGTCCCAGGTCCGCGCGATGCGCTACACGCTAGAGCGCGTGGTACGCGGCTTTGACACCATCTCGGTCACCGGCAACATTCTGCGGGACTATCTCACCGATCTGTTTCCCATTATGGAGCTTGGCACGAGCGCGAAGATGCTATCCATCGTGCCGCTCATGGCGGGTGGCGGCATGTATGAAACGGGCGCCGGCGGATCTGCCCCCAAGCATGTACAGCAGCTGACCGAAGAAAATCATTTGCGCTGGGATTCTCTTGGCGAATTTTTGGCGCTTGCCGTAAGCCTTGAGGAACTCGGCATCAAAACCGGCAACTCAAAAGCGAAGCTGTTGGCCAAAACGCTGGATGCTGCGACCGGAAAGTTGCTCGATCATCGCAAGTCGCCCTCCCCCAAAACCGGTGAGCTCGATAATCGGGGCAGCCAGTTTTATCTGGCCATGTACTGGGCCCAGGAGCTTGCATCGCAGTCGGAAGACGCCGAACTGGCCAAGCATTTTTCAGGCCTGGCTAAGCGCCTGACCGAGAATGAACAGAAGATTGTGACGGAGCTAAATGCAGTGCAAGGCAGGGCCGTGGATATCGGTGGCTATTACATGGTCGATGCGCAAAAAATTGCTGCCATCATGCGGCCCAGCGCGACATTTAACGCTGCGATCGCATCGGTTTAGTCAGGCTGGTCGATCTGCAAGCGGCCTTGCCGTGGGCGGGTGGACGTGAAAGGCCCGCTACTGAGGGCGGGCCTGCTTACGAAAATCCTCCACCAGGCTTTCCCAGACCACCTCAAGCTCATAAGCGCTTGCCCGCGCTAAGCCTTCAAGATCCGGAAGTAATGTGGCCTGCGTAATGTTCATCCGATAGAGGGACTTCATCGCCTCATCTCGAATGGACTGGGGCAGCACATACTTCACCAGCAATTCGGCATCGGTCTGATAACTGTCGAGCACTTCAGACAGCGGGCGATCGATCTGACCGGGAATGACGAACAAGCCCGACTGGGCAATCAGGCGACGATCCATCTCAAGGGGCTCGCCGACCCAGACCACCGGAAACTCATTGTTCACAAAATACTTATCAAAATGCCCTGGCACACGCGGATCAATACGATCCCGCGTGAGCGCAGGATTAAATGCAGGCGCCAGGCCCCAGAGCAGTGGCGTATTCAAGGCATACACCGCGGAATCGCCAAGCGCGCTTTCGAGCGCGAAAAATGCTGCCACAAAGGCCGACTTTGTGAAATCCAGCAAACGGGTCGGTGCCCCATGATGCTGCATCAAGGCGAGTGTTCGTAGGTCATCTCGCAGTGTCGAGGAGTCATTGAGGTGGATGTGTCCTTTTCGTCGAAAGACCCGCAGGGCACGCGTCTCCCGTAGCGGCCAGAGCGTCTTATCCGGGCAGTACGCGCTGAGTCGGCGGGCCAATGCGGTCTGTAAAGGCCAGGCCGCCTCAGACTCACCACGAAAGGCCCAGCCCTCGAGTTCATCGACCCGCCGCACAAACTCAGACCAATTCGACATCACGATCTCACGCATGGTGCGCATCATACCGCCGACAACTTGTGTGACCGGGCAGGAGGTCTATACTGAAGAACACATTCGCATCAACTCAACACCAAATTGCCAGCATGGGCCAGACTGCAACCGGAGCGCTTCCTCGACATCTCTCTCTGATTGGTCTTGGCGCCGTTGGCCGCGCCATCTTTGAGCGTGCCTGGCAAGAACCGGAAGTCCGTATTCGCGCGGTTGTTGTCTCCGAAAGCCGACGGGCCGAGGCAGCCGCATGGATTGATGGCCGAGCCGAAGTGCTGACCCATCTGCCCCGAGACTGCGATCTCGCTCTGGAATGTGCCGGCCACGCGGCACTCGGGCAGCACATCATTCCCGCGCTTTCCGCCGGCGTTGAGTGCGCAATGCTGTCGGTGGGCGCACTTGCAACACCGGGCGTTGCAGAGCAGCTCGAGACGGCGACACTTATCGGCGCAACACGCCTTCACCTTCTGCCTGGCGCCATCGGCGGCATCGATGCGCTCTCTGCCGCCCGGATCGCGGGCCTCGAGTCGGTGACTTACGTTGGCCGAAAACCAATTGCCGGCTGGCGGGGGACTGCTGCTGAATCAGCGCTTGACCTTGATTCCCTACAAACGCCTGCAGTAATCCTGCAGGCAACCGCCCGAGATGCAGCCCGCCAATATCCAAAAAATGCGAATGTCGCCGCAGCACTGGCGCTGGCGGGCGTTGGTTTGGATCAGACGCAGGTGCAGCTGATTGCCGACCCCACCATCAGCGAAAACATTCATGAGTTTTCAGCGCGTGGCGCCTTTGGCGAGATGCGGGTCACGCTGGCCGGCCGGCCCCTTGCGGAAAACCCCAAGACATCTGCGCTCACCGTGCTGTCTGCCCTGCGATTTCTGCGGCACCGCACACCCGGCATCTGCATCTGAGCCGAGGGCCAGCGGGCTTGACGCGGCCCGGCTTTTGGCCGATATTTATTTCAATATTGAAATTTATTGAGGCTTCGGAGGTTCGCCATAAAGATCGTCTGCATAGGCGGTGGTCCCGCCGGCTTGTATTTCGGCCTCCTGATGAAAGCTCGGCATCCGCAGCACGACGTCACCGTCGTCGAGCGGAATCTGCCCTATGACACATTCGGCTGGGGCGTGGTCTTCTCGGACGCCACAATGGACAACATGCGGCAGTGGGATGCTGTCACCGCAGATGAAATCCAGCAAGCGTTTAATCACTGGGATGACATTGAGCTCAGATTTAAAGGCCGCGTGATTCGCTCTGGCGGCCACGGCTTTGTCGGCATTGGCCGGAAAAAACTCCTCAATATCCTGCAGTCGCGATGCGAGGCCTTGGGTGTAAAGCTGCGCTTTAGCACCGAGGTGGACTCTGATGAAGACTTCCCAGATGCTGATCTCATCATTGCCTGCGATGGGATCAACTCAAAAATTCGGACACGCTACGCAGAGCACTTTCGGCCTGACATTGTGGTGCGGCCCAATCGCTTCATCTGGCTGGGCACAAACCGCCTCTACGATGCGTTCACCTTTGCGTTTGAGAAAACCCAGCATGGGTGGTTCCAGGCGCATATCTACAAATTCGATCAGCAAACGACCACTTTCATCGTGGAGTGTCCAGAATCGGTCTGGCAGGCACACCGGCTCGATCAGGCCGATCAAGAACAATCGATTGCGTTTTGTGAGTCGCTATTTGCCGATACGCTGAAGGGCGCCGCGCTCATGACCAATGCCCGGCACCTGCGTGGCTCTGCCTGGCTGAATTTCCAGCGCGTGGTCTGCGATCAATGGTGGCTGAAAAACCAGCATGGCAGTCATGTGGTCCTGATGGGGGATGCGGTGCATACCGCCCACTTTGCCATTGGCTCCGGTACGAAACTGGCACTGGAAGATGCCATTGAGCTCACCCGCCAATTCGATCACTTCGGCCATGAGTCCTCACAAATTCCCCGAGTGCTCGCTGCCTATCAGGAACTGCGCCGTGTCGAAACACTGAAGATTCAAAATGCCGCATGGAATGCAATGGAATGGTTCGAAGTCTGCGGCCAGCGCTATTGCGATCAGCTTGAGCCCGAACAATTCATGTACTCCATGCTGACCCGAAGCCAGCGTATCAGCCATGAAAATCTTCGGCTACGAGATGCGACCTGGCTTGAGGGCTATGAGCAGTGGTTTGCCAGCCGGGCCCAGAGCCCCGCCAAAGCCGCCATTCCGCCCATGTTCACGCCCTATCGGCTTCGCTCAGTCAGCCTTAAAAATCGCGTGGTGGTCTCGCCGATGGCGCAGTACTCGGCAGTCGATGGCATCGCGGGCGACTTCCACTTGGTCCATCTTGGCGCACGGGCCTTGGGCGGCGCTGGCCTGGTCATGGTCGAGATGACTGCCCCTTGCGCCGAGGGCCGCATCACACCTGGCTGTCCCGGCCTCTGGAATGACGCCCAGCAGCAGGCCTTTGGCCGAATCGTCGACTGGGTACACCAGCAGACCGATGCAAAGATCGGCATTCAAATCGGTCATTCGGGGCCGAAAGGCAGCACCAATGCGCCATGGGAACACTCGGGAATGGATCAGCCACTGCCCGAAAACAATTGGCCGCTACTGTCGGCCTCCGCCACGCCCTACCTGCCCAACGGGCCGCTTCCACAGGCCATGTCGAAGGCCCAGATGAAGGATCTGATTCAACAGTTTGTCGCCTGCACACAGCGGGCTGCGCGGGCGGGCTTTGACTGGCTCGAACTCCACTGTGCCCACGGCTATTTGCTATCGGCGTTTATCTCACCGCTGACCAATCATCGAACCGACGACTACGGCGTCAGCTTAGAAAATCGCCTGCGCTTTCCGCTCGAAGTATTTTCTGCGGTCCGATCGGCATGGCCCGATCATCTGCCGATCAGTGTTCGGATCTCGGCCCATGATTGGGTGGAAGGCGGCATCACACCGGCCGATGCCGTGGAGATCGCAAGGGCATTTAAATCCGCCGGCGCTGACATGATTGACTGCTCTTCGGGCCAGGTCAGTCCCGCGCAAAAACCGACCTATGGCCGTATGTATCAGACACCCTTTGCGGACCGAATTCGGCAAGAAGCGGGGATCGCCACAATCGCAGTCGGTGCAATCAGCGAAGCAGATCACGTCAACAGCATCATCGCTGCAGGCCGGGCCGATCTCTGTGCGGTTGCGCGGCCACACCTGGCCAATCCCGCCTGGACATTGACCGAGGCTGCGCGCATTGGCTTTCGTGGCATTGACTGGCCACGTCAGTATCTGGCGGGAAAATCCCAGCTCGAAACCAACTTTGAGCGGGCGGCAGCACTCGCCGGCGCAACGAGCAAATGACCTCGTTACAACTCCAGGGCCAGCATGCGGTCATCACGGGTGCAGGCCGCGGCATCGGGGCTGCCATCGCTCACACGCTTGCAGCAGCAGGCGCACGGCTGACGCTGATCGGCCGCAGCATGCCGCCGCTGACGGTGTTGGCCGCCGAGCTGCCACGCGCAGCCGAACATCACGCGGCGGCAGTCGACGTCACGGATCATGCGGGCCTGGAGAGCGCATTTCGGTTGGCTGCAGAACGGCTCGGCCCCATTACGATTCTGGTGAACAACGCCGGCCAGGCCGAAAGCTGCAGTATTGACGAGACAAGCCCCGCGTTATGGCAACGCATGATCGCGGTGAACCTGACGGGGAGTTTTAATGCGATCCAGGCAGCACTTGGCTCGATGCGTCAGGCCGCCCAAGCCAACCATTTTGCGCGCATCATCAACATTGCCAGCACGGCGGGCCTGCAGGGATACCCGCAAGTCAGCGCATATACCGCCGCTAAGCATGGCGTCATTGGCCTGACCCGATCCCTCGCGCTCGAGCTTGCAAAACACCACATTACCGTCAATGCCATTTGCCCGGGCTATACCGAGACTGACATCGTGGCGCAGGCCATTGACACGCTTCAAAGCAAAACCGGGAAAAGCGCCGAAGAGGCCCGGTCAATGCTTGCCAAACGTAACCCACAGCAGCGCCTTGTGCAGCCGCAGGAAGTGGCAACCGCTGTGCTCTGGCTCTGCAATTCAGCAAGTGGCTCTATCAATGGGCAGACCATCGTGATCGATGGTGGGGAGCTCGCCGGATGAACCATCAGGCAGCCTACGAACATGATGCGATTCGCCATTCCGATCGGGAAATGCGGGCGCATGAGGACCATCACGAATCGCTCAGGCTTTGGCTGCGACTGCTGTCATGCAGCCTGCTGATCGAAGGAGAGATTCGGCAACGTCTGCGAGCGCATTTTGATGTCACCTTATCCCGATTTGACCTCCTGGCACAGCTTGAGCGGCACCGCGAGGGGCTCACCATGGGTGAGCTGACACGCCGAATGATGGTCAGCGGCGGCAATGTGACGGCCTTGGTGGATCAGCTTGAACAAGAAAAACTCGTGCAACGTCATGCGGACCCGCAGGACCGCCGCTCGTTTCGAGTACGACTCACGGCCGCTGGACGCCGAGGCTTTCATCGAATGGCGGGCCAACATGAGCAGTGGGTCATCGATCTCTTCTCCGGCCTCGGGGATCGTCAGCGGGCGCAGCTGCACCGCCTGCTGGGCGACCTGAAGTCGGCCGTTCATCAGCATCAGGCCCACGCCCAGGAGGAATCTCAATGAGCGGCCGTTATTTGCCGGGAAAGTCTCACCAGCTGCCACGACATCGGCAGCCGCTGGCCCACTATCAGGGCCAATTCATACGCTATGAGTGTCAACAGTCCGTGGCCACCATTACGCTGAACCGTCCCGAGAAAAAAAATCCGCTGACCTTTGATTCGTATGCAGAGTTGCGTGATTTGTTTCGTGCCATGACGGCCGCAGACGATGTGCATGCCATTGTCATTCGCGGCGATGGCCAGAATTTCTGCTCGGGCGGCGATGTCCACGAAATCATCGGGCCCCTGACCGAACTCGATATGCCGGGCCTGCTGGCCTTTACGCGTATGACCGGCGATGTCGTCAAGGCCATGCGGGCCTGCCCCCAGCCGATCATCGCGGCCATCGATGGCATCTGCGCAGGCGCGGGCGCCATGCTGGCCCTGGGTGCTGACCTGCGATTGGGCACTGGCCGCAGCAAAACCTATTTCCTCTTTAATCGTGTCGGACTCGCGGGCTGCGATATGGGTGCCTGTGCATTGCTGCCACGTGTCGTTGGCCAGGGCCGGGCTGCTGAATTGCTCTACACCGGCCGCGGCCTCGGCGGCGAGGAGGCAGAACGCTGGGGATTTCTGAACCGCCTCTGCACGCCAGAGGCACTCGATGAGCAGGCCCGATTAATGGCACAGGAATTGGCGCAAGGTCCAACATTTGCCAATGGCATGACCAAAAAAATGTTGCAGCAGGAATGGGCCATGAGCGTTGATGAAGCAATTGAATCTGAGGCCCAGGCCCAGGCCATCTGCATGATGACCAACGATTTTCATCGGGCCTACCACGCTTTTGTCGCCAAGCAAAAGCCCAGCTTTCAAGGCGACTGAGATGACAGCCCGCCTGCCCGCGACTCCCCTCATGGCCCCGCTGCAGTGGCCCTTTTTCGATCAGCATCATGCTGCCTTACGTCAGTCGCTGCATGCATGGGCAAGCCAACACCTTCAGCACGATGCCAATGAAAAAAATGTCGACGACAGCTGCCGTCGTTTGGTGGCTGCACTTGGCCGAGATGGCTGGCTTGCGCATGCCGTGGCAGGGCCGGCTTATGGCGGCCGGCACGACACCATCGAAACACGCAGTATCTGCCTGATTCGTGAGGGGCTCGCCTGGCATCATGGGCTTGCTGATTTTGCCTTTGCCATGCAGGGCCTGGGCTCCGGCGCCATCAGCCTGTTTGGCAGCAGTGAGCAGCGGGTGGCATTTCTGCCGCGTGTTGCATCGGGTGCAGCCATTGCCGCATTTGCACTCAGCGAACCCCAGGCCGGCTCCGATGTCGCCGCCATGCAATGCCGGGCCCGACGGGATGGCAACGATTACATTTTAGAGGGTGAGAAAACCTGGATCTCCAATGGTGGCATCGCTGAGTTTTATGTGGTCTTCGCACGCAGTGACAATGAGACCACAGGCGCCGGGACTGCCGGCCGGGGAGCAAAAGGCATCAGCGCCTTGATTGTTCCGGCCTCGACCCCAGGCCTTGAGATCGCGCAGCGTATTGACGTGATTGCACCTCACCCCTTAGCCCATTTGAAATTTAATGGAGCAAGAATTCCTGCCCATTATCGAATCGGCGATGAGGGCGGCGGCTTTAAGATCGCAATGGCAACACTCGATGTCTTTCGGACTTCTGTGGCGGCCGCAGCCTTGGGCTTTGCACAGCGTGCACTGGATGAGGCCATCCGCTGGACAAAAGAGCGGGCCATGTTTGGCCAGACCCTTGCCGATTTTCAAATCACGCAGTCCAAGCTCGCAACAATGGCCACTGAGTTAGACGCTGCCCGGCTGCTGACGTACCGGGCCGCCTGGATGCGTGACCAAGGCCATCGTATCACCCAGGAAGCGGCAATGGCCAAACTCACCGCGACCGAATCTGCTCAGCGCATTATTGATGCAGCGGTTCAACTGCACGGCGGCGTTGGTGTTCGGGTCGGCAGCATCGTGGAGTCCCTGTATCGAGAAATACGCGCACTCCGTATTTATGAGGGGGCAACCGAAGTTCAGCAGCTGATCATTGCACGCGAATTGCTAAAGCGCTGAGGCTAAGGAGCTGCTATGCCACAGGAACTCGCCCCGTCATCTCATCAGGACTTATTCTCTCGGCAGCATCTGCCGCCTGCCGATCAATGGCCAGTGTTTTTATTTGATCGTCCAGAGGTGCAATATCCAGCTGCACTGAATGCGGCGGCCGAGTTAATCGAGCCCCATCTGCAGCGCGGCCACGGCAATCGGGTGGCCTTGCATGGCCGCAACGCTGCGGGTGATTTTCAATGGAGTTATCACGAGCTCAGTGATCGGGTCGATCGAATCGCCCACGTGCTCACCGGCGAGTTGGGGCTGGTCAGCGGCAATCGGCTGCTGCTCCGGGGGGCCAACAGCCCCATGATGGCCGCCTGCTGGCTTGCTGCAGTCAAAGCGGGACTGGTGGTGGTGCCGACCATGCCGCTACTGCGGGCCGCAGAGCTAAAGAAAATCATCGACAAGGCAGAAATTCATGCCGCCTTATGCGCCGAGAGCCTCGCAGAAGAGCTTCAGCATTGCATGAATGCAGACCATCCCCACTACACGCCTTTTTTAAAGCAGGTGCTGCATTTCGGAAATGATCAGACTGATCCTCTGTCCCAAGCCATGCGGTCCCAATCCGGGCAGTTTACCGCCCACCCCACCAGCCGGGATGATGTCTGCCTGATTGCCTTTACCAGCGGCACGACCGGCAACCCAAAGGGCACGATGCATTTTCACCGCGATATTTTGGTGATGAGCGATTTATTTCCACGGCATATTCTGCACATGAGCCCAGACGATATCGTCTGTGGCACGCCACCGATTGCATTTACATTTGGCCTGGGCGGACTGCTGACGTTTCCCTTACGATACGGCGCCTCCGCCGTGCTATTGGAGCGGCACACACCCGAGACACTGCTGCAGACCATTGAGCGTTTTCATGCGACGCAGTGTTACACAGCACCGACTTTTTATCGGCAGATGGCCGCCCTCACTTCTGAATTCGATCTGCGCAGCCTGCGTCATCCGGTCTCGGCAGGCGAGGCCCTGCCCGATGCAACGCGCCAGCTCTGGAAAACTGCAACTGGCATTGAAATTACCGATGGCATTGGCGGCACCGAGGTCATTCATATTTATATCGCAAGCGCCGGCAAGCAGGTCCGCCCGGGTTTTATTGGCCAGGCGATTCCCGGCTATGTCGCGCAGATTGTTGATGAAGACATGCGGCCCGTTAGCGCCGGCACGCCGGGCCGGCTGGCAGTGCGCGGGCCCACCGGCTGCCGCTACTTGGATGATCCGCGTCAGAAAGACTACGTCAAGGATGGCTGGAATCTTCCGGGCGATACCTTTGTGATGGATCGCGATGGCTACTTCCAGTATCTCGCGCGCAATGACGACATGATTATTTCAGCCGGCTACAACATTGCAGGCCCCGAAGTCGAGGGCGCCCTGCTTCAACACCCCGCCGTCGCCGAATGTGGTGTTGTCGGCGATCCTGATGAAGAGCGTGGCCAGGTCGTCACCGCCTATGTCGTACTCAAACCAGGCCATGAGACCAATGCAGCCATGGTGGAGGCCCTGCAGGACTTTGTAAAAGCGAATATCGCGCCCTTTAAATATCCGCGGCGTGTGCACTTTGTCACGCATTTGCCGCGCACTGAGACCGGCAAACTCCAACGCTTCAAACTTCGGCAGATGAGCAAAGGATAAATTCATGTGGAATATATTGCAGCCGCCGGGCTGGGTTCAGCCAAAAGGCTACTCAAACGGCATCGAGGCCCGCGGCCGTCAGATTTATGTCGCAGGCATGGTGGGCTGGAACGAAAAAGCCGAATTCGAAACCGATGATTTTATTGGCCAGTGCCGCCAGACCCTCCACAATATCGTGCAGACACTGGCCTGCGCACAGGCGGGTCCGCAGCATATTGTTCGGCTGACCTGGTACGTCAAAGACAAACACGAGTATCTCGCGCGCGCTCGGGAGCTGGGCACGGTGTATCAAGAAGTTATCGGCCGCCACTATCCTGTTATGGCGCTGGTTCAGGTCGCCGATCTGGTCGAGGATCGGGCGAAAGTTGAAATTGAAGCCACCGCAGTTGTTCCCGACTGACCGGGGCGGCGGCCCTCGGCTCGCAGAAAAAGTTCCGCCATGACCCTGCTTCGGGGTTTCGCCTAGATCCCAGAAGCCCGACTTTCAGGTTCAATTTTGAAATGCATTTTAATAAGGAGACGTCAATGAAAGCTTCACCAATGAAATCGGCGGTCTTGGCTTGCATGCTCAGCCTTGGCAGCCTTGGGGTATACGCCCAGAGCCAGCCGCTGAAGATCGGCTTTATCGGCACATTGTCCGGGCCGGCGGGTGCGTTGGGCCAAGACCAATACGATGGCCTGATGCTCGGCATTGAGCATCTGGGCGGTCGGCTTGGCAATCAGACCGTGCAAGTCATTAAGGAAGATGATCAACTCAAGCCTGATCTGGGCGTCGAGATCGCGAAGAAATTAATCGAGCGTGATCGAGTCAACATCATCACGGGCGTAACATTTTCCAACGTGATGATGGCGATTCATAAGCCCATCACAGATGCCGGCGTATTTCTGATTGGTTCAAATGCGGGCCCAACACCGATTACTGGCAAGGGCTGCAGTCCCATGTATTTCTCGACCTCGTGGAATAACGACTCACTGCATGAATCCATGGGCGTCTATGCCCGCGAGCAGGGCTATAAGCGCGTCTATCTCATGGCGCCGAACTATCAGGCTGGTAAAGATGCGCTGTCGGGATTCAAAGGCCAGTACAAAGGCAAGCCGCTCGATGAGATTTACACCACGGTCAATCAGCCGGACTACTCCGCCGAAATCGCACAGCTTCAAGCGGCCAAGCCTGATGCGGTCTATGTGTTTTATCCCGGCGGCATGGGCGTGAATTTCGTTAAGCAATATCAGCAGGCGGGCCTGCTGGGCAAAGTACCGCTCTTGTCAGCCTCCACCGTCGATGGCACCACCCTGCCCGCGCTGAAAGATATTGCGGTAGGCGTCATTACTGGATCGCCCTATAGCCCCGACCTCGACAATCCGCAGAACAAGAAATTCGTTGAGGATTTCCGCAAGAAGTACAACCGCGTGCCGTCTCTCTATGCCGCACAGAGCTATGATGCGGCCATGCTGCTGAACTCGGCGCTACTGAAAACCGGCGGAAAGATTGATCGTGAGCCGCTGCGCGCAGCCTTGAAGCAGGCGGATTTTCGCTCAGTCGCAGGGCCATTTCGCTTTAATAACAATCAGTTCCCGATTCGTAACTTCTATCGGGTCGATGTAGGCCGCGACAGCAGCGGTCAGGCAGCCTTTGTAACCCGCGCGACGGTGCTGAAGGATCATCCGGATCCCCATGCATCGCAGTGCCCGATGAAGTAATCCGTTTGCCCCCGAGCCGATGACCCTATCGTTATTTTTAATTCAGCTGCTCAACGGTCTTCAGCTCGGGGTGTTGTTGTTCATGCTCTCTGCCGGGCTTACGCTCGTGTTCGGAATCATGAACTTTGTCAATCTGGCCCACGGCTGTATGTACATGATGGGAGCCTACTTTGCTGCCACAGCGCTGGCAGCCAGCGGATCCTTCATTGTGGCCGCAGTCGTCGCGGTCTTAGGCGGTGGCCTGCTGGGCATCGTGATCGAACGCCTGATGGCACAGCATCTTTATATGCGTGACCATCTTGACCAGGTCCTTGCCACTTTTGGATTAATTTTGTTTTTCAATGAGCTCGCCCGCTGGATCTGGGGTGCCTCGCCCGTCTTTATGAGTGTGCCGCCAGCGCTCTCCGGGACCGTCAGCATTCTGGGTGTGACCTATCCCACGTATCGGTTCTTCATCATCCTGGTGGGCCTACTGTGCGCAGTCGGCTGCTGGCTGCTGATCTCTCGCACGCGCGTGGGCATGTTGATTCGGGCCGGATCGGTCAACCCGACCATGGTCTCGGCCCTGGGAGTCAATATCGGATTACTCAATGCATTGATTTTTTCCCTTGGCGGTGCGCTTGCCGGTGTGGCGGGGCTGATGAGCGGGCCGATTCTCTCGGTGCAGCCCGGTATGGGCGAGCCCGTGCTGATTCTGGTCATGATCGTCATTGTGATTGGCGGCATTGGTTCCATACAGGGCGCGTTTTATGCCGCCCTGATGGTGGGGCTAATTGACACTGCTGGCCGTGCCTTCCTGCCCATGCTGCTGCGTGAGTTCATCGATCGAAGCATCGCCCAGGCGGCAGGCCCTGCGATTGCATCAATGCTGACTTGTATCTTTATGGCGACCGTTTTGGCACTGCGTCCAAGGGGCTTGTTTCCGGTGAAAAACGGATGACAGCTTCACCGATGGTCAACCGGCTGTTAATTGGGCTGCTGGCGCTGCTCGCTTTTGTTCCGCTTTACGCACAGTGGGCTGGAGAGCCTTTTCTGATCACGTTTTTATCGCGAGTGCTGATCTTTGCACTTGCGGCACTCAGCCTGAATATCATTCTGGGCTTTGGCGGCTTGGTGAGCTTTGGTCATGCCCTCTACCTTGGCCTGGGCGCCTACAGCGTTGGGCTTCTGGCCCACTATCAAATCGATAATGGATGGCTGCAGCTGCTGGTCACCGTGGCCTCCTGCGCCGTCGTCGGTCTTCTCACAGGCTGGGTCTCGCTGCGGACCACCGGCATCTCTTTCATCATGATTACGCTGGCCTTTGCGCAGATGTTTTACTACCTGTTTGTCAGCCTGAAACAATACGGCGGCGACGACGGTCTCTCGATTAGCCTGAAAAGCGATTTCGGATTCATTCATCTGGGCTCGCCCATTACCCTTTACTACGCCGCATTCGTGCTGGTGGCCCTGGTGCTTTGGTGGAAACAACGCATGATCCAAGCGCCCTTTGGACTGGTGCTGCAGGGCTGCCGGATGAACGAAGCGCGAATGAAGTCCCTTGGATTTCCCACGCTACGCTACAAGCTGAGCGCCTATGTGCTGGCCTGCGTCATCGCTGGCTTGGCAGGCCTGCTGTATGCCAATCTGACCGGCTATACCTCGCCCGCCTACCTGAACTGGACCATCTCTGGAGAGCTCATTGTGATGGTCGTGCTGGGCGGAATGGGCACTGTGGCAGGACCGCTCATTGGCACACTGGTGCTCTTGGTCTGCGAGGAATTACTGAAGGCCTGGACATCCCATTGGCCAATCATCCTCGGGCCGCTGATCGTGCTGGTGGTCATGACCGCCCGCCGAGGCCTGGTGGGATATCTAATGCGCGGTAAATCGTCGCCATGAGCCCAGCGCTACAAACGCATGCGCTGGTAAAGCGCTATGGCGGCCTGCTCGCAACCGATCAGGTCAGTCTCAGTCTCGCAGCCGGAGAAGTCCACGCCATCATTGGTCCCAATGGTGCGGGCAAAACAACATTGATTGGCCAGCTCAGCGGCGATCTCAGCCCAGACAGCGGGGAGATTGATCTGCTCGGCCAAACCATCACCCATCAGACCTCGTGGCAGCGGGCCCTGTCGGGCCTGGGCAGGTCGTATCAGATCTCTTCAACATTTCCAGAATTCACAGTCCTGCAGTGCGTGGCGCTTGCCCTACAGGCTCACCGCGGCAACAGTTTTGATACTTGGCGGCCACTGCTTTCTCGTACCGAGCAGACCACACGGGCCGAGCAGGCAATCGCACAGGCCGGACTCTCGAGTCGGGCACAGCGCCATGTCAGTGAGCTGGCCCATGGAGAGCGTCGTCAGCTCGAGCTCGCAATGGTGCTGGTTGCCGAACCGCGTGTCTTGCTGCTCGATGAGCCCACTGCAGGTATGAGCCATCACGAGACTCACTCGGTCGTAGATCTGCTCGCCTCTTTTAAGGGCCGCTATAGCATTCTGCTTGTCGAACACGATATGCAGGCAGTCTTTGCCTTGGCCGATACGATTTCAGTGCTGGTCAATGGACGCATCATTGCATCCGGCCGACCCGCGGAGATTCGCGATAACCCGGATGTCCGCACGGCCTATCTCGGCGACGAGGAGCTTCCCCAGTGAGCGAACATCTGCTGCGGGTCGAGGCCATCCAGAGTTTTTATGGGGATGCACAAGCGCTTTTTGATGTTCAGCTTGAAGTCGCCTCAGGAGAATTTGTCACCCTCCTGGGCAGAAACGGCATGGGAAAAACCACGACCGTACGCTCCATCATGGGCATCATGACGCCGCGTCATGGGCGTGTCATGTTCAAAGGCCAAGACATTACCGGCTGGCCTTCTTATAAAGTGGCCCGCCTCGGTATCGGACTGGTGCCAGAACAGCGCCAGGTATTCCCCAATCTCTCGGTTCGAGAAAATCTTGTTGCCACCGCTGGCAATCGGCTAGGCCATGCCGGGCCCTGGACCCTCGAGCGTGTCTACAGTCTGTTTCCGCGGCTCAAAGAGCGGGCGAAAAATCTTGGTGTCAACCTCTCCGGCGGGGAGCAGCAGATGCTCGCCATTGGCCGGGCCCTGATGACCAACCCGCAGCTGCTGATTCTTGATGAAGCCACCGAAGGGCTCGCCCCTTTAGTGCGCGCAGAGATCTGGGATTGCCTGCAGACTCTGAAGGCCTCCGGCTTATCGATACTCATCATTGATAAAAATCTAGTGCCACTCATGCGACTTGCAGATCGGCATTTTCTGCTGGAAAAAGGCCGCACGCTCTGGCAAGGTTCATCCCAGGATCTGCTGGCATCGCGACACGATTTGCGCGAGTCCCTCGGCGTTTAGAAGGCCCCAATCTCCGGCGCCGCTGCTATCGTAGTGCCGCCTGGGGAAAATGCTCTGCACAGAGCTTATGCCAGGACTGCCAATCGCGGCCGCTGTGAACTGTGCCGCATTCTGGACAACGCCGCTCTGATTCGCTGGAATCGTAAAAGGCTGCGTAAGTCTTCGGCAGATCCTCGACGATGCTCAGCAGCTGCACCTCGCGTCGTGTAACGCGCGTGCCACATTTCGCGCAATACCACTCAAAGGCGTCGATGACTCCGTGGGGCCGTGACCGCTCAATGACCGTGCAAAGGCTATCAGGCTCGGGACGCTGGGGCGAATGCCGGACATGGGCCGGCAGCAAAAAAATGTCGCCTTCGCGCAGATGCACCCGCTCGAACTTGCCCCGATCCGCGATCAGTAAAGAGGCATTGCCTTTCAATTGATGGAAATATTCCTCGTAGGGATCATCGTGAAAATCGGTTCGCTGATTGGGGCCCCCAACCACCGTGCAGATCAAATCAGAGTTCGGCCAGACCTGTTGATTTCCTACCGGTGGCTTCAGTTGGTGCTGGTGGTCCTGCAGCCACTGTGAGAAATTAATCGGCGCGCTGTAATGAAATACAGACGATGCGGTCATCGGGGTTCTCCTTTTTTTCCAATGTGACGATGCCACCAGCGGCGAAACGCGTGGGTCAGCCGAGACCATCGTGGCCTACGGACTGATACCAAAGGCTCGCCACCAAGTAGTGCAGACAGGCGAATGAAAAATTCTTCACTTAATCGTTTGGCACTGATCTGCGTGAGCCGCTGGCCTACCTGCGCAAGCTGGCCCTGAAGCTGCGGCAGGGCCGACCAGGTCAGCCGAGTGCCCTGCGCCATCGGATGCAAATGAATATCGATCTTTGCCTGCGCTTGGCCAAGCCGCCCAGCATCGCCCTCAGCCTGCAAGATAAAGTGCGCAGCTCGACTTGCCGATACAGGTTCGATCACAGTAAGACGTACCTGGCTTGCGAATCGTGCAGCAATCGGTCCAAGGCCAACGCGGACCTGGGCCTCATAGCGCAGCGGCGCAACCTCCTGAATCTGATCGCAACCGGGAATACAGGCCTTGAGTACTTCTGATTTCAGCACTGCCTGCCAGATGACATCTGGCGATGCAGTCAACAAGGCCTCGCCCTGAATACGAAATGTGGAATCCAGACTTGTGGTTGACGTTAAAGCTGGCGGCAATGCCGATGGTGGCAGGCCGAGGGCCGCCGATCGTTTCGGCAGCAGGGGCTCCGGATCCTCGCCTGCTAGCGATGCCACCAATCGACGACAAAGCACCCGGGCCAAATAGCACCGGTATTCAGCGCTGGCATGTACGTCGCTCTCCGCATGGTGGGCTAGCAGATCAAGATCATCCAAGGCATGCTGACTAAAGCGCCCCGCCAGAGCCTGCTCCGCCTCCTGCCATCGCACGACGCCCTGCCCAAGGCCGGTGACTGCAATGCGAATCGCTCCCTCGGGCATACGCGCAAGGGCTACGCCCGGCATTGCGAATCGTGATGCCGGATGCTCGTGTTTGCGATAGGCGCCCCGCACCCCATGACGCATACGAATTCCCAGCAGGATTTCATCGCGCCGCAGTGACGTCGCAAAGAGCGCAGGAAAAAAATCATCTGCTGCGATTTCGCGCTCGGAAGTCACGAGCACGGCCTGACCCGCCAAAACGGCGGCCGGCCAGCAGGCGGCAGGATCATGGTGGGCAATGGATCCGCCGATGGTGCCCACCTCGCGGACCTGGGCATCTGCAATCTGCGCCGCCACCTGCGCAAAAAAAGGCAGGATTTCACGCATCAGTGGATGTCGCGCAATCTCTGCATGGGTCACCATCGCCCCGATCCATAAGTCATTCTCGGCATTCTCAATGGATCGCAGCTGGCCGATATCTTGAAGGTCGATTAAATGAGAGGCTTCGCCTAAACCCCAGCGGAGCATCGGCAGTAGACTCTGACCGCCGGCCAGGAGCCGTGACTGCGGATGACGCTGCAACCAGCCAATCGCCTGCTCAACACTCTCAGCGCGCAAATAGGCCGTGTTCATGAGTGGTCCGGCAGCACTTGATCGGTGGCAGCCTTCGGGCTGCGCAAGAGTTCGCAAACTGCACGCACGATTCCTTCATATCCGGTGCAACGGCAGAGATTTCCAGATAAGGCAGCTCGCACCGACTCCTCATCAGAGGGCGCCCGCTCCTGAATCAAGGCGATGGACCGCATGATCAGGCCTGGAGTACAAAAGCCACACTGCAAGGCATGATGCTGACTAAAGGCAATCTGCACAGGATGCAAGGGCCCATCTTGAGATGCGATGCCCTCAATGGTGGTGATCTGCATGTCTTGGCATTGCAGCGCTAGCCGATTACACGACTTGACTGCCCGGCCATCGATCAATACGGTGCAGGCACCACACTGCACCGTATCGCAACCCTGATGGGTTCCCGTCAGATGACAGTGCTCACGCAAAACATCGAGCAGACTGGTCATTGGGTCTGCCTGAATCTCGACCTGCTTACCATTCACACTCAGTCGAATCATGGGATTTGCCGTGGTAGACAGTCGACCGCTAAGCGATCTTTAATCCGCAGCCCTCAAATGCAGCCCGCGTCTGCGCCCGTTCCGCATCCGTCAGCTGCAGCAGGGGCCGGCGCACGGGGCCACCATGCTGACCAAGCAGCTCTTGCCAATACTTCGCGTGGGCCTGCGGTTTTCCCTTGGGTTTACTCTGCCGAATCGCCTGGCGCACCGGCTCGAGGCTATCGCGGACCTGCCAAGCCTCTGCAAGTCGGCCCTCAAAGGCAAGCTGGGTGTAGGTATTCATGCGCTGATCCACGGCGGTCTGCAGCAGAAAGGGTGGCGTTGAGCAGAGATATAGCTTCCAACCTAACTCAATCATGTTTTTCAGCCAATCGGGCTCATCAGGATTGCTCACATGAATCTGATCCCCAACCATCTCGGTAAGGCGTTTGTATTTTTCTCGATCAGTGCTGTATTTGATTGCAACGACATTGGGTAAGGCAGCGATTCGAGCGCAGAGTTCGGGGCTCATGACATAGCCACAGTCAGGGTGGTTCCACATGGCCAGCCCGAGATCAATTTTTTCAGATAAATACCGGTAATACTCGTAGATAGTCGCATCAGTGTCGGCACCGAAATGCAGCACTGGGCTATGCACAATCACATAATCGGCACCGATGTTTTTTGAGTGCTTCGCGAGCTCTAAAACAACATCAAGGTTGGTATCCGAGCACGAGGTGACAATGCCACAGCGGCCAATGCCCCCCCGATCACCAGCCGCAGAAGCCGCCTCAACGGCCAGCTCCATCAGCCGTTTGCGTTCATCAATACTCATCGAAAAAAACTCGGCCTGCTTGCCCGCAACAAACAGGCCGCCGAGCTTGAGTGTCTCAATCCAATGGCGGAGATTGGACCGATAGGCCTGCTCATCAAATCGCAAATCTTCATCAAACGGCGTGAGGTTAGCGGCCCAGACGCCCACCATATATTGCCGCGCATATTCTTTTGCTTCGTGCTTTTTGTAGTTCATTGCGATCTCTCGGATGATGAATTGTTAGCCTGCATCAATACGCGCCAGAGCTGCTCTGGCAACAAAGGAAATTGCAAATCAAATTCGCCAATTGGCGATAAGGCATCGCGGGCTGCGTTCAGGATCGCAGCAGGAACTCCAATACAGCCTGCCTCACCAACACCCTTAGCACCCAGCGGATTGAAAGGGCTCGGTGAGCAGAGCGATTCAATTTCAATCAGGGGCATCTGATCTGCCCGCGGCAAGGCGTAATCCATTAGCGAACCAGTCAACAGCTGGCCCTGCGGGTCATAGACCAAGCGCTCCAATAGCGCAGACCCAATGCCCTGCGCTGCGCCACCCACCAGCTGACCGTGCGCCAACTCAGGCTGCAAGATATTTCCTGCGTCATCAACCCACACCAGCCGCTCGATGGATGGCGCACCTGTTTCAGCATCAATACAAAGCCGCACAATCACGCAGCCTGAAGCCCAAGCCTCCTGAGAGGAATAAATCTCTTCAGCGGATAACGGCAACGGCTGGCCCTGCTGCCGCATCTGGAGCAGGCAATTGCAGGCCTGCAGTATGGCGCTGCCGCCGATCGCGATGCTGCGGCTCGCAAGCGCACCGATACCTTCGGGACAGCACTGGCTATCGCCCATGATGACCTCGATCTGGGCTGGATCGCAGCCTAGGGTCTTCGCAGCGAGTTGTGCATAGGTTGTCGCATGGCCCTGGCCCTGAGCGGGTGCGCCACTGGCAACACGCACACGGCCATCTTCAAGCCAGTCCACCCGAGCCGACTCCCAGCCTTTACCGCAGGGCTCGACATACAGGGCTGCGCCAATTCCGACCCACTCACCCCGCTGGCGCCGCTGGTGTTGATGGTGCCGCTCTGCGCTGTAATTAAACCGTTCGCAAGCGCGGTCTAAAAGCGCCACATAATCTCCCGAGTCGAGCTGCTCGCCTGTAGCAGTGGGGTAGGGCATTGCATCCGGTCTAACGAGATTTGCTCTACGGCACTTCATCGGATCGATTCCGAGATGACGCGCCGACTGCTCAATGAGGGTCTCCATCAGAATGGCCGCCTCTGGCCGGCCAGCCCCCCGATAAATACCCACTGGCGCAGCATGACTGCGTGTCGCCACACCCTGAAGATCTATCTGTTGCAGCGTATACGGGCCCGGAAGAATTCTTACAGCATTGCGCAAAGGCACCATTGAAGAGTAAGGCAGCCACGCGCCGAGGGTGAAATGCAGCTGTGCGCGCAAACCCAGCACACTGCCTTGCGGATCGACCCAGAGTGCGCCCTGCAATCGGCTGCCTCGGCCATGGGGGCCCGCGACAAAATCCTCTGACCGGGTTGAACGCCAGCGCAGCGCAATACTTGGTCCCAGCGATTCGAGATGGCGCGCCAGCAAAACCAGGGCCAGCTCTTCCGGGCTGACCGAAGCGCGGGCGCCAAAGGCGCCGCCAACATCCGGTGTCATGACGTGGACACGATCTGTCGATAGGCCGAGCACGGCCGCAATATCCGCCTGGGCCCGCGAGGGAGTCTGCGACCCAATCCAAACCGACATCGACTGGTTTGCGGTATTCCATTTGACCGCGCAGTGACGTGGCTCCAAGGGCACTGCAGCAACTCTCGGCAGATGAAGATCGGTCTCGGCCGTGGGTGGCGTTGTGGGACAAGACCCCTTTTGGAAATTGACGCGCGTAAACGGTGATGCATCCTGCTGCCAATCCACGATCGGAGGCTTGGGCTGTAACTTCAGCACGACCCGGGCTGCAGCCTGTCGGGCCTGCAGGGCCGACTCTGCTATGACCGCTACAACTGGCTGGCCCACGTAGTGCACAGCATCGCGCGGCAACACCGGAAATTCATAGGGCTCGAGTGAGGCCAACACGGGATTAATGGCGGGCATAAAGTGGCTGCCCAACTCCATCGCGCTGATGACAGCAACTACTCCCGGCTGCTGGCGGGCGGCCTCAGCGTCGATACTCAGAATTTGAGCATGGGCCTGGGCGCTGCGAACAAAGACGACGTGCAGGGCCTGCGGCAGCACAACATCATCGCCAAAACAGGCGTCCCCCCGCACGAGAGGGCCATCCTCCCTGCGCAGGGAAGGATACACTTGACCGATGGCTTGTCTGCCGTCGCTATTTCCCAATCACTTATGCCTTTCTGAGCGTCGGGCCATTACGGCTGCGCAAACGCATTTTAACAAATGATCTCTGACGAATTTGAACAACACTACAACGCGCGACTTGCCGTTCCCGATCATGCAACTTGGTTTGATGCATGGAAAACCGAGAGCGCCGCAGCCCGACAGGCGCTGACTGGCCAGCTCGACATTACGTATGACAACGAGGAGAAGGGCAGTCTCGATTTTTTTCCTGCCACCCAGAAAACAGGCGCACGGCCAGGCTTAATCTTTATTCATGGCGGATATTGGAAGGCCATGGACAAATCCGACTACAGCTGGATCGCCAGGCCCTGGGTGCAGCAGGGGGCCCACGTGCTGGTGATCAATTACATGCTTTGCCCGAAGGCAACGATTGGAGAGATCGTCAAACAGGTGCGTCGCGGCTATCGGTGGATTGTCGATCACAGCGCGACACTGGGACTTGATCCCTCACGGCTGACCCTGGTCGGACACTCTGCGGGTGCCCACTTAGCGGCCGCAATTCTGACGGATCCGCAGCTGCCCGCGCCATCTGCAATTCTGGGCCTTTCAGGCATTTATGACCTTACACCACTGGTGCAGACCTCAATGAATCAAGAGCTCAAATTGGACGAGCCCATCGCACGCGCCCTCTCGCCGCTGCTTTCGGATCGGCCGAAAAAGAGTTGTCGGCTGCATCTTTATGACGGCGGACTGGAGAGTCTTGGCTTTCATGATCAAACCAATCGCCTAGCGCAAGCCTGGGGCGCAGAGGCCTATGGCCAGCTGGCGGGGCTGCATCACTTCAGCATCCTTGATCCCCTCAAAGATGAAAAGAGCATGCTGTTTCAGTGCTGCAAGCGGCTGATTGACAACGCCGCCTGATCACTTCTTGATGGCTTAAATACTTACGCTAAACCGGGAGCGCACGCCATGACTCTTCAGTTCGACACCCTGTCTTTGCATGCGGGCCAGCTGCCCGACGCCGAATTTGGGGCCCGGGCCCAGCCGCTTTATCTGACGACTTCATTTGTCTTTCAAGATACTGATCAGGCGGCGTCGCTTTTCAATATGGAGCGCGCCGGCCACGTCTATTCGCGCATCTCCAACCCCACCAATGCGGTGCTCGAGGAACGCATCGCCGCACTTGAAGGCGGCGTTGGGGCGATTGCAGTGGCCTCGGGGCAGGCGGCCCTGCATCTCGTGATTAGCACCCTCATGGGGGCCGGTGGGCATATTGTGGCCAGTCGTGCCTTATATGGTGGATCCCACAATCTTTTGGAATACACGCTACCCAGATTTGGCGTACAGACGAGTTTTGTCGACCCCCGTGATCTGAATGCCTGGCGGGCCGCCATCCGGCCCGAGACCCGGCTGCTATTTGGCGAATCGCTGGGCAACCCCGGACTCGATGTGCTGAATATTCCCGCCGTCTCTGAGATCGCACATGCCGCTGGAATACCACTGCTGGTGGATGCCACCTTTCCGACGCCATATCTGCAGCGGCCGTTTGATCTTGGGGCCGATCTGATTTTTCACTCGGCAACAAAATTCCTTGGCGGACATGGCGTTGCGATTGGCGGCTTAGTCGTCGACTCTGGGAAATTTGATTGGGCCGGCAGCGGAAAATTTCCTCAGCTCGCTGAGCCCTATTCGGGATTTCACAACATGGTCTTTGCTGAAGAATCAACAGTTGCCGCATTTTTATTGCGGGCTCGCCGCGAGGGCCTGCGTGACTTCGGAGCCTGCATGAGTCCCTTTAATGCGTTTCAAATTCTTCAGGGCCTTGAAACGCTACCGCTAAGAATGGCGCGCCATGTTGAAAACACCCGTGCAATCGTCGCCCATCTGGCAGGTCTTCGTGGCGCAGAGAGCGCAGTCGAGTCCGTAATCCATCCTGATTTAGCCGAACATCCTGATCATGAACTGGCCAAGCAACTGCTGCCTAAGGGCAGTAGTGCAGTTTTTAGCTTTAACCTGCGCGGTGGGCGTCCCGCTGGCCGACGGTTTATCGAAGCCCTACGCGTGTTCTCGCATTTGGCAAACGTCGGCGATGCCAAATCTCTGGTGATTCATCCTGCATCAACAACGCACTTCCGAATGAGCGATGAAGCCCTAGAGGCTGTCGGAATCTATCCGGGTACGATCCGTTTATCGATTGGACTCGAGGATACGAAAGATCTTATTGATGATCTTAATCGCGGCCTCGCGGCTGCGGCCAAGGGCTAGCCGATGCAAATTACCGTAAAAGGCCAGATGGCCTACGCCTATACCGGCGGCAAGGCATTTGATCGTCAGCTGCCCGCAGTCGTGTTCTTGCATGGTGCCCAGCTCGATCATTCCTGCTGGAACTTGCAATCGCGTTGGTTTGGTCATCATGGATTCGGGGTGCTGGCTGTCGATCTACCAGGCCATGGACGCAGCGCCGGTGCTCCACTGGGCAGCATTGAAGAATTAGCCCAATGGGTCGATGCCCTTCTCTCCAGTGTCGAGCTCGAACAGGCGGCTCTTGTGGGCCACAGCATGGGATCACTGATCGCAATGGAGGCCGCCCTACAGTTTCCAAGCCGCATCAGCAGGCTGGCCTTGCTCGGCTCAACGCTGCCCATGCCGGTCTCTGCCGCGCTACTGGATGCGGCCTGGCATAACGAAGCCAAAGCAATCACTATGGTGAATAACTTTTCTCATTCGTCCTCGGCCCAAATTGGCGGCAACGCGGTGCCCGGTCTCTGGATGATGGGAATGAACCAACGGCTGATGGAGCGGCAAAAGCCTGGTGTATTCGGCTGCGATATGAATGCTTGTAATGCCTATGCAAGACCGCTGACTGATCTTTCGGCAATCCGTCAGCCCGCCCTGATTCTTGCTGGCGGCCAAGACCGCATGACACCTCCGAAGGCCTCTCGGGCATTGGCCAGCGCGATTGCGACCGCCCGCCTTGAAGTGATTGCCGGCGCGGGCCATGCACTCATGGCCGAGCAGCCTGATCATGTGCTCAATCACCTACGCGACTTTTTACAACAATAAAAAGTTACCTGCTTAGACCCGCCAGCCCGGCATTCTCCAGCCCCGGAGAATGGTGAGTAGGCGCAGGACCGATGTCAGTCCAAATGCAGCGATGAGCGCAAGGGAGTCCGGCAGGCCCAAGTGCTGAAGCAACACCAGGGCGCTGCCGCCCAAAAGCGCGCAAAGCGCATACGGCTGATGATCCGAGAACGCCTTGGGGATTTCGTTACAAAACACATCGCGCAATACCCCGCCAAAGACCGCCGAGATCACCCCCATCAATACCGCGGCGATGCCGGATAAGCCATCACCCAAAGCAATCTGCGTCCCTAGGGCGGTGAATAGTCCGAGCCCCAGCGCATCCGGCAGCTGAATGGCCCGCTCAGTCAGCTGCAGATGGCGAGACCGCATCAGAAGCATGGCAATCACGACCAGGGCCAGCAAGGCCCACAGCCAGTAGGAATTTTCAATCCAGAAAAATGGCCGACGGTCGAGCAAAATATCGCGCAGCGTACCGCCGCCAAAAGCAGCCACTCCAGAAACCATGCAGATCCCTACGGGGTCTAACTGCTTTCGTGCAGCTGAAATCAGGCCGGATAGGGCCAGGGAAATCGTGGCGACAATTTCAAGCGCAAGCTGCAGATGCTGGATGGGTTCGGTCATGATGGATGCGGAACTTAGGCCGCGCTGAAATCCACCGAGGCGCTAAAAACCCAATCTTACAAAAGTTTCAAGCGCTCAATCACCCAGTTCGGATCGCTATCACTGGGAAATACAGGATAGTGGACCGCTTCGATGATGCCACTCTTCGCAATCAGCGTAATTCTTTTGAGCAACGTCATTCCCGCCACCTGGAATGTCGGAAGTTTGAGTGCCTTTTGGAATTGATAGTCGACATCACTAACAACGGGAAACGGCAGGTGCAGACGCTCGGCCATTTCCTTCTGATAGGCGGTATTTTGGACACTTAAGCCGATAACGTCGGCACCAAGTGCTCGGATTTCTTGATAGTGGTCTCGAAAAGAACAGCTCTGTGGGGTGCATCCTCTTGCGCCCGGGATCTGATCCCAGCCGTCAGGCAGCGGCACATTTGGCTGGCCTGTCATTGGATAGCAATAGATGACGACTGTGTTCACTATCGTTCCGACATCAATCACCGAACCGTTGGTCGCAGCCAGGGTGACGCTCGGGAGCCGCTGTCCGACGAGATGATTGGCAGCGCCGTCATCTTGCGGCACCGGAAGTTCTTTGGGTAGCTCGTATACGTTTGTCATTGCAAGATTCTATCAGCCCCGATGATAGGTCACTGTTACGTTCAAACAGGCCAAGCCTGCTTGTGGTCGGGAGTGACGATGCCAAGGCCGGCTGACGTGTCTTCAGCAAGGCACGAGTTCGCTGTCAAGCAGATGAATGACCTGTGGGCAGTGTGGGCGAGGGTGACTCGCCACTGATCGTAAATGCTGCTACCTCTCGCAGGTTTATACAGACAACTTTTGTTGTTGCTTTAAAACCGTGGCGTGTGAACTGTGGACGTCTCGTCTCATATAAAGGCTAATACTGAGTTGCAATCTTAAGAATTAACCGTATATGTGGCAGTCTGAACTGAGAGAATTACAACTTGTTTTATCGGACAACATCAGAACGCTGAGGGGCAAGCACGGATTGTCACAAGAGCGTCTGGCATTAGAAGCAGGGGTTGATAGGACTCTTGTCAGTAAGATTGAGCGCACGATTGCCAACCCAACACTAGAGGTACTCACAAAGTTGGCTTTTGTTTTGGGTGTACCCGTTACTCGACTACTCAAAAACTAATTGCACGCGTGACGTGTAATTTAGTCTGTCCCTTTTATTATTGAGGTTTTAAAGCCTCATACTGAGCCTCCAAGTTATCAATACTTCGTAATCTTTTTTGATACCAGGGGGGGAGTTGCCAATCTCAGATGTTTTTTCCGAGAAGTTGAGAGAAGGGCTACGAAAGAGGTATGGGCGCTTGCCATCTGCTGCTTTCGTAGCCATTCACTTTAACCGACATTCAAAAGCCGAAAAGCCAATATCGCAAGAAACAATGCGTCGGTGGATACGTGGCATATCAATGCCCGGGTATCAACATCTTTTTACCCTATCCATCTGGCTTGCGGTCGATGTTAATCCGATGTCGATGGGAGGGGCGCCCAAAGCAAATTTGCACTCATTACCGCTCAAGGTAGAGCACTCAGAGGAGACTTTGCGGCTTACAGAGTGGTTCAGCAAGTTGCCCCTTGATACCAAGGGCCTGCTTTTCAAATTAATGAGCAAGTAAACAGCAGCGCAAGGTTTTAAAGGCGGTCTTAATCAATCGCCCGGCGTAATTGAGGTTTACACTCGCGCTTGAAACCAAACCCCAACGGTGATTTCACGATTAAAAATGGTAGGCCGTGCTGGACTCGAACCAGCGACCAAAGGATTATGAGTCCTCTGCTCTAACCAACTGAGCTAACGGCCCCCGGGATTGCTATCCTTGCGCTTACGCGTAGAAAAAGGCCTGGTTCCCCAGGCCTTTTTTTACAACGTATCTAAAAAACTCTTTAGCTTGTCGCTGCGGCTGGGGTGCCGCAGCTTACGCAAGGCCTTTGCCTCAATCTGTCGTATTCGTTCGCGCGTGACATCAAACTGTTTGCCGACTTCCTCGAGCGTGTGGTCAGTGGCCATCTCCACGCCGAATCGCATACGCAACACTTTTGCCTCGCGCGGTGTGAGCGAATCCAGCACTTCTTTCACGACATCCCGCATGGAGTCCTGAAGCGCCGCTTCCATTGGTGCGACCGTATTGGTGTCTTCAATAAAGTCACCCAGATGGGAGTCATCATCATCGCCAATCGGGGTCTCCATCGAAATGGGCTCTTTGGCGATTTTTAAAATCTTGCGGATCTTGTCTTCTGGCATCTCCATCTTGATGGCCAGCGTTGCCGGATCGGGCTCCTTGCCAGTCTCTTGCAGAATCTGCCGCGAAATCCGATTCATCTTATTGATGGTTTCGATCATGTGGACCGGGATACGGATGGTTCGGGCCTGATCAGCAATCGAGCGGGTGATCGCCTGGCGAATCCACCAGGTCGCATAGGTGGAAAACTTATAGCCCCGGCGATATTCGAACTTATCAACAGCCTTCATCAGCCCGATATTGCCCTCCTGGATGAGATCCAGAAACTGCAGTCCACGGTTGGTGTACTTCTTGGCAATCGAGATCACCAGCCGCAGGTTGGCCTCGGTCATCTCTTTTTTCGCTGCTCTGGCCTTGCGCTCGCCCGCCGTCATCTGCTTGTGGATCTCTCGAAGATCATGCAACGGCAGAACCACTCGGGTCTGAAGGGCAATCAGTTTCTGCTGCTCTTCCTGCAGGGCGGGAAGATTACGCTGAAGCAGCTGTGAAGAAGCGCCCGCCGTTGAAACCTTTCTCGCAAAGAGATCTAGATTGGTCTCGTTGCCGGGAAACTCTTTAATGAACCAGTCTTGCGTCAGGCCAACTTTATCCACCGCAATCGAACGAATCTTGCGCTCGATTCGGCGCACATCTTCAACCTGACTGCGCAGCGTATCGGCCAAACGCTCAACCATCTTCGCGGTAAAGCGAATGCTCATGAACTCATTGCTGACCGTCTTTTGGGCCTTCTCGTAGGCAGGTGACTTGTAGCCATCGCCATCGACCGCCTTACGCATTTTGTCGAAGGACTTTTGAATCACATCGAACTTCTCCAGCGCTGCTACCTTCCGCTCTTCAAGCCGAGCACTATTTGCAGCCGCTGCCGCAGCGCCGTCATCATCGACCTCTTCCGAAGCTTCAATGGCGGCAAACTCAGCCTCGGTCGATGACAGCAGGTCTTCCTCGGGGGCGTTCGGATCTACGATGCCATCAACAACATCGCTTATTGGCATCGTGCCTTCACGGATCTTATTGGCACACTCAAGGACTTCGCTGATGGTGGCGGGACAGGCAGAAATCGCCATCACAATATCGCGTAGGCCTTCTTCAATTTTCTTCGCGATAACGATCTCGCCCTCGCGGGTGAGCAGCTCCACGGTGCCCATCTCACGCATGTACATTCTTACCGGGTCGGTCGTGCGGCCGAACTCGGAATCCACGGTCTGCAGCGCTGCCTCTGCCTGCTCTTCGGCATCATCATCGTCAGATGCGGGTGCGTTACTGGTGAGCAGTAGGGTCTCGGTATCGGGGGCCTGCTCATAGACCGCAATGCCCATGTCACTGAACGTCGAAACGATCGACTCGATCTGTTCGGCCTCCACCACGTTCTCGGGCAGGTGGTCATTGATTTCAGAGTACGTGAGATAGCCGCGCTCCTTACCCAGCTTAAAGAGGGTCTTAATCTTGGCTTTGCGCGCTTCAAGTTCTTCCGGCGTGACGGCACCGCCTAAGGGTAGAAATTCTTTCAGGACACGATCACGGGCCCGACGGGCCGATCCTTTTTTCGGCGGCGGTGGCGGCTCGATGACATCCGCAGTTTCAACATCATCAATGACGGTGTCATCCAGACCGCTGGCCTCGGCCTCGATTTGCTCTGGTGATTTTTTCGGCGGCCGGCCTGGCTTGCCCTTGGGCTTAACAGGCAGTGTCTCTGCAGCATTCGGCTCGGGCGTTGCGGCCCCTTTGCCTTTCTTCGGCGCCGGAGCGGGCGGGGCCTGTTTTTTTCCGGCAGCCGTCGCGGGTTTTTTGGCCGACGGCTTTTCTGCGGCGGCCTTGGTCACCGCCTTGGTTACCGGCCTGGCTTGAGGCTTTGCTGCAGGCTTCGCGGGCGCTTTAGCAGCGGGCTTTTTCGCCGCAACTGCCGGCTTTTTCGCGGCTGGCTTGGGCGCCGGTTTTTTTGCTACCGGCTTGGCTACTGGTTTTTTTGCGGCAGGCTTTTTCGATGCGGATACCGGCTTTTTCGCGACTGGCTTTGCAACCGGCTTTTTCGCAGAGGGCTTTGCTGCTGGCTTTTTGACGGCAGGGGCTTTTGCGGCGGCCTTGACTGCGGGCTTCGCTTGGGCAGGTTGCTTCGATGGCTTTGCGGCGGCAGGCTTGGCCGTCTTGGCGACCGGTTTTTTGGCCGCGGCAGGTTTCACGGTGGTTTTCTTTGCGGGGGTCTTCACGGCGGATTTTTGGGCTTTGCTCACGGGCTTGGGGTCCTTGTGTGGCAATTTTTGGGTGCGTCAGCGGAAACCCTCCATTATAGCAAAAAATGTTCAAAATCAGTACCTTAAGCCCGAAAATCCTCCCCTGAGTTTGGAGGCTGGGCCTTTAATTGCTGGATAGTCTCCCGTACCCGTTGAAGCTGTGCCCGCGCATTAGCGTCGGACGCTGCCTGATCGGCGAGTGCCGCGGCCTGATCCTCAAGCACCCGAAGCTTGAGCCGCACCAGGGCCAGATTGAACTCTTCCCGCAGCAGCTGGGTGCTCTCCGAGAGCGCATCAAGCGCGGCATCCGGCTGGGCAAGCCGAATAAAAAATCTAACCTCCTCAGATCCCCGCTCGCGGCCCTCAGCGAGGGCGGCCTCGTGAAGCATGGCGAAGTTCACTGATCCTTCTTTGGGAATTCGCTGCTGAATCCACGACAGCAATGCCGACTGCGGGCCATCTAAGGCGGCACGGGCGTGATCATCAACCCATCTTGCCCAGGCAGGCTCGCGCACCACAATTTGCAAGAGCCGTTCGCCAAGCGGCCGAATAACTGGCCGCGTAAATCGTGATCCCGGTGGCACGCTTGCGCCAGACGGCGATGCGCCACGGGGCCTGGCATCGTTGCGCACAAAAGCAGCGGGGGAATCCTTTGCAAGATCGGAGGCATCAAGTCGCCGGGCCGCCTCAAGAGCAATTTGATTTCTCAACGGGCCGGCTGCCATCAGCGACAAAAGCCGTCGCACCTCTGTGACTGCCGCCGCCCTGCCCTCGGCAATCTCAAGCGACTGGCCACTGCTGGCCACTTCCAGCATCCAGGCTGACAAGGGCATGGCCTTTGATGCCCAATCACGAAGCGCCTCGGCACCATGGGCGCGCACGAAACTATCGGGATCATGCTCCTCGGGCAGAAATGCAAAATCAATACGATTCTGTTCGTTTGCAAAAGGAAGTGCGGTCTCCATTGCGCGCGCGGCAGCCCGCCGTCCTGCTGCATCTCCGTCAAACATAAACACCACGCGATCACTGAGCCGTAATAGCTGCTGAAGATGCTGCGCCGTTGTTGCAGTTCCCAGTGTGGCCACGACGTGTCCCAGTCCATGCTGGGCCAAGGCGACGACATCCATGTAGCCCTCCACCACCCAGACCTGCCGCGACTCGCGGATCGACTGGCGCGCCTCAAACACCCCATAGAGCTCAAAGCCTTTCGAAAACACTGGGGTCTCAGGCGAATTGAGATACTTTGGCTCATCAGTACCGAGAGTGCGGGCGCCAAAGCCCAAGACCTCGCCGCGGCTACTTAAAATCGGAAACATGATGCGATCACGGAAGCGGTCATAACGCCGATCGGATTCGCCATCAATGACCAAACCAGCGTCGAGAAGGTCTCGGCTCTGATAGTCGGAAAAAACAGATTGCAGTGACTGCCAGGCCTCGGGGGCATAGCCTAGGTGGTATCGAACGGCAATTTCGCCCGATAAGCCGCGTCCTTTTAAATAATCAATCGCCTGCGAGGAGTCTTTAAGCCTGCGCTGATAAAAGCGGGCCGCCTGCAGCAGGCAATCCTTGAGCCGTGCCCGCTGATCAGATTCACGCTTGCGAACCTCGGGATCCGCAACAGGCGCCTGACGCGGGACCTCGAGCCCGACCCGGCGGGCGAGGTCTTCGACGGCCTGTGGAAACGGCAGGCCAAGATGTTCAATCAAAAAACCCAGCGCAGTGCCATGGGCTCCACAGCCAAAGCAGTGATAGAACTGCTTACTTGGACTGACCGTGAAGGAGGGTGACTTCTCGGTATGGAAGGGACAAAGGCCAGAATAATTCGCACCGGCTTTTTTCAGCTGAACATGCTGGCCAACAATCTCAACTACATCGACACGACGCAGCAGATCATCGATGAATTGCTGAGGAATCATGTCCTTAGTGTATCCACGCTGCGCTGCTCGGCCCCGCGATCTCTCGCAGCCCTGCCCCGCATGGGCGATTGGCCGAGTGCTACTGCGTGAGGCGGGCTTTGAGCCGCTGAGAGACCTGGCCCATGTCGGCTTTGCCGGCAAGCCGGGGTTTGAGCAGCGCCATGGCCTTACCCATGGCCTGCGGGCCACTGGCGCCCGATTCGGCAATCGCCGCAGCGATGGCAGCATCGAGATCTGCCTCGGACATCTGCTCAGGCATGTAGACGGCCAGTATGTCGAGTTCGGCCTGCTCTTTGGCGACGAGATCCTGGCGATTTCCTGCGGCGAACTGACTGATGGAGTCCTTGCGCTGCTTGATCATTTTCTCGAGCACCGAGAGCACGGCAGCGTCATCGAGCACGATGCGCTCGTCAACTTCTTTTTGCTTAATGGCTGCGGTTACGAGACGCAGTGTGGTGAGCCGCTCGGCCTCTTTGGCCCGCATGGCGGCCTTGATGTCTTCTTGAAGACGGTCCTTGATGGACAATTAGTATTTGCGCTTGGGCAGCATCATGCTGCGAACGCGCTTATAGTGGCGCTTCACTGCAGCTGCTTTTTTCCGCTTGCGCTCGGCCGTGGGCTTTTCGTAGAACTCGCGTGCACGCAGTTCTGTCAGCAGGCCGATCTTTTCGATCGTGCGCTTAAAGCGGCGAAGGGCGGCCTCAAAGGGCTCATTTTCTTTAACTCGAACAACCGGCATCGTGAACGTCCATCCAATCGGCAATAAGGGGCTTGCGCCCGAAGAACCCATAAGTATCGCCAACCCGGGGAATTCTGGCAAGTGAAGAAGGAGCTTTTGGTCCTGGGCATTGAGACCTCCTGCGACGAGACAGGCGTCGCCCTTATTCGTGCGTCCGCTGGCCCGGACCTGCCGCCGGGGCTAGGCGGCCAGGCCGAAATCCTGGCCCAGGCCCTGCACAGTCAGGTGTCCCTGCATGCCGCCTACGGCGGAGTTGTGCCCGAGCTGGCCTCGCGAAATCATATTCAGCGGCTTGCCCCGCTCTCTGAGCAGGTAATCCAGGAGGCAGGCCTCTCTTGGGGGGAGCTGGATGCGGTCGCTTACACCGAGGGGCCGGGCCTGGCCGGAGCGCTCCTAGTAGGCGCAAGCCTCGGCCAGGGGCTAGCCCATGCCATCGGCCGGCCGGCCATCGGCATTCACCACCTGGAAGGCCATCTGCTCTCTCCTTTGCTCGACCCGGCAGCATCAGGACTTCGATTTCCGTTTCTTGCCCTGCTGGTTAGTGGCGGGCATACCCAGATCATGCGAGTCGATGGCCTCGGCCAGTACCAAATGCTTGGCGAGACCATCGATGACGCGGCGGGCGAGGCCTTTGACAAATCGGCCCAGCTGCTGGGGCTGGGCTATCCCGGCGGTCCCGAGATCGCGCGCTGGTCGGCCCAAGGCAACTCAAAACGTTTCGAGCTGCCCCGCCCATTGTTAAAGCGGCCCACGTTGGACTTCAGTTTTGCCGGACTAAAGACTGCGGTCTTAACCCATGTGCAGAAACTGAAGGCCGCAGATGGGCTTGATGATCAGGCCCGCGCCGACATGGCGGCGGCCGTTCAGGGAGCCATCGTCGATGTGCTCACTACAAAGTGTCGAAAGGCGCTGCAGGAAACGGGGCTGCGACAAATGGTGGTGGCAGGCGGTGTTGGCGCCAATCAGCGGCTGCGTGCGCAATTGAATGCAATCCAAAAATCGGATCAGGTTGAAGTACTTTTTGCACCGCCCCATCTATGTACCGATAACGGCGTCATGATTGCGTGGGCAGGGGCACTGCATCTGCTTGCAGGCAAGCCAGTGGTAGTGGGCCCTGGATTTACCGTGCGGCCACGATGGCCGCTGTCTGCATTTACTCCGAAGACTTCTTGAAGGCTTTTTCTTTACCGGTCAGCAGCTGGATGATATTGCGCTGATGTCGCGCGATCAGCAGTATCGCAATCACGATGACCGCCCAGAGCATCGCCTCTGCGCCATGGCGCAAAAACGTGAGCAGCGGCGCTGCCAAAGCGGCGCAAAGCGCGGCTAAAGATGAGATTCGCGAAAGCTTTGCTACCAAAAGCCAGATCAGCCCCACCATCAGGCCCATTGTCGGATCAAAGCCCAGCAGCACGCCAAAGGCGGTGGCCACACCCTTGCCCCCTTGGAATCGAAAAAATACTGGCAAGAGGTGGCCGACAAAAACTGCGATACCAGCCGTGATGATGAGAAGCTGTTGCTGCGGGGCTGGCCACTGCTGCGCAAATGCAGCCGCCAGCAAAACAGCAACGAGTCCCTTGGCCGCATCACCAAAAAGTGTGAGCGCTGCAGCGAGCTT
>Ga0255188_1000088_pt1 | contig 37602 bp, 29 predicted proteins | sample Miss_Cont_RepB_8_FD_188427 | JGI IMG/M metagenome (GOLD analysis project Ga0255188, IMG submission 188427) | Freshwater microbial communities from Mississippi River, Louisiana, United States - Miss_Cont_RepB_8h | ecosystem: Environmental > Aquatic > Freshwater > River | place: USA: Louisiana... | reverse complement strand
TAATCTTGAACCTAATCCGGCTCCTCCCATCGAGTTAGTTGCCGAGCTCCTTGATGAAGACATTGCGCCAGCGGATTTCGCCGCCGTGGGTCTGGAGCTGGATGGGGCCCTTCTCCGGCACGCTGAGCTTGCGGTCGTAGTAGTTCTCCATCTTGGCGTTGTCCACGACCAGCTTGTCGTTGAGATACACCGTGACCTTGTCGCCCTTCATGATGATGCGGAACTTGTTCCACTCACCGAACGGCTTGTCCGCGAGGACGAGGGGATCCTTGCCGGGCGTGCCGGGTGAGTTGTTCCACAGACCACCGGAGCCTTTGTTCGCTCCGAGTTTGAACTTCGCCTCCTCGGTGTAATCCCAGATCTGCACCTGGGGCACGCCGCGCAGGTAGATGCCGCTGTCCGCCTTGGGCACGGTCTTGTATTCGAGGTGAAGCTCGAAGTCGCCGTAGTCCTTCTCGGTCGTGGCGTAGGCACCGAAGCCGTCATTCACCAAGTCATCGCCCTCGATATACCAGTGTGCTTTGCCGGTCTTCGGATTCACCTCCATCATCGAGCCCTTCTGGTCGGGGGCGGTCCACTTCTTGATCTGCTCGGCGCGCTGTTCCGGGGTCATCGCCAGCAACTTGCGATGGTCAAAGGTGCTGCCGCCGCGCCAGCCCTTGAGGTCCTTGCCGTTGAACAGCGCCGTGAAGCCAGGCGGCGGTTGGGCAGCAAAGGCGGTGGCGGTAAAGGCCAGCGCGGCCAGGGACGCGACAGCCAGGTTACGAAGAGAACGGAGGGGTGGTTGATGCATACGTGTGCGGCGTTGATAGACAAGTGGCGCCCACAAATCAATATCGGGCGCTTGGGACCGACGGACCAATGCGCACCGGGATTCAGCGCCAGTCCAAATCATTCCTGCCCTTCCGGCAGCCGCCCCGTGACGTTCACTCTTCCGGATCGGGGCGAAGCACCTTGGGCAGCACGCGCACCGCCCAGAGCAGCAGCCCCGCCAGCCAGCACAACGCACCGTAGAGATAGTGCGACACCATCGTGCTGGGGACGACGTCGCCCGAGAGTCGGTTGAGCAGGCCCAGCAACATGAGCCCCGCCGCCACGGTGATGGGCGCGTGGAACCGTTCCAACTGCGCCCGCTCGCCGCTGTGGCCGAACACCACGCGCGTCGCGACCCCCAAGGTGATGAAGCCAAAACCACTGATCAACTCGACGTGCGACATGGCCACGCGCCAACCGGGCAGCCAGCCGGAGGCCATCACCCCCAGCGGCAGGCAGGCAAGCCCGACCACCAAGAGCCATTGCACGCCATTCCACGTCCAGCGGAGCCGCTCCAAAGGCAGTTCCCGCCAGAGAAAGCCGGTGATCAATGCCGCGCGCACCGTGACCGCCGCGCGAGCCCAGCCTGCGGCCTCCAACCCATAGCTCGCGATGATGAGCGCGCCGACCCCGCCGGCGAACCGGGCTGCGGCCAGCCAATCAGGCGTGACGGTGACGGAGGAGGCAAACTTCCGGCGCAAGCCCAGCCCGAGAAACCTCGGCAGCAAGAAGCCGCCTGCCCCCAGCACACACATAAGCACAAAGGCATGGTAGCTCAGCAAACGCGCCAGCAGCTCAAGCTCGGGCGGAAGCTCCCAGTGCCGCCCCGCCAGAAACAGCCCGGTTCCCACCACCGCGCTGGCGAAGGACAGCCCCACCAGCACAAAGCTCGGCGGCGGCAGATCGCGCTTGGCATGGCAGCGGCCTTTGAGCACCGCGAACCAAAGGACCAATTCCCCCAAGAACGCCGCGTCACCCCAGCTCGTCGCGCCCGCTGCATGAGCAACCACATTCACCGCGAAGAGCGCGAGCAGCGGAAACACTTCCCTGGCCGTCAGCGGCGGAACCTCCAACAACCTGGGCAACGATGTGCCGAGAAAACCAAAAATGAACCCACCAAAGAAACCCTGCACCATCAGCCGCGCGTGCGCTGTGCCGGGATAATCCACCGTCCAGCCCAGCAACAGCGGAACCCAGAGCCCCACACCGACGAGCCCCGCCAACGTCGCTGCGGGGAAGAACAGCCGGAAGGGCTCGCGGTGCAAGTCCCCGAGGGCAAGCCGACGGGCAGTTGAAGGCACCTGGCCTTCACGCTGCCGCGCATGACGAGGGCAGCGCAAGGGCGGAGTGGACGGCGGCAGAGATGCGTTCGACATGACTGACAGTGCCGGCGGAATCATCACCGGGCACGCGCACCATGTCCGGCCCCCGCCTCGGACACTCGCCTCCGTTTGGCCGCTTGTGCCCGTCGGTTGCGCCCCTTCCCGCGTAACACCTGCCTTTGCGTCACCGCAAGGGTTGGAACTTTTGAATTCTCAAAGCCAAGTCCCCCGTCCACCTTCCGACCCATCGCACCGCGACCATGAAAATCACCAACGTCGAAGCCATCTACGTCTCCCAAAAACTTGTCCGCGAGCAGTGTGACAGCGGCCAGGACGCGCTCATCGTCAAGGTCTCCACGGACGCCGGCATCACGGGCATCGGCGAGGTGGACTCCGCGCCGCTCGCGGCGAAGGCGGTCATCGAGGGACCGTTCAGCCACACCATCAGCACCGGCCTCAAGCACCTGCTCATCGGCCAGGATCCGTTCGAGACCGAGCGGCTCTGGCACCAAATGTATCACCGCACCATCTACTCGGGCCGCCGGGGCATCGGCTTGCACGCGATGAGCGGCATTGACCTCGCGCTCTGGGACATCAAGGGCAAGGCCCTCGGCCTCCCCGTCTGGAAACTTCTCGGCGGCGGCTTTCAGAAGAAAATCCGCTGCTACGCCAGCTCGCTCTTCGGTGCGACGCCCAAGGCCACCGGCGAACTCGCCAAGCGCATCCGCGCGAAGGGATTTTCCGCCGTGAAGTTCGGCTGGGCACCGATGGGCACCGACGCCAAGACCGACGTGGACCTCGTCCGCCAGGCGCGCAAAGGCTTCGGCGCGGACGCCGACGTGATGATTGATGCCGGCCTCGTGTGGGACGCGCGCACCGCCATCCAACGCGCGAAAGCCTTCGCCGAGTTCGGCATCTTCTGGCTCGAGGAACCGCTCCCGCCCGACGACTACGAAGGCTACGCCAAGCTCACCGCCGCGAGTCCCGTCCACATCGCCGCCGGCGAACAGGAGAGCGGTCGGCAATCCTTCCTCGACCTGATGGACAAGGGCCGCGTGGACATCGCGCAAGTGGACCTCACGCGCTGCGGCGGCTTCACCGAGGCGATGAAAATTGCCAGCCTCGCCGCCGACCGCGGCCTCAAGGTGGCCAACCACGGCTTCAGCACCTACATCAACGTCCACGCCGCACTTCACTGGCTCAACGCCATCCCCAACGCGCTCATCGCCGAGTTCGTCGTGCAGGAAAACACCAGCCTCCGCGAGTTCCTGACGAAGGGCCACGTCCGCATGAAGGACGGCTTCCTCCCCGTCCCCGACGCGCCGGGCTTGGGCCTGGAACTCGACGAGGAGCAAGTGCGGAAGCACCGCGTGGCTGTCTGACCGCCCGTCATGCCCCCGCTGCAAATCGTCATTGATACCAACGTCCTCGTCTGCGCCCTGCGCTCCCGACGCGGGCCGTCCTTCCGCCTGCTTTCCACCCTCGGCGACCCGCGCTGGCAGGCCAGCATCTCCAGCGCGCTCCTGCTCGAATATGAGGAGAAGTTGCTGGAGTTCCGTGCCGTCCTCGGCCTGACCTCCGCTGATATTAACACCATCCTCGATATGCTCACCCGACGCTGCCGCCACCGCGTCATCTACTTCCACTGGCGCCCCAGTTCCCGTGACCCGGACGACGATTTTCTCGTGGACCTCGCCATTGGTTCCGCCTGCGATTACTGCGTCACCTTCAACCTGCGCGACTGGCCCGTCGGCATCCCACCAAAGGCGGTGACGCCACGCGAGTTCCTTGCTATGTTGCCCCCACTCACATGACAGCCATTGAACTTCAACTCGACGAACCCACTCATGGCGAGCTGGCGCGCTTGGCGGCGGCGGCACACCAACCGCTGGACGCCTACGCGGCCCAGGCACTCCGTGAGGCACTGGCGGCCTACCGCGACCGAGAATCTCTCGCCACCCGCTCGGCGCGTGCTGGCGAGGCGGCTTTTGCCGCCGTGCTGGCGAAGGTGCCGGACGTGGACCCGGACCCGCACGACCGCTGGTAGTCGGCATCCTCAAAAATGAGCGCCTCAGAAATCATCAGCAAATTACCCCGGCGCGACGAACTGGAGCGGCGTGCCGTCCGGCAGAAGCTCCTTGAACTCGCCGAGGAGAACGAGGCTGTGGCGCAGTGCAACCTGGCCGCGCTCGATGGGGCGCTGCTGCTCGACCGCATGGAGAATGAGGATGCGCTTCGCCAACGCCCGTAACATCTGGATGTTGGACTTCGGCTGGGCGGCAAAGGTTCGCCCGCTCATCTCCACTGCGCTATTCCTTGGGAGCTTCGCCTTGTTGCCCGCCGCCCCCGCCCCCGCCGGCCCCGCCTTCTTCGAGGCCAAAATCCGCCCGCTCTTCATCGAGCATTGCCAGAAGTGCCACGGGGAAAAGAAACAGGAAGCCGGCCTCCGTCTCGACACCAAGGCCGGCTGGCAGAAGGGCGGCGAACACGGCCCGGTCATCGTCCCTGGCGACCCCGAGAAGAGCCGCCTCATCCAAGCCGTGCGGCGGAAGGACAAATCGCTCCAGATGCCGCCCAAGCGCGCGCTCGGTGCGGAGGAGGTCGCGGCGCTGGAGCAGTGGGTGAAGCTCGGCGCGCCCGACCCGCGTGAAGGCGTCGCCGTTGCCAAGTCCGGCGTGGACCCTGCCGTCGTGCGGAAACACTGGGCCTTCCAACCCCTCACCCATCCGCAGCCGCCGACTCCGCAGGCAAACTCCTGGAGCCAGCAGCCACTCGACCGGTTCGTCCTCGCGCGGATGCAGCAGCAAGGCCTCGCGCCCAATCCGCCCGCCGACCCGCGCGCGCTCCTCCGCCGCATGACTTTCGACCTCACCGGCCTGCCGCCCACCCCCGCCGAAATCGAGGCGTTCGAGCGCGACTGTGGCGCGCGAGGCAACGATTCCGCATTCCGCATTCCGCATTCCGCATTGGCAGCCGTCCTCGACCGCCTCCTCGCCTCTCCCGCTTACGGCGAGCGCTGGGGCCGCCACTGGCTCGACGTCGCGCGCTACGCCGACACCGCGGGCGACGGCGCGGACTATCCCGTGCGCGAAGCCGTGAAGTATCGCGACTGGGTCGTGAACGCATTCAACGCCGACCAGCCCTTCAACGAGTTCATCCGCGAGCAAATCGCCGGCGACCTCCTCGCCGCGCAAGGCCCGCCCGCCGACTACGCCCGCCGCGTCACCGCCACCGGCTTTCTCGCCATCGGCAAGCGCTACGGCTACAAGCCCTCGCCCGACTACCAGCACCTCGATTTCGCCGACGCCATTGACTCCGTGGGCCGCTCGCTGCTCGGCCTCTCGCTCGGCTGCGCGCGCTGCCACGACCACAAGTATGACCCCGTGAACATGGGCGATTACTACGCGCTCTACGGCATCTTCCAGAGCACGAAGTGGGCGTTCCCCGGCGGCGAGGAGCAGAAGCGCCCGTCGGACTTTCCCCCGCTCGTCCCGCGCGAGGAAGCCGCGCGCCTCGACAAGTTGAAAGCCACCGAACTCGCGCGCCTCGACGCCGCACTCGCCCAGCTCAAGGCCGACCGCGTCGCGCTCGACAGCAAGTCCATCGCGGGCGGCCCGGACCTCGGCTTCGAGTTGCAGAAGCTCGGCGAACCGCCCACCGCGCCGTGGCTCTCCGAGGGACCGAACAAGGTTTTGGCCGAGGCTCAAAGTCCCTTCGCGCACATCCACCCCGTCGGCACGCGCGGCGTGCGCGTCGGCACAGGCAAGGCCAACAACGGCGTGCGCTACGTCTTCGCCCGTCCGCTGAAGGCCGCGCCCGGCAAGCAAATGCACTTCAGCGTGGACTTCCGCACCGTCGCGCCGACGGACAAGTCCGGCGCGTATCGCTTCTACCTCGGGCGCGGCGTCATCGCATCGCTCGCGGTCGAGGTGAGCGTGACCGCCACTGAGCTGGCGCTGCGCGACGGCGCGAAGTGGGAAGTCATCCGCAAGCTTCAGCCCGGCACCTGGCACACGCTCCGCCTCACGCTCGACCCCGCGAAGAAGACTTACTCCGGCGCAGTCGGCGTGCTCGGCGACTTGACCACGTTCGCGGACAAACCGCTCGGCGCGAACTGGGACGGCGTGGCCGACACCTTCATTTGCGACGCCATCGGCCACGTCAGCGGCCCAGCTCCCGAGCGCGATTTGGACAACGTGGGCTTGCAGGAAACGCCCTTTGCCGAGCCGGGCACCGGCCCCGTCGTCCTGCCGAACGCGCCGCCTACCGACCTCACCGAGCGGCTCAAGAGACTCGACGCGGACATCGCCGCCGCCACCAAGCTCCGCGACGCCGAGGCCGCAAAGGAGCTGTATCCCGTGGCCTACGGCGTGAGCGAGGACAAGCCCGTCAACGCGCGCATCCAGCTTCGCGGCGAGCCGGAGAAACCCGGCGACGAAGCACCACGCCGCTTCCTCGACGTGCTCGGCGGCGACAAACTGCCCGCCGGCTCGACCAACAGCGGTCGCCTCGAACTCGCCCATTGGCTCACGCGCCCGAGCAACCCACTCACCGCCCGCGTCTTCGTGAACCGCGTCTGGCAATGGCACTTCGGCCAGGGCCTCGTGCCGACGCCCAGCGACTTCGGCCTGCGCGGCGAGCCGCCCACGCACCCCGAGCTGCTCGACTGGCTCACGTCGGAGTTCATCGCGTCTGGCTGGTCCGTGAAAGCGCTGCACCGCCTCATCATGCGCTCGCAGACCTACCAGCTCGCGAGCGACGACCACGCCGCGAACCTCAAGAAGGACCCCGCGAACGTCTGGCTCTGGCGGCACGCCCGTCGTCCGCTTGATGCCGAGTCCATCCGCGACGCCATGCTCGCCGTGAGCGGCCGGCTCAATCGCGCCGTGCCCGGCCCGCACCCGTTCCCCGACGTGACGAGCTGGCGTTTCACCATCCACAATCCGTTCTTCGCCGTTTACGACAGTGACCACCGCAGTCTCTACCTGATGCAGCAGCGCAACCGCCGCCATCCCTTCCTCGCGCTCTTCGACGCCGCTGACCCGAACCTCAGCGTCGCCCAGCGCCTGCCCACCACCACGCCCACGCAAACGCTCTACCTGATGAACTCGCCCTTCGTGCAACAGCAGGCCGAGTCCTTCGCCCGCCGCCTGCTCGCTGAAACCGGCGATGACACGAAACGCATCCGCCTCGCCTTCGCGATGGCCCACGGCCGCGTGCCGGCCCACACCGAAGTCAGCGACGCCGTGGCCTTCCTCGCCGCCTACCGCACCAAACTCACCACCCTCGAAAAGCCCCCGACCAACGACGCCGAACTCGCCTGGGCCGGCCTCGCCCGCGTGCTGCTCACGAGCAATGCCTTTCTGTATGTGGACTGAACTGGACTACAAGAACGCAGCTCTAGTGGGGCAGCCGTCCCGGCTGCCGCTGGGTCTTGCAACCGTCCCGGTTGCAGTCCGCCGCACCGCCAAGCGAGACGCTTGGCAGACAAAGGCAGGCGAGGACGCCTGCCCCACTAACACGCTCGCCTTGCCATGAACCCCACGCCCTCACCAAGCCACCATGCTAGTGGGGCAGCCGTCCCGGCTGCCGCTGGGTCTTGCAACCGTCCCGGTTGCAGTCCGCCGCGCACCGCCAAGCGAGACGCTTGGCAGACAAGGGCAGGCGAGGACGCCTGCCCCACTAGTGCGCTCGCCTTGCCATGAACCCCACGCCCTCACCAAGCCACCGTGCTAGTGGGGCAGCCGTCCCGGCTGCCGCAGTCAGGCAACCGTCCCGGTTGCCGTCCCCGTTACCCCGCCGCGAATTCCTCCGCCGCGCCTCCGGCGGCTTCGGTGCCCTCGCCCTCGCTGGCCTTTGCCACGAAACCCAATCTGCCACCACGGACCCGCTTGCCCCGCGCTCCGGCCACTTCCCCGCGAAGGCCGACCGCGTCATCTTCCTCTACTCCACCGGCGGCGTTTCGCAGGTGGACACCTTCGACTACAAGCCCCAGCTCACGCGCGACCACGGCAAGGCCGTCACCGCGTCGCGCTGGCTCAACAAGCCCGGCAAGTTCGACCGCTTCCTCATCAAGTCCCGCTGGGGCTTCAAGCAATACGGCCAGAGCGGCATCTGGGTCAGCGACCTCTTCCCCCACATCGGCGGCGTGATTGACGATGTCTGCGTGCTCAACGCGATGCACTGCGACAGCGACGGCCACGACAAGGCCACGCTCGCCGCGCACGTCGGCACCGACCAGGCCATCCGCCCCAGCGCGGGCGCATGGGTCAGCTACGGCCTCGGCACGGAGAACCGCAACCTGCCTTCCTTCATGGTGCTCGCCCCCGCCGCGCCCTATGCCGGCGCGCAAACGTGGGGCAGCGATTTTCTCCCCGCCTGCCATCAGGGCACGCACGTCATCCCCGGCAAGGAGCCGCTGCCGAACTTGAAGCCCAACACGCCCGCCGCCGAGTTGCAGGCGATGGAACTGGGCCTGCTCGGCAAGCTGAACCGCGCGCATCTCGAACAGCGCGCCGCCGACGCCGCCCTCGACGCGCGCATCCGCTCCTTCGAGACCGCCTTCGGCATGCAGCGCGAGGCCCCGGACGCCTTCGACCTCTCGCGTGAGACCGACGCCACGCTCAAGCTCTACGGCCTCGCGCGCGGCGCGAACACGGGCTTCGGCTGGCAATGCCTCGTCGCCCGCCGCCTCGCCGAACGCGGCGTGCGCTTCCTCGAACTCATTGATGTCGGTTCCAGCGGGAACTGGGATTCCCACGGCAACATGGCCGACCACGAGCGCCTCGCGAAGGCCATTGACCAGCCCATCGCCGCGCTCATCGCGGACCTGAAGCAGCGCGGGATGCTGGAGCGCACGTTGCTCGTCTGGACCTCGGAGTTTGGCCGCACGCCCTTCCATCAAAAGGCCGACCACCCCGGCCGCGAACATCACAACCTCGTCTTCACCTCGTGGATGGCCGGCGGCGGCGTGAAGGGCGGCTTGGCCTACGGCAAGTCCGACGAGCACGGCATCCTCCCTGCCGAAGGCGCGGTCCACACCCACGACCTCCACGCCACGATGCTCCACCTGCTCGGCCTCGACCACGAACGTCTCACCTACCGCTACGCCGGCCGCGACTTCCGCCTCACGGATGTGGCGGGGGAAGTAGTGCGCCCCATCATCGCGTGAGTGAGGAAATGATTCAGCACCAAACCGGAGACGGGCGATGCCACCAGCCCCAACGGGGCGGCCTTATACCAGCCCAGGGCAACGCCCTGGGTGGGCGTTGCCTGAAGGACATAGCCCTGAAGGGGCGGGCCATTCTGCCTCTCCAGATGTGTCGCCCCTTCAGGGCTTGTGCGCGTGGCCGTAGCTCACCCAGGGCGTCGCTGCGCTTTGCCCTGGGCTGGTATAAGGCCGCCCCGTTGGGGCTGGGCTTGCGCAGGGCTGCGATTGTCCGTCTCAATTCGGCCACCGCCGCGTCCCGCCTGCCCTAACTCCTATTCCCCATCCCCAATTCCCTATGCTAAACACCACCCTCAACTTCTCCGCGCCCGGCAAACAGCAGGGCTTCCTCCAAGTCCCCTGGTCCCACAACCTTGGCGGCTGGGCGAACATCTTCATCCCCTGCACCATCGTCGCGCGCGGCACGGGACCGACCGTCCTCATCCTCGCCGGCAACCACGGCGACGAATATCAGGGCCAGATCGCCATCATGAAGCTCGCGCGTGAGCTGACGCCCGAGATGGTCAACGGCCGCATCATCCTCATCCCCTCGCTGAACTTCCCCGCCGCCCGCGCCGCCACGCGCCTCTCACCCGTGGACGGCATGAACATGAACCGCGCCTTCCCCGGCCAGCCCGAGGGCGCGGTCACCAGCCAGATTGCGCACTACCTCACCACCGTCCTCTTCCCCATGAGCGACGTGGTGATAGATATCCACTCCGGCGGCCGCAGCATGGAGTTCGTCCCCTGCTCCACCATGCATCTCGTCGCCGACCGCGCGCAGCGCCGCACCATGCTCGACGCCATGCTCGCATGGAACTCGGACTTCGCCTTCCTCTACGCGGACATCGCGGGCACGGGCCTGCTGCCGGTCGAGGCGGAGAACCAGGGCAAGCTCGTCGTCACCACGGAAATGGGCGGCGGCGAGTGTATCCCCGCCGACGTTCACCGCATCACGCAGAGCGGCCTGCGCAACGTCCTCATCCACCTCGGCGCGCTGAAAGGCCGCGCGCAGACCCGCGCCAAACTCGGCCTGCCGCCCGTCATCCTCACCCAGGCGCTGCACCGCGAGGACTACCTGCTCGCGCCCGAGTCCGGCATCTTTGAAATCTGCCTCGACCTCGGCGCGAAGGTGAAGCGCGGCCAGACCGTCGGCTTCATCCACCACCTCGAACGCCCCGACCGCGCCCCCGAACCGCTCGTCGCGCAATCCAGCGGTTTCCTCATCACCATCCGCGCCCCGTGCCTCACGCAGCAAGGCGACTGCGTCGCCGTGATCGCCCAGCAGGTGAGCGAGCAGGCAGTGATGAAGGCATGAGCGAAGTGCTGCAAACAAAGTTCCTTTGCTGCTCACTCCAAGGCTAAGAGAACCCACCGCTAGTGAATACTAAACAACCCATCGTCGAGTTCTTCGCGCAACACTTGGCGGAGTATCAGTTCAAAGCCGAAAAGCGCCCCAATCTAGTCTTCGAGAATGTGCAGCCCTGTGGCATCCACCGCTGCATTTCCGTTCAACGCGACGGGCCGTCTCGCGGCCTCGCGATTCAGATTGCGTCCACTTACAGCGAGCACTGGCGTGGCGAGCCAGCGTATCCTTTGGGCATCGACACCGGACTCGCCAACCTCCGATTGAGAAGCAAGTTTATCGACGCGATGCACCACTGGCACTTCTATGAGCCTACACCCGCCGGATTGCAGCAGACACTAGCTGAGATTCACAGGCAGTTGGTTGAATTTGTTCCTCCATTTTTTGCGCAGTCCGAGGAGCAGCTTCATTCGCGCCGGCTGCTACAACTCGCGCTTGTGGAGGCGCGCAGTATCACGACAGCGGAGCGCGTCGGGCTGCGTGAGGCGATTGATGCTGTGCAGTGTCGCTTCGACCGACTTGAGCACCCTGCGTTCGTGCGGCTTCGCGACATACTGCGTTCTGCTTGGTCGCCCGACATTCCGAAAGAGGAGCGCCTGAGCACAAGTTGTTTAGCCTACCACTGCCTGATATTCACGCAGCACCCCACAGCGCTATCCTCAATGTGAGGACCCCGTCCGCTTGAGTGAACCGTCCTCCATCTCGCCACCACCCACCCGCCAGGCCCTGCTCCTCGTGGCCTTCATGTGGTTCGCCTACTTCCTGAACTACTGCGACCGGCAGGCGGTGTTCTCGATGTTCCCGGTGCTCAAGGCCGACCTCGGCTTCACGGACAAACAACTCGGCTTCGTCGGCGCGTCGTTTCTCTGGATTTACGGGGTCGGCAGCTTCTTCGCCGGGCAGATTGGCGACAAGTTCTCCAAGCGCCGACTCATCGTGTGGAGCCTCGCGCTGTGGAGCCTCGTCACCATCGCCACCGGCCTCGCGAACTCGCCGGGCATGGTGCTGGGGCTGCGCGCGCTCATGGGCATCTCCGAGGCGCTCTTCATGCCGGCGGCCATCGCGCTCACAGCGAATGCCTTCCCGCCCGCGACACGCTCGCGGGCCATCGCCGCGCTGACCACCGCGCAAATCCTCGGCAACGTGGGCGGCGGCTGGTTCGGTGGCTGGATGGCGCAGCAAGGCCAGTGGCGCATGGCGTTCTTCCTCCTCGGCGGAGTGGGCTTGGTCTTTGCGCTGCCTTACTTCGCCTTCCTGCGCGGCGTAAGTGAAGAGGCGCAAGTCGAGACGAAGAAGAGCGTCGGTTCCGGCGCGCTCGCCGGGCTGGTGCAAACGCCAACCTACTGGCTGCTCTGCGTGGTCTTCCCGGTCTTCGTTTTCGGCCTGTGGCTGCTCTACGGCTGGCTGCCGAACTTCTTGAAGGAAAAGTTCGAGCTCAATCTGGCTGACGCGGCGTTCAACGCCACGGTCTTCCTGCAAGGGGCAACGCTTGTCGGCATGTTGAGCGGCGGCGTGCTGGCAGACGTGCTCTACCGCCGCACAAAGGCCGCGCGCCTCTGGCTCCTCACCGCCAGCCTGCTGGGCTGCGCGCCGTTCCTTCACTACCTCGGCAACAGCGACACCCTCGCCGCCACGCGCGTCGCCGCGATGGGCTTCGGCCTCTTCAGCGGCTTCTTCATGGGCAACATCTTTCCGTCCTCGTTTGAAATCGTCCCAGCGGACGCCCGCGCCTCGGCGGTAGGAGTGCTGAATCTCTTCGGCGCGGTCATCTCCGGCTTTGGAACGCTTGCGGGCGGGGCGCTCAAGCAGAGCGTTGGCATCAACAATCTGCTGACCTACACCGCGCTGGCTTACGTGCTGGCGGGACTTACGGTCATTGTGGGCATCAAGCTCCTCTTTCCTCGCGACTATGAAAGGGTTCATTGAATGAAATCCGCATCCCAACTCTTCGCCATCGTCACGCTCGCCTGCCGGCTGAGCCTGAGCGCGACGTTCGCCGCCACGTCCGCCGAGCCGCAGGACATTTCGTTCATTGCCAAGGCCGACGGTTCCGAGCAGCGCTACGTCGAACTACTCCCGCCGGGGTTCAAGGCCGCGGAGCCGCACGACGTGCTCCTTGCCTTCCACGGGCACGGCTCGGACCGCTGGCAGTTCATCCGCGATGCGCGGGGCGAGTGTCGTGGTTCGCGGGATGTGGCGGCGCGGTTCGGCATGATCTTCGTCTCGCCGGACTATCGCGCAAGAACTTCGTGGATGGGGCCGATGGCCGAGGCGGACACGGTGCAACTCATCGCGGAACTACGGCAGCGGCACAAAGTCGGGCGCGTCTTCCTCGTGGGCGGCTCGATGGGCGGCACGGCGGTGTTGACATTCGCGGCGCTGCACCCGGAGCTGCTCGCGGGCGTGTGCAGCCTGAACGGCACGGCGAACCATGTGGAATACGACAAGTTTCAGGACGCCATTGCCGCGTCCTTCGGCGGCACGAAGGCGCAAGTGCCGGAGGAATACAAGAAGCGCAGCGCCGAGCTGTGGCCGGAGAAGTTTACCATGCCCGTGGCCTTCACCACGGGCGGGAAGGACACGGCTGTGCCACCGCAGAGCGTGCTGCGGCTGGCGGAAAAACTGAAGCAAGCGAAGCGCAAAGTGCTGCTGCTGCATCGCGAGGACGGCGGGCACGCGACCACCCACGAGGACACCGTCACCGCGCTGGAGTTCGTGCTGAACGCCGCCGGGGTGAAGCCGCCGAGTTCAGCAAATGCCGCCGGCGCACTCCCCACACCTGCCGGCGATGAGCAGCCGCTCATTGTCTCCGAGGCGAAACGCTTGCAGGAGAAACTGGCCCCCCTCCGCTCGGGCTTTGCTCCGCTGACTGACCCTACGAAGGCCGACCGCTTCGCCGACGCGGAGGTGTTTCACAAAGGCATCACTTGGGCGCTGCGTTACGAGACCAAGCTCGCAACCAACGACGTTGCGTTGCTCAAGAAAGCCCTCACGCGCGGCCTGCAGCGCGCCGACGCCTTGTTGGCCAACACGCAGCCTTGGGCCACCCGCAAAGGCAAAGTTCTCCGCGCCTTCATCTCCGCCGTGGACGGCTCGACGCAACCCTACGGCGTCATCATCCCTGCAAGCTACGATGGCACGAAGCCCGTGCGCCTCGACGTGGTCCTGCACGGCAGTTCGAAGCCGGTGGGCATGAGCGAGCTGCGCTTCGGCGCGCGTTTCGACGAGGGCGATGACGCCGCCAAGTCCGCGCCCGACGTGGACTTCATCGAGCTGCATCCGCTGGGCCGCGTGGAGAACTGCTACCGGTGGGCCGGTGAGACGGACGTGTTCGAGGCCATCGAGGCGGTCTGCCGGAACTACAAGATTGACCGCGACCGCATCGTGCTGCGCGGCATGAGCATGGGCGCGTCCGGCACCTGGCATCTCGGCCTGAAGCACCCCAGCCGCTTCGTCGCGCTCGGGCCTTACTGCGGCTACGTGGACACGCACCGCTTCTCCGAGACGCCAATTGCCAGCTTCATCAAGGTCGGTCCGCTGCCAGGGCATCAGGAGCGCGGCCTGCACATGCTCGACTCGATTGATTACGCCGCGAACGCCAGCGTCGTGCCCGCCATCGGGGCCATCGGCGACAAGGACGTGTTCTTCCAGTCGCACGTCCACATGAAGGAGGTCATGGCGAAGGAAGGTCTTGAAATGGTGAACCTCATCTCGCCCGGCACCGGCCACACGATTGACCCGGTGACGCACCGCGAGCAGATGCGGCGCATCGGGGAGCACGTCGCGAAGGGCTTGGACCACGCGCGCAAAGAACTGCGCTTCGTGACGTGGACCTTGAAATACAACCGCTGCCACTGGCTCGAACTGCTCGCGCTCGGCGAACACTACGAGCGCGCGGAGATTGTGGCGAAGGCCGCAGACGATGGCTCGGTGGAGGTCAGTCTGGCGAAGAACATCACGCAGTTTGCCATCCACCCGCCGATGCTGGCTTCGCCCAACGCGAAAGTCCGCATTGCCGGGGCGGAGGTCACTTTGCCGAAGCGGACGGTCAATGAACCGCAGGCCCTCGTGTTCGCTTTAGAGCAGGGCAAATGGAAGTTCGCCGGCCCGCGAGCCTCCGTCGCCCTCGCGGGCAAGCGCCCCGGCGTGCAGGGGCCGATTGACGATGCGTTCGCCTCGCCCTTCCTCTGCGTGCGCGGCACGGGCACGCCGTGGAACCCCGCGGTCAGCGCGTGGGCGGACGCGAGCCTGCGGCGCTTCGCCTACGAGTTCGCCCGCTACATGCGCGGCGACGTGCCGGTGAAGAACGACACCGAGGTCACCGAAGCCGACGTGCGCACGAAACACCTCATCCTCTTCGGTGACCCCGGCAGCAACCCGTGGATTGCCAAGGCGCTGCCCAAGCTCCCGCTCACGTGGACGCGCGACACGGTGAAGCTCGGCACCGAGCAGCACTCGGCGAAGGACCACGCACCCGTGCTCATCAGTGCCAGCCCGTTCCCCGGTGCGGGCGACCACTACGTGGTCATCAACAGCGGCCACACCTTCCACGAGAAGGAATTTGCCGCGTTCAACTACCTGCTGTTCCCCCGTCATGGCGACTGGGCGGTGATGCGCCTCACGCCCGGCGCGGAGTCCTGGAAGCCGGGAGCGCCGACGTTCCCCGAGGAGGCCATCCACGCCGGTTACTTCACCGAGCAATGGAGGTTTTCGACCGCAACCCGATGACCACCTTTCAGTTCACTCGTTGATGCCCCGGCGGATTGTGTGCGGCGGCATCGGGAGGGGAGGCTGATCCCCGACGGGTTGTGGAATGGCGCAAGCCGGCGGTTTGGTCGCCGCTGCCCGCAGAGCCTCGCGGACGACCTGGAGCAACTGTCCGCAACTGAATGGCTTGGCCAGCATGGCGGCGCATTCGAGCCACGCAATGTCGTTCAGCGGGAGCGTTTCGAGCGCGCCTGAGGTCAGGCTGATCGTCGGCGCGTTGATGCCGGCCAGGCGCGACTTCCGAACAAGGTCTTGACCAGTGAAGTGGGGCAGCTCGTCGTTCGTGATGATCAGATCGTAGTTGGTGTGTTGCAGGGCGGTCCACGCCTCCGCCCCGTCCGTGACGACATCCACGGCATAACCCGACCGGAGCAGTAACATTTCTCCAAGTCGTCTGAGTGAGTCCTCGTCCTCGGCGTAGAGGATCCGGGGGCGCGACGTATCCGTGACTGGCCGTCCCAAGTCGGCGGAAGAAGGCGGTGGCGGCGCGGGTTCTTGCGAAGCTGCGAGGCAGATGGCCGGCTTCAGTTCGATAAGTGGAGTGCTCATGGTGGCGGTCAGGCGTTCCACCTCTGGGGAGGCGCAATCTGGTGGCGGTTCAACCCGAACTCCGAGGCAGGAATTGAGCAACCACGGATGGACACCGATGAACACGGATGGGAGCGAACCCCGCGCCGGGGCTGGAAATTTTCCCAGCCCCAAAGTCAGCCGCTGAACAGTTCACCGGGCTGGATCTTGCTTATCCGTGTTTATCCGGGTCCATCCGTGGTTCAACTTCGGTGTTCGGGCTCAAAATTTCTTCGGGGACAGGCGTGAGCATTTCGGAGCTCTGATGGACGCGGGCAACGGCCTACTCCAGCTTGTCCTTCAAATAAGGGGCGAAGAAGTCGAGTCCCGCCTGGCTGGCGGCGACGCGGATGGCTTCCAGGCGGGACGAACCATGCCCGTCTGGATGCTCCTCCGGACCCAACAGCGCGACGACTGCAGCCGCGGTGCCTTGCTTCCGGCTGATGGCCGCTTCGGCCCACCGCCCAACGGCTGGCGAGAGCGGGTCCGCGCTGCTGGCGGCGATGATCAGGATGTCCGCGTTGATGGCGTCGTCCGCACCCAACTCGGCTCAGGCCGTGGCCTCCAGCAGTTCAAACGACCACAGAAGCGGTTGAAACTCGATGGCCCCGCCCAGCCCCAGGCCGAGGTCGGTCATCACGCGCATGGCGCGTTTGCCGGCGTTGGCTTCATGGTAAGCGATCACGACCCGCAGCGGATGGTCCATGTCGTGGTCCTCCGCGTCATCACAACTCGGTTCGTTCACCGGAGGTTGGGGTTGCATGTCAGGACGATGACAGGCTGGCGACCCGGGGGTATTGGGATGCTGCTCCATGCTTCGCTAGGGACTTCGCCTACGGCCACTCGGGGGACGAACCCGCCAGAACAGCACGGCGATGGGCAGGGCGTGAACATGCAGCGTGCGCAGGAGAACCCGGCCGGCAAACTCGGGATGCGCGCAGCCATTGGCCGCGCAAAAGCGGTCGCGGAAACTCGCCGGAGCGCTGGAGCGGCCCATCTGACTCAGGGCCGTGGCCCTGGCGGAAGTTTCTGTGTCCCTTGGCGGTCCGGGCTGGGTGTCCGTCTTCATGCGGCGTGCTGGTGGTTGGCACGCCCTGCTCCAGCGCCGTGATGCGCTTGTTCAACTCCGCCTTCGTCATTTGCTCAGACCCCTTCAGTCCCATGCAGGGATGCTGTTCCTGCGGACTCTCGCTTGCAGTCCTGCGGCGCGCGGTCGGCGACGCCGCAAGCCGGGGTGGATAGTTGGCAATAGCCGGAAGGCGGGGAAAGCCCGCCGCAGCCAGCCTGCCTGCGAGGCAGCCGCCATGACTGACGCCACGACCACCATGCCCCGGGGCGATGCGCAGGCGGAGCAGGAGCGATTGCTCCCGTTCCTGCTGAACCCGCAGTCCTACCCGCACCGGCCGCGCTCGGTGCGACTGGTGCAGACCCACGCCTCGTTCGTCTTCATCGCGCCGCCGTTCGTTTACAAGGTGAAGAAACCGGTGAACTTCGGCTTCCTCAACTTCTCCACGCTGGAGCAGCGCCGGCAGTTCTGCGAACGCGAGGTCGCGCTCAACCGTCGGCTCTGCCCCGACGCCTATCTCGGCGTCGTCCCCATCTCCACGCGCGCCGGGCGCTTCGTGCTTGGCGAGGGCGACACGGTGGCGGAATACGCCGTGCAGATGCGCAAGCTCTCCGCCCGCCACTTCCTCGACCAGCTCGTCGAGCGCGATGCCGTGACCGCGCGCGACATGGACCGCATAGCCGGAGTCCTCAAGCAGTTCTACGAAGCCCAGCATCCGACGGAGGAGGTCGAGTCATGGGGGCGCGTCGAGCAGTTGCGCATCAGCACGGACGAGAACTTCCGCCAGACCCGGGAGTTCATCGGCCACACGATTTCACGTCCGGCGTTCGAGACGATCCGGTCCTACACGGACCGCTTCTACGCGCGGCACAAGGCGCTTTTCGCCTCGCGCATCAAGGAGCGTCGCATCCGCGACTGCCACGGTGACCTGCATCTGGAGCACATCCACCTCACGCCCCGCGCGCTGCACATCTACGACTGCATCGAGTTCAACGACCGCTTCCGCTACGTGGACGTGGCCAGCGACGCCGCCTTCCTCGCCATGGACCTGGACTACGAGGGCCGCCCCGACCTCGCGCGGCACTTCGCGGCCCGGATGGCGTCCGCGCTCAAGGACGAGGGCATGCCGCGGCTGATGGACTTCTACAAATGTTATCGCGCCTACGTGCGCGGCAAGGTCGAGAGCCTGCACAGCGTTGCGCACGCCGCGCCGGAGCAGGAGCGCGAGGCCAGCGCCGGGCGGGCACGGCGTTACTTCCGGCTCGCGCTGCAATACGCCGTCGCGGGCTCGCGCCCCCTCGCCCTCGCCGTGATGGGCCGCATCGCCTCGGGCAAAAGCACGCTTGCGCGCGCGCTCGGCGCGGAGCTGGGCTGGGAGGTCCATTCCTCCGACTCCATCCGCAAGCAGATGGCAGGCTTCCCACTCTACGAACGAAGCAGCACCGGCGCGCGGAGACGCCTCTACTCGCAGGCGATGACCGGCAAAACCTACGACCGTCTGCTGGCCATCGCCGATTCGCAGCTGAAGCAGGGCCACAGCGTCATCATCGACGCCACGTTCGCCCGCCGCGCACATCGCGCTCTGCTCGCCGCGCGACTCGGAAAGCACGGCCTCGCCTGGCAACTGCTCGAAGCGCAAGCGAGCAACGCCGTCGTGAAGCAGCGCCTCCGCGCACGCGAGGCCAAGCCCGACGAAGTCTCCGATGCGCGACTGGAGGACTTCGCCCAGCTCACCAGCCTCTACGAACCACCGGCCGAGTTAGCCGCTGCCCAATGCACCCCCATCCGCACCGCCGGGCTGCTCGACCAGACCGTGACACGCGCGTTGCAAGCCCTGGCGCGCATCCAAGTGGAGGCTTCCCGCCCATCGCTGTGAATGGCCGTTCGGCATGTGTTCACATCCGGCCGTGCCGCAGGATGGAGAGCAACAGCCAGAAGGCCATTAGCGCGGCGAGGATGAAGCCCGCCAGCCCCACCACGGGCATCTCGCCAATCTTCGGCGGCAAGTTCGCCAGCACGATGAGCGATGAGCCGATGATGAGTGACGCCAGCACAATGGCGAAGGACAGGCGGTTGCTGACGCGCTCGGCGGAGTTCACCAGCGGCTCCAAGCCCTCATGTTGAAAGTGGATGCGGGCCTGCCCGGCCTTCATCTGTGCCGCGATGCGCCGCAGCTCCGCCGGCAGCTCGCGGGCCAGCTCCGTCACCTCCGCGCCAAAGTCCGCCAGCCCGCTTAACACCCGCTTGGGCTTGAAGCGCGCCATCCGCGCCTGCTGCATGAACGGCTGCGCCTGCGCGACGAAGTTCAGCTCCGGGTCCAGCCGCCGGACGAGCCCCTCGGTCAGGCTGAGGGTCTTGAGCATGATGAAGAGGTCCGGCGGCAGCCGCAGCCGGTTGCGCGTGGTGAGCTGGAACAGCTCCGTCACCAGCTTGCCGAACTGCAGCTCGCCCACCGGCCGGTAGCAGTGCTGGTGCATGAACTCCGCCACCTCCGCCTCCAGCCCGCGTTGCGCCGGCTCGTTGTCGGCCTCGGTGAGTTTCAGCAGCGAGTGCGTCACGGCGATTTCGTTCCGCTGCGCGATGCCCCAGACCAGGTCCGCGAACGTCTCGCGCGTGCGCTGGTCCACGAAGCCCATCAGCCCGAAGTCGAGGAAGCAGATGCGGTTGCCGGGCAGGATGTGGATGTTGCCCGGATGCGGGTCGGCGTGGAAAAAGCCGTGGGTGAAAATCTGCTTCATCACGAGGTCCGCGATGCGTCGGGCGATTTCCGCGCGGTCCAGTTGCGCCGCCGCCAGCGCGTCCAGCCGCGACGCCTTGATGCCGTCCACGGACTCCATGGTCAGCACCCGCGCGGTCGTCAGGCCGTGATGCACCTGGGGCAGGTGGATGGTGAGTTCACCGGTGAACTGCCAGGCAAACCGCTCCAAGTGCGCCGCCTCACGGGTGAAATCGAGCTCCTTCTCCAGGTTCCGCGCCAGCTCGTCCACGATGGCCACGGGGCGGTGCTGCTTCCAGCCATCCAGATGCTCCTCAGCGAAAGCGGCGAGCTGCCGCAGGATGTCGAGGTCCACGTCCACAATCTCCTGCACACCGGGCCGCTGCACCTTCACGACGACCTGCTTGCTGTCGCGCAGCACCGCGCGATGGACCTGCGCGATGGACGCGGACCCGAGCGGTTCGGCTTCCAGCAAGACGAAGACCTCGGTGAGCGGCCGCTTCAGCTCCTCCTCCAGCACGCGCCGGATGTCCGCGAACGGCGCGGCTGCGACCTGGTCCTGCAATTTCGCCAGCTCGTCGGTGAACTCGTGCGGCAACGTCTGCGTGCGCGAGGCGGCGAGCTGGCCCAGCTTGATGAACGTCGGCCCCAGCTCCTCACAGGCCAGCCGCAGCCGCACCGCCTGCGAAAGTTTCTCGATGCTCGCCTGCTCCTCGCGGAAGCGTCGGAAGATCAGCCGGCGAGCCAGTGGCAGGTGCAGCCGGCGCGCGATGTCCTGATAGCCATACTTGAACAACACCGCCGCCACATGCCGCAGCCGCGCCGCATGCTGGAGCGTCCGGCCGATTTTTTTGAAACGCTGAAAGAGCATGGATCAGCCTTTCATGGTGGTGAATTGCGCTGTTGTGTTTTCGTGGCGTTCGAGAGGGCTGACGCTCCCGGAGCCGGGCGGCGATAGATGACCCAATACACCAACCCGACCAGCAACGCCCCGCCGACCAAATTGCCCAGCGTGACCGGCAGGAGGTGGTGGAGGAAGCCAGCCCAGCTCAGGGCACTGGCAACTGAGCCGTCGCTCAAGAACAGCCCGAGCGGAATGAAATACATGTTCGCCACGCTGTGTTCAAAACCCGCGGCGACGAACGCGGAGATGGGGAAGAGGATGGCCAGGATCTTGTCCGTGACCGTGCGGCCCGCGAGCGCGATCCAGACGGCGAGGCAGACGAGGAGATTGCACAAGACGCCCTTGAAGAAAGCCTCGGCGAAGGGCAGCGCGCACTTCGCAGTCGCGATGGCAATGGCGGTCTTGCCCAGCGCACCGCCGTTCATGTTCGCATGGCCGGACAGCGACACGAGCCACGCGAGCCCGGCGGCACCGATGAAGTTCGCCACCAGCACGACGCCGAGGTTGGCCAGCAGCCTGGCGGTCGAGATGCGGCGCGACACCCACGCCATGACCAGCAGGTTGTTGCCCGTGAACAACTCCGCGCCGGCCACGACGACCAGGATGAGGCCGAGCGAGAAGACCAGTCCGCCCAGCAGGCGGCTGATGGTGAAACTGAGCGAGCTGTCGCTGAAGACGACGGTGGCGTAGAGCGCGCCCAGGCCGATGAAGCCGCCCGCCAGCACGCCCAGCGCGGTCATGGACAGCAGCGGCAGGTTCGCCTTCGTCACGCCGACGTTCTCGACCCGCTCGGCGACTTCCTTGGGCGAGTAGCAGTCGAAGCCGAAGACTTCAGGCATGGTTCACACTTTCTCCAGCCGCACGGCCACGACCTTGTATTCCGGCGTCATCGTGATGGGGTCGCGGCCCGGGCCGGTGAGTTGGTTCAGGAAAGTCTCGACGGCGTGAAAGGTAGCGAACAGCTCGCCCGGCTTCACGCGCGGGTCCGTGCGCACGGGCATCGTCGCCTCGCCGTGCCGGCTGTGGACGCGCACGCGGTCGCCGTCGCGGAAGCCAAGGCGCTCCGCATCATCGGGTGCGAGGTCGAGCGTGTCGGTGGCGCGGAGCAGCAGATTCGGCGTGCGGCGCGTCATCGTGCCGGCGTTGAACTGGTAGAGCGTGCGGCCGGTGGTGAGCAGGAACGGAAACTCCGCGCACGCCGCCTCTTCGCTGGCCGCGAAGTCCACGCGCTTGAGCGGCGCGCGCGGGCCGTGCGGAAAGCGCTTGGTGTGCAGGATGGCGGTGCCGGGATGGTCTTCCGCCGGGCAGGGCCATTGCAATCCGCCGTGCTCGATGCGTGCATAGCTGATGCCCGCGCCCGCCGGCCAGACGCGCCGGACTTCGTTCCAGATTTCCTCGGGCGAGGTGAAGGCGAAGCCCGGGTGGCCGCCGAGGCGAGGAGGCGGACTCTGCGGAACGCCGGTTTCCGCCCCGGCATGCTCCCGGGCCTCCGACTCGCCAGGTCGGAGACCGGCGCTCCGCTGCATCGCCTTCGCGATTTCGCAGATGATTTCCCAATCCGGCTTCGAGTTGCCCAGCGGCTCGAAGGCCTTGCGCACGCGCTGCACGCGACGCTCGGAGTTCATGAACGTGCCGTCCTTTTCAAACGACGAGCACGCGGGGAGGAAGACGTGGGCAAAGTCCCGCGCCAGCTCGTTCATGAAGAGGTCTTGCACGATGACGAGGTCGAGCTTGGGGAGGGCCGCGCGGGTGGCGGCGGTGTTCGGGTTCGTGAGTGCGATGTCATAGCCAATGGCCCAGAGCGCCTTGAGTTTGCCGGCGCCAGCAGCGTCCACCATCTCCATCAAGTTCAGCCCCTTCGTGCGCGGCAGCGGTGCCTGCCACACGCTCTCGAAGAGGTCGCGCGCCTGCTCCGGGGCGACGTAGCCGGTGAGGTTGCCCGGCTCGCAGCCCATGTGCGCGGAGCCTTGCACGTTGTTCTGGCCGCGCAAGGGGTTCACGCCGGAGCCGGGCTTGCCGAAGTTGCCGGTGAGCAGCGCGAGATTCACCAGGCACATCACGCCCTCGGTGCCCTGGACGTGCTCAGTCAGGCCGAGGCCGTGGAAGCACATCGCCGGCTTCGCGGTCGCGTAAAGTCGCGCGGCTTGGCGAATCAACTCGGCGGAAACGCCCGTGAGCCGGGCGGCCCGCGCTGGCGTCCATCCCGCGATGAACTCGCGGAATGCGGCGAAGTCATCCACGCGGTCACGCAGGGCGTCGGCGTCCACGAGGCTCTCGGTGACAATGACGTGGGCGAGCGCGTTGAGGAGCGGGACGTTCGTGCCGGGGGGCAGCGCGAGGTGGACCTCCGCGAGCCGGGCCAGCTCGGTCGCGCGCGGGTCAATCACGATGAGCTTCGCGCCGCGCTGCACGGCCTGCTTGATGCGCGCCCCGACCACGGGGTGGGCTTCTGTGGGATTGCAGCCGCAGACGAGAAAGGCGCGGGTGCGCTCGATGTCATCGAAGCAGTTCGTCGCCGCGCCGGTGCCGAGCGTGGCCTTCATGCCGGCGGCGGTCGGGCCGTGGCAGACGCGCGCGCAGCAGTCCACATTGTTCGTGCCGAGCACGACACGGGCAAATTTCTGTGCGAGGTAATTCTCCTCGTTGGTCCCGCGCGCAGAGCCCAGCACGCCGATGCTGTCCGGGCCCTCCCGGGCGAGGATGGTGGCGAGCCGGTCGGCGATGAAGTTCACGGCTTCCTGCCAGTTCACCTTGGTCCAGGTCCCGCCGCGGCGAATCATCGGCTCGGTCACGCGGTCGGCGGCGCGGGTGAAGTCGAAGGCGTAGCGGCCCTTCACGCACAGGTGGCCCTTGTTCACCGGCGCGTCGAGGGCGGGCTTCACCTGCACAATGCGGTCACCGCGTGTGCCGACGTTCATCTCGCAACCGGTGCCACAGTAAGGACAGGTGGTGCGCGTCCACTTTTCCGGCTCGCCGAAGCGCAGGATGGACTGGTCCTCCAGCGCACCGCTCGGGCAGGTGTCCACGCACGCGCCGCAGCTCACGCACGGGCTGGCCAGCAGGGAAGGCCCGTCCGGCGCAATTTGCGTGTGGGCACCGCGGCCGAAGGCGTGCCAGACCGACTGCCCCTGCACGTCGTCGCATATTCGCACACAGCGCAGGCAGTGAACGCACTTGGTGAAGTCGGCGGCCAGATACGGATGCGTCCTGTCGCGAAAGACTTCGCGGTGCGATGTGGAGGGGATGCAGGCGAACGGGTGCTGGGCATCCGCCGCGAGGTTGTTCCAGTCAGCCCCCGGGTGAACTTGATATTGCCAGAGCAAGCGGTGGAAGGGCTTCCTCGGCCATTCGTTCACCGCCCCGGCCGGATAATCCCGCGCGAGCATCTCCAGCAGCGTGTGGCGCGTGGCCTCGAGTTCGGGCGTGTGCGTGGTGATGACCATGCCGTCCGTGGCGGGAGTGCTGCACGCGGGCACAGGATGCTCGCGTCCGCCCTGTTGCACGAGACACAGCCGGCACACGCCCACCGGATGGAGTCGGTCGTCGTGGCAGAGCGTGGGCACCTCGACGCCAGCTGCGCGGCAGGCCTCCAGCACCGTGCCGCCGGGCAGCACTTCCACCGGGGTTCCGTTAATGGTGAGTCGGTTCATGGTTCCGCACCTGGCCACCCAATGCACTCTGAAGCTGCCTTCGCGCCCACGCTCCGGCTCACCCCCCGTTGCCTACCGTTGAGCGCGTTTTGCGCCGCTCTGGACAAGTCACGGTCGGGGACGGGGTCACTTTCCCTCGGTCGTTCCTGCGGTCGCTGGGAGTCCGTCGTCAGGTCGATGCCAGATGGGTTGAAGTGGACCTGAATGCGGTGCCGCTGCGGGCTGGGACCGCCGTGCGCCTACCGAACGGACTCTCGCTTGACCGGAACCATGCAGAAGAAACCACGAATGAACGCCAAGGGACACGAATCGGAAGGGCTGGAAGCGGGAAGGCAGGCCCGTCCGTCCGCTCACGCACCGGTGAACCCGGAATGGATCGGCCGGCGAGGGATGCCCCCGCGCCTTCATGAGTGTCGATTCGGGTCCATTCGTGGTTGAACTAAATCGTTCCGGCTTGAAACTTCAGGGAGGAAGGCGTCGGGCCACACACGCAAAGCCTTGGCCAAGGATTACGTAGCGGCAGACCGCACCGCAGGTTGAGGCTCACCCATGAAAGAGACGCAGGCTCTAAACTCTTCGCAGGCGGGCGTCTCGTCCCCCGTCCGGGTAGCGGTGCTCATGCCGCATGCTCCGATTCTTGTGCCCGCCGTGGGCGGCGCGCGTGGGCGTGACGCAGATGCGACGGTCGGCGCCATGCGCGCGGCGGCGGCTCGCGTGGTGTCGGCTGCGCCAGAGTCGGTGGTGCTGGTGTCGCCGCATTCACCGCGACACCCAACGGCGTTCGGCATCTGGCGCGGAGGCTGGCTTCGCGGTTCACTCGACCAGTTCGGAGCGCCGGAGGCCGGCGTGAACCTGCAGAACGATCTCCAACTGGCCTCGGCCATTGCCACGGAAGCGCGGGTAGCCGGCGTGGAAACTTGGGACATCACTCGCGGGCCGCTCGAACATGGCGCGCTGGTGCCGCTCTGGTATCTGACGGACGCCGGATGGCACGGGCCCACGGTGGTGTTGAGCCTCAACCATCCACAGGCGGGCGGGTTGGTGGAACTCGGGCGCGTGATTGCCGCAGCGAGTGTGACACTTGGGCGACGCATCGCGATCGTCGCAAGCGGCGACATGAGCCATCGGCTTAAGCCGGGTGCTCCCGCTGGCTACGATCCGCGGGCGAAGCGGTTCGACCGCGCGTTCATTGAAACCGTCGGGCGCGGTGCCTATCACAACCTCTTGCGTTTGGATCCCGGCTTGCAGGCACTCGCGGCGGAGGACGCCGTGGATTCCACCGTCATCGCCGCCTCGGCCGTCGGATGGAGCGCCGCTGGGCATGAGGTGCTGAGTTACGAAGGGCCGTTTGGGGTCGGCTACGGCGTGGCCGTGCTGTTCGATGGCAACGGCAGGCCAACGGCGAGCTGTGGCGGATGGGGAGGGCTGCCGCGCGTGGCCCGTGCCTCCGTGGCGGCGGTGTTGAACGGCAGGGAGGCGCAGCCGCCGCAAGCCACGGATGACGAGCTTCGGCAACGTCACGGCGTGTTCGTGACCATTCGGGGGCGTGAGGGCGAGTTGCGCGGCTGCGTGGGCACGTTAAGCCCTCAGTTTCCCAACGTGATCGCGGAGACCTGGCAGATGGCCCGCGACGCGGCTTTCCGCGATGGCCGGTTCCCCCCCGTGCGGCCCGAGGAATTGCCCAGCCTTAGTTTTGAAGTGAGCGTGTTGCAGCCGTTGGAGGAAGCGGCCTCGGAGACAGAGCTGGACCCGCGGCGCTACGGAGTCGTCGTTGGCACCGAGGACGGGCGGCGCGGCGCGCTGCTGCCGAGCATTCCGGAAATCCGCACGGTCACACAGCAGCTGGCCATCGCGCGGCGCAAAGGCGGCATCGAGCCGGGGGAGCCGGTGCGGCTGCAACGCTTCACGGTCACGAAGATCAAAGACCCGGACCTCGCCGGGCAGGAGAACTGAATCATGCGCCAGACCATCGTTGAATCGAATCATCCCGGACGCTGGTGGAAACCGCTGCCGGACGGGCGCCTGGAATGTCAGCTCTGCCCGCGCTTCTGCAAGTTGAGCGAAGGCCAGCGCGGCTTCTGCTTCGTGCGCCGAAGGGCCGGCGAGCGGATGGTGCTCACGACCTACGGGCGCAGCAGCGGGTTCTGCGTGGACCCAATCGAGAAGAAACCGTTGAACCACTTCTACCCGGGCACGAGCGTGCTGTCCTTCGGCAAGGCCGGGTGCAATCTCGGCTGCCGTTTCTGCCAGAACTGGGACCTCAGCAAGGCACGCGAGTTCGACAAGCTCGCCGACGCCGCGTCGCCGGAAACCATCGCCGCCGCTGCGAAACGTCTTGGCTGCAAGTCGGCGGCGTTCACCTACAACGACCCGGTCGTGTTTGCCGAATACGCCATGGACGTGGCGGACGCCTGCCACTCGGCAGGCATCCAGACCGTCGCGGTGACGGCCGGGTATATGACGCCTGAGCCGCGCGCGGAGTTTTACCGGCACATGGACGCGGCCAACGTGGACCTGAAGGGTTTCACCGAGGAGTTTTACCACACGCTCTGTTTCGGTCGGCTCGCCCCGGTGCTGGAGACGCTGCGGTATCTCCGGCACGAAACCAACGTGTGGCTCGAAGTGACGACGCTGCTAATCCCGGGCAAGAACGACAGCGAGGTGGAGTTGCAGCGGGCCTCGGACTGGTATGCCGGGAACCTCGGCCTGGACGTGCCGTGGCACTTCACGGCCTTTCACCCGGACTTCAAGATGCTCGACACGCCGCCCACACCGCCGGCCACCCTGACCCGTGCGCGCGACATCGCCCGCTCGAAGGGGCTGCGCTACGTGTATGTCGGCAACGTCCACGACCCGGCGGGTGGCAGCACATGGTGCCCGCAGTGCCGGCACCAACTCATCGAGCGCGACTGGTATGTGCTCGGCGAGTGGAATCTGCGGGGCGGGGCCTGCCAGTTCTGCGGCTGCAACATTCCGGGGCGCTTCGAGGATAGGCCCGGGGACTGGGGTGCGCGGCGGCAGCCCGTCTGGCTGAGTTAAGCACCAAGCGGTTCAGCATGTGGTCCGCGCCCTTGCGGAGCTCGCGCAGTCCGTCTGCGGGTCAGTGAGGGAGAACGCAGCCGCCCGCTCACCTACGTGATTCCACCAAGCTTTCCCGTAGTGGGTTGTTACGCCGCTATCTGCTTCCGCGGCGCAAAGTCCGCGCAGCGCTTCGCACCGGGGAACATCTTGTGCGGGTTGCACCGCTGCGCGGGGTCGAAGACCCGCCGGAGCATCTTCATCGCTTCCAGATCGGCGGGCGTGAACTGCCGCGCCATCATGTCTGCCTTTTCCACGCCGATGCCGTGCTCGCCGGTCACGCTGCCGCCCAACGCGACGCACTTCTCCAGGATTTCCTCGCCCGCCTGCACCGCACGCTGGACCTGCGCCGGGTCGCGTTCATCGTAGAGGATGAGCGGGTGGATGTTGCCGTCGCCCGCGTGGAAGACGTTCGGGATGCGCAGGCCGTGCTTCTCGCTGGTCGCGCGGATGAAGCGCATAATTTCCGGGAGCTTCGAGCGCGGCACCACGCCATCCTGCGTGAGGAAGTTCGGGCTGAGCCGGCCAATCGCACCGAACGCGCGCTTGCGGCATTTCCAGATTTCGGCGCGCTCCGCGTCGTCCTTCGCCACCCGGACTTCGCGGGACCGATTGCGCCGGCAAATCTCGACCACGCGCGCGGACTGTTCTTCCAAACCCGCCGCCAGGCCGTCGAGTTCCACAATCAACACCGCCCCTGCGTCCGTCGGGAAGCCGAAGTGATACGCGGCCTCGACGGCTTGCGTGATCATCTGGTCCATCATCTCCAGCGCCGCCGGCACGATGCCCGCGCTGATGATGTCGCTGACCGTCTGGCTCGCGTCATCCACGGACTCGAAGATGCCCAGCAGGGTCTTGAAGGCTTGCGGTGCGCGCGCAAGCCGGACCAGCACTCGCGTGGTGATGCCGAACATCCCCTCGCTGCCGATGAATCCGCCGCGCAAGTCGTAGCCGGGAACGTCTTCACCGCCGTCCGCCGTCGTGCCGAGCCAGACCACTTCGCCATCGGGCAAGACCACTTCGCAACCGAGGACGTGGTTGGTGGTGACGCCGTTCTTGAGCGTGTGGGGGCCACCCGAGTTCGTGCCCACGTTTCCCCCGATGGTGCAGGCGGTTTGCGACGAAGGGTCCGGCGCATAGAACAGACCGTGGGCCTTCACAGCGTTGGTGACCCAGGCGTTGACCACGCCGGCCTCGACGAGCGCACGGCGGTTGCGCACATCAATGTTCAGGATGCGGTTCATCCGGGTGAGCGCGATCATCACGCCGCCCGTGCTGGCGAGCACGGTGCCACTCAAGCTCGTGCCCGCGCCGCGCGGGATGATGGGCAGTTCGTGCCGGGCGCAGAGCTTCACGACCGCCGCGACCTCCGCCGTCGTGCGCGGCAGCACCACGACGCCGGGCAGGTGCTTCTCCAGCGTGTAAGCGTCGCACTCGTAAACCAGCAGCTCGTGCCCGTGGGAAAGCACGTTCTCCGCGCCGACCAGCACTCGCAACTCGGCGACGACGGAGGCCGGAACGACAACGGGTGAGTGGCTGTGCATGGCGCGAAGTGTAGCGAGGCGCAGCGGCGTTGCAAAGTGGGACAGTGCTTCCAGCCTGTCCCGCTAACTAAAAGAAACCGCTTGAGCGGAAACTTGATAATGGAAAGACAGGCTGGAAGCACTGGCCTACTTTGACGGCTCGCCTCCTTGCCCTTCAACTGCTACCCATCCACCGCAATGGAACTGCGTGACCTTGCCGAGCGCGTGCTGTTCGCGGCGACGTTGGAGGAGAAGCTCCAGTGTCCCGCCATCGTCACGGACGAGCAGCCGGGCGCAGCGCTTGCCGCGCCGGCGATGCCGGGGCGTCCGCCTGAACTCGTCTTCAAACCCGAAGGCACCGGCGAGAAGTCCGCGTTCCCCGGCCTGCGGCGGCTGGACAACGAGCGCGAGCGCGGCCGGCTCCTGCACTTCTTCGCGAACCACGAACTGCTCGCCACGGAGCTGATGGCGCTGGTGCTGCTGCGCTTTCCCGATGCGCCTCCGGCCTTCCGGCGCGGCGTGCTCCAGACGCTGCGGGACGAGCAGGAACACACGCGCTGGTATCTGGCGCGGATGCGCGCGTGCGGCATCGCGTTCGGTGAGCTGCCAGTGAGCGGCTACTTCTGGCGGGCGGTGTCCGGCATGGGCAGCCCGCTGGACTACGTCGCCGGACTGAGCCTGACCTTTGAACAGGCCAATCTGGATTTCGCCCGCCACTTCGCGCGTGGCTTTGCGGCGGCGGGCGATGCGGACACAGCGAAGCTGCTGGATCAGATCTATCGCGATGAAATCGGCCATGTGGCTTACGGGCTGAAATGGTTTCGCCGCTGGAAACCGCCGGGACAGAGCGACTGGGAGGCCTTCTGCCAGCAGTTGAAATTTCCGCTTTCTCCGCAGCGCGCGAAAGGTGTCTCGCTGAATGTGGAAGGCCGCCGCGCCGCTGGCCTGGACGCGGAGTTCATCGCGGAGCTGGACGTGTTCGCGCAGTCGAAGGGCCGCACGCCCAGCGTCTTCGTCTTCAACCCGTTCTCCGAGGGCCGCATGGCGCAAGGCCGGTCCTTCACGCCCGTGAAGCATCAGGCCCAGCTCGCCTGCGACCTCGCAGCGCTGCCGATGTTTCTGGGCCGGCAGGATGATGTGGTGCTGGTGGAGCAACGCCCGGCCGTGGCGTTCCTGAGCGCGCTGAAGCAGGCAGGTTTCCCGCTGCCGGAGTTTGCGGCGCGCAAGGACTGCAGCGCACTGGCGGCGCGCAAGCTCGGCCACTTGCGCCCGTGGGCGTGGGGGCCGGACAGCGTGGAGTTGTTCGCGCCGCTCTTCAGCAGCCTCACCGGCGAGGTGCGCACACCGGAGGCTTCCTTCAACGGCGGCATCGCCAAACTTTACTCCAAGGCGTGGAGCGCGGAGCTCTTGCGGGCCTTGCTCGCTGATGATGGGGCGGACGACGCGCCCGCGCCGGCGGCTTCCAGCCGCGGTGTTGCGGGTGGGGCGCACGGAGCCGCCGCGTCCGAACGGGAACCTCGGACAGCGGCTGGAAGCCGCCGGCACGACTTCGGTGCGCTCCCGCTTTGCACGATGAATGAAGTCGGCTCGGCGGTCGGCTCGATCGAGGAAGCGCTCACCGCCATCGCCGCCATTCGAGCGCGGGGACACCACCGCGTCGTGGTGAAGCAAGCCTTCGGCCTCGCCGGGCACAACGCGCTTCGCCTGTGGGAGCCGAACGTGGCGGAGTCACAGCGGCGCTGGATGGAAAAGTCCTTGGAGAACGGACGGCCGCTCGTGATCGAGCCGTGGCTGGACCGCATCGCGGACTTCTCGGGGCAGTTCGAGATGAGCGCAGGCGGCCTGCAACTTCTCGGCTACACCGGTTTGCTGACGGATGCCAGGGGTCAGTTCGTGGCCAACACCGCCGCGCCGCAGCACGCGCGCGCGGTGCCATCGGCGGTGCTCGAATGCTTCCGCGATCACCCCGGCTCCCCTGCCCTGCTCCACCGGCTGTTCCTGAAGCTGGCGACGCGATTGTCGGCGGAGCTCAAAACCGTGGGCTACCTCGGCCCCATCGGCGTGGATGCCTTCGTGTATCGCGACGCCGCAGGGCAGGCGCGACTCAAGCCAGTCGTCGAAATCAACCCTCGCTACACGATGGGGCGGCTGACGCTGGAACTGATGAAGCGCGCTGCGCCCGGCGCCCACGGCCGGTTCCGCCTCGTCAACCGGGCCAGTCTGCGCGCCGCAAGCTGCGACGATTTCGCGGCCTACAGCCGCCGCTTGTGCGTGGCAGATCCGGTGCGGCTCGAGGGCGCACCCGTGCCCAAAATTCGCGCCGGGGCCGTGTGCCTGAATGACCCGGAACAGGCGCAAGCGGTGCTGGCCGTCTTCGAAGTTCTGCCCCAGCCAAAGAGCCCCTGACGGCGAGACATTGCGGCGTGACACCTCCCCGCCGCCGCCGCCTGACGCAGTTTGAGCGGCCAATGCGAAGATTGAACTTTGCCCCCCCCCGCCCGCTCCCTATAAGAAGCGCATGTTGCCGAAGCTACTCTCCGCAGGCGGCCCCGTCATGTGGCTGCTGCTCATCCTGAGCGCGGTCGCCGTGGCCGTGTTCATTGAGCGATCCCTGTATTACCACCGCGCCCAGATCAACTCCGCCGAGTTTCTCGCCGGCGTGCGCACCGTGCTCAAGCGCGACAACGTGGTCGAGGCGCTCTCGATCTGCGACGCCACGCCCGGCCCCGTCGCCCGGCTGGTGAAGAACGCCATCCTCAGCCGCGAACGCGGCCGCGAAGGCGTGCGCGAGGCGCTGGAGGACACGGGCCTTCAGGAGGTCCCCCGGCTGGAGGAAAAGCTCAACCTCATCGCGACCATCGCGCAGATCGCGCCCTTGCTGGGGCTGCTGGGCACGGCGCTGGGCTTCATCAAGATGTTTGGGGTGATGGAGCGCGAAGGCCAGTTCGCCCACGCCGCGCTGCTTACCGGTGGCGTGTGGCAGGCGCTGGTCTGCACGGCCATGGGGCTGGCCGTTTCCATCCCCTGCTATCTGGGCTACAACTATCTGGTCAGCCGCGTGAACCAGATCGTGCTCGACATGGAAAAGTCGTCGAACGAAATCCTGAACCTCGTCACGGGCGAGAACGGAAGGAAGTGATGACCGCGCAGCCAGCCAACGTTGGTCTCCCCCGCTCCGGATCGGCTGGCTGGCTGCCGGGGTGTGCCCAGGACATCCGCCCATGAGATTTGCCCGTCATGCCCGCATCTTCCGTGGCCAGCTCGACGCGGCCCCGTTCGCCGGCGTGTTTTTTTTGGTCCTGATTTTTCTCACGTTCCACTCGCAACTCGTGTTCACGCCGGGCGTGAAAGTGCAACTCGATCTCCCGGAGGCGAACGGGCTGCCGGGCACGGGCAATCCCACCGCCGTGGTGGCCGTGGCCCGGAGCGGCCAGCTTTACTACGAGAATCAAAGCATCGCCGAGCCCGAGCTCAAGCTGCGGCTGCAAGCCCTCGCGGAGAAGGCCAGGCTCCGGGGGGCGCAGCTCACCTTGGTGGTGCTGGCGGACAAGTCCGTGCCGAATGACACGCTGGTGCGGCTGGCGGAACTCGCCCGGCAGGCTGGCATTCAAGAACTCTTGCAGGCCACCCGGCCCCGGCTCGCCCCGCAACCCACCACCACCAGCGCCGCTCCATGAATGGCAGCCTGCCTGAAGATTCGCCGTGGTCGCGGCAGCGCTGGGTGCTGCTGGTGCTGGCGCTTTTTGGCCTTCACCTGGCAGCGCTCTGGCTCGTCTCCGAGCGCGCCGGGCAGGTGCGCCCGCGGACCGAACCGCGCCCCCTTGCCCGCTGGCAGACTTCGCCGACCGGCGCACAGAAGCTGCTGGATGCCCTCGAAGTCAGCGACCCCACCCTCTTCGCGGCGGTGAACGCCGGCGGCTTCTCCGGAGCCGCCTGGTTGCAACCGCCCCCGCCCACGTATCGCTTGAGCGAGTGGACGGATGCGCAGCGCTGGCTGCCCCAGCCCACCCAGACCTTGGGCGAGGCTTATCAGCGCTTCGCCACCAATCAGCGCACGGCGCATTGGGAGGCGACCCGCAAACCCAGCGCCCCCGCGCCTGCCTTGGCCGTGCATCAATCCGTCCTGCGCGAACGCTCCCGGCTGGTCGTCGAGGGTTCCCTCTCCCGGCGCGCCCTGGCGAAAAGCCCGCCGTTGCGCTCATGGCCGGTGCCGGACGTGCTGGCCGACACCCGCGTGGAAGTGTTGGTGGACGCCGACGGATTGATTTTTTCACCCCGGCTGGTCAGCTCTGGTGGCGTGCAAGATCCGATGCAGCGCGCGGCCGACCAGCACGCGCTCGAACTCACCCGCGCACTCCGCTTCGCCCCCGCCGCCAGCCGCCCGGCTCCGCCCGAGTCCGGCACGCTGATCTTTCAGTGGCATACCACCGCGCCGCCCGCCGCCGCAAAATAGCCCGTGCCCGTTGATGTCTTCATCTTTTGCTACGTGACCCTCCTGGTGGGAGGCATCACCGCCATCGGCGTGCTCTCGGAACGGCGGCGGCGGCGGTTCGAGCCGGAACCCACCGAGGACAACCTCTTCCGCTGCCGCAAGTGCAGCTACGTTTACACCGATGATTCCGATGTGGAATTGTCCCGCTGCCCGCAATGCGGCGTGTCGAACGAGGCCGTGGAGTTTTGAACGCGCACCGCCATGTCCACTGCCACCACCGCCCTTGATATTGCCCAGGCCCTCGTCCGCCTCCCCAGTGTGAATCCGGATTACGATCCGGCCAGCCCCGGCGAAGGCGCGGTCACCGGCTGGCTGGAGAACTGGGGGCGGGCCAATGGCTTCACCGTGCTGCGGCAGCCGGTTTTGCCCCAGCGTGAGAACCTTCTGCTCCAGTTCCGCAACGGCGCGGATCACCCGCACTTCATGCTCAACGGCCACACGGACACAGTGGGCGTGGGCGGGATGACCATTGCTCCCTTCGGCGGCGAGGTGCGCGATGGCCGCCTCTGGGGGCGCGGCGCGAGCGACATGAAAGGCCCGCTGGCGTGCATGCTGGCAACGGCGCGGCACTTGAAGCAAACCCCGTCCGCTTGGCGCGGCACGCTCACGGTCGCCTGCATGGCGGACGAGGAATTTCGCTTTCGGGGGGTGACGGCGATGCTCGATCAGTTGCCAGCACTACCCGACTTCGCCGTCGTCGGCGAACCCACCCGGCTCCGCGTCGTGCGCGGCTGCAAGGGCTGCCTGCGCTTTCCCATCCACGCCGTGGGCCGCGCCGCGCACAGCAGCAAACCGCACGAGGGACGGAGTGCGGTCGTGGCCATGGCCCATGCGATTCTGGAGCTGGAGCGCCACTTCAGCACCCGGCTCGCCCAAGTCACCGCGCCGGAGTTTGGCACCTCCACCGGCTCAATCGGGCTCATCAGCGGCGGCACCGGGGTGAACATTGTGCCGGAGCGTTGCACCATCCAGGTGGACATCCGCCTGCTGCCCGGACAGGACGGCCAGGCGACACTGGCGGAAATTCACACACTGCTCCGCGAGCGGTGCCGGCAGGTGCCGGAGGTGCAGTGGCAGTTCGACGGGCCAAGTGTTTTGGACCCCAGCTTTGAACTGCCGGCCGAACACCCGCTGGTGCAAACCGCCTGTGCCGTCCTGAGCCAGGCCCAGTCGGAAGTCGTCTTCTTCGGCTGCGACGCCAGCAAACTCGCGGCACGCGGAGTGCCGGTGATTGTCCTCGGCCCCGGCGACATCGCCCAAGCCCACACCGTGGACGAGTTCATTTCGCTGGCGGATTTGGAGGCGGGAACCAATGCCTACACCCGGCTCGCCCTCGCGTTGATGCCCCGAAGATAGGCGCATCGGCTAGACGTTCCGCAGGATTTCGTTGTGTTCAAGGTGCCGGTTGGCGGCTAAATCCTTTTCATGCTGACACCCGCCACCCGCCACCGCGATTTCCCCGCGCTGGAATCCATGACCTACTTCAACACCGCCGCCGAGAGCATCCCGCCGCTCTGCGTGGGCGAGGCGCTGCTGGCCTACTGGCATGACAAATTGCGCGGCATGAAGGGGCGTGATTACCACTTCAAGCGAGTGGAGGAATGCCGCGAGATTGCCGCCCGGATGGTCGCCTTGAAGCCAGCGGAAGTTTCCTTCTGCTCGTGCAGTTCCGAGGCTTACAACCTCCTCGCCACCGCGCTGAACTTGCAGGGCACCGACGAAGTCGTGGTCACGGATCTCGACTTCCCCGCCGGGGCGACGCCCTGGATTACCGCCGCCACCCGGCCGCAGACGCGCGTTTGGCCAGCCGCCCAAGGCGAGCTGCGCGTGGAGGACTTGGTGCCGCTGCTCAACGCGCGCACCCAGCTCGTGCAAGTTTCGCTCGTCAGTTTCTACAACGGCCACCGCCTCGCCTGGGCCCCGTTCCGGGACGCCGTGCGCCGCCTCGCGCCGAACGCGCTCATCTCCGTGGACGTGACACAGGCGCTCGGCCGCGTGGTGCTGGACTGCGGGGACGCTGACTGCTTCATCAGCAGCACGCACAAGTGGACGCTCGGCATCCACGGTGGCTGCATCGTGGGCATCCCCGAGCGGGCCGCCGCCCGGCTCACCACCCGCGCGGGCGGCTGGTTCCACTTGCGGAATGCCTTCGACACCGACCGCTTTCAGCGAGCGGACATGAAGTCCGGGGCGGCGAGCTTCTCCGTGGGCATGCCCAACTTTGCTGCCATCTATGCCTTGAACGCCGCGCTGCGCTACGTCGGGGGCATCGGCATCGAAGCCATTTCCCAGCACGCCGATCCGCTCGTGGCCGAAGTTCATGCGGGGCTGCTGAAACTTGGCCTGCAGCCGATGGCTCCGGCCCAGCCCAGGAATCCCACGGGCATCCTCGCGTTTCAGCATCCCGACACGGCGGGGATCGCCGCCGCCCTGGAAACGGCGAACATCCACGTCATGCACCACGCCGGCCGCATCCGCATCGCGGTGGCGGGCTACAACACCGCCGCGGACGTGCAGCACCTGCTCACCACACTGGCCACGGTGGTGAAGTAATCAGTGTTCAGCCGCCGACGTTCAGTGTTCAGTAGGCCGGTTGTCGCTTCGGCAACGACTGAATACTGACAACTGAACACTGGTTTCCCCTGCACATGGCCAAGCCGCCTTTCATCGAACTCCCGGACGTGGAGCCCATCCCGATCCTCTTTGAGGACCGGTCCGTCATCGCCATCGACAAGCCGGCCGGCTGGATGCTCGTGCCGCACTCGTGGCAGCGCACCGGCTGGAACCTGCAGGCCGCGATTGTCTCCTCGATTGCCGCCGGCCACTTCTGGGCCCGCTCGCGCAATTTGAAGTTCCTCCGCTACGTCCACCGCCTGGATGCGGACACCAGCGGCGTGCTGCTGCTGGCGAAAAGTTTCGGCGCGGTGGAGACCATCGGGGAGCTCTTCGAGAACCGCCGCATTGAGAAGCGCTACCTCGCCGTCGTGCACGGCCAGCCGGGCAAGGCCGAGTGGACCTGCCGCCTGCCGCTGGGGCCGGACCCCCAGATGATCGGCCGCATCCGCGTGGACGAACGGGAAGGCAAGGAGTCCGAAACGTCGTTCCGCGTCTTGCAGGTCAAACGTGATTTCGCCCTGGTGGAGGCCCGCCCGATCACGGGACGCCAGCACCAAATCCGCGTCCATCTCCACGCCACCGGGCATGCCATCCTGGGCGATCCGCTCTACGGACCCTCCGCTCTTGAATCGCCCAAGCTGCGGCCGATGCTGGCTTTGCGCTCCGTGGAACTGGCCTACCGCGATCCCTTCACCAAGCGCCCGGTGCGCATCCTCGCGCCCACGGAGCAATGGATGAAGGACTACGGGTTCCCCGCGCCGCCGCCAGCGGCCGCTCCGCCCACCGCTGCGAAACCGGCCAGTCTGCCCGCGCGAGCGGATGCCGGAAAGCGCCCGCCGCCCCGGAAAGACGGGCCACCTCCCACTCGGTCGTGAGTCGCGAAGCGGTTGCAGCCATGGGGCGCGCAGGCGATGCAGTTCCGGAGGCGGCTGGCCCAAAGGCGTCCCCCCCCCGCAGGGAGCGGCGTGGTGAGCAGCGCACCCGGCTGACCTCTATCTCGCCGCCAGGGACACGCCACCACCGGCGACTTCGCCGGCTAGCGCTTCACGCCTTGCATGATGATGGACTCGAAGACGTTCACCTCGTCGCCAACGATCTTCTGGTGTGATTCGATGCCCTTGAGGGCCGGCACATCGCTCTCCATGGGCTGCCAGCGTTTGATGTCCTTGAAGCCCGCCAGGTTGAGGGCGAGGTCCAGCGTCTCGGAGTCGTAGATGAAGAAGTGGCCGAAGTCCCAGTAGAAATTGTTCATCACGAAACCCGGGCGGTAGCCCACCGCGTGGGGGATGTGCTTGTCCGTGGAGAGCTTGAGATATTGCTGCTTGATGGGGGTGAGCGGCGGCTGGATGAGGCTGGCGATGCTTTCCAAGTTCGGCGTGGAGATGCGCACGGTGCCACCGGGCTTGAGGATGCGATGGATCTCCTTGAGCATGAACTGCCCGTCCGACCACCAGATGTGCTCGATCATGTGTTCGCTGAACACATGGTCGAACGACGCATCCGGAAAGGGAAAGG